>Ga0315293_10004692_pt1 | contig 12914 bp, 12 predicted proteins | sample YL17G13_20_MG_FD_203071 | JGI IMG/M metagenome (GOLD analysis project Ga0315293, IMG submission 203071) | Sediment microbial communities from Yellowstone Lake, YNP, Wyoming, USA - YL17G13_20 | ecosystem: Environmental > Aquatic > Freshwater > Lake > Sediment | place: USA: Wyoming | collected... | reverse complement strand
GTGGGCGGAGCCCACACCACCATAGATACCCCTTCTTCTCCATCCATCGGCGCTTTTCAACACCCTCGATCTGCCGATCCATCGCCCGCGAGGCGAATGTGGGATAATTGGGGGCCTCGAGTAGGGAGGACCGAGCGTGGAGTTCAAGACCCTGTGTGTTCTGGGACTCGGATACATCGGCCTGCCCACGGCAAGTACCTTCGCCACGCACGGCCTGCGGGTGCTCGGCGTGGACGTCAACCCGCGAGTGGTCGAGCTTCTGCGCCGTGGGGAGATTCACATCCCGGAACCCGGCCTGCGCAGCCTGGTCGAGGACGCCTTCCGCTCGGGCAACCTGCGAGTGAGCCACGCGCCCGACCCGGTGGACGTCTTCATCATTGCCGTGCCCACCCCGATCCTCGAGGACAAGCGCTCGGACATGCGTTTTGTCGTCTCGGCTGCCGAATCGATCGTGCCCCATCTGCGGCCGGGGAATCTGGTCGTGCTCGAGTCGACCTCCCCGCCCCGAACGACAATCGACATGCTGGCCCCGATCCTGGAGCGCTCGGGCCTGCGCGCCGGCCCCGACTTCCACCTCGCCTACACGCCGGAGCGCGTCCTGCCCGGCCGGATTCTCCAAGAGCTGGTGGAAAACGCCCGGGTCATTGGCGGCATCGACACGCCTTCGGCAGAGGCCGGACGAGATCTGTACGCCACCTTCGTCCGGGGCGAGATCGTCCTGACCGATGCCACCACGGCCGAGATGGTCAAGTTGATGGAGAACACCTCCCGCGACATTGACCTCGCCGCCGCCAACGAGTTCGCCCGTCTGGCCGAACGCTTCGGGGTGGACGTCTGGGAGGCGATCGCCATCGCCAACCGCCATCCCCGGATCAATATCCTGCGCCCGGGCCCCGGCGTGGGCGGCCACTGCGTCAGCGTCGACCCCTGGTTCCTGGTCGAGGCTGCGCCGGACCTCTCCTCTCTCGTCCGCCAAGCGCGTGTGGTGAATGACGACCAGCCGCGCCACGCCGCCCGCCTGGTTGAGGCCGCGCTGGGCGGGCTGGCCGGCCGGCGGATCGCGGCCCTTGGCCTGGCCTACAAGCCGGATGTTGACGACCTGAGGGAGAGCCCCGCCTTCGAGGTCGCCCGGCTGCTGGCCGCCGACGGGGCCGACGTCCGAACGTACGAGCCGTTCGCCCCCGAGGTCACGGCTCCGGGCTGCCGGGTGGCGCCGAACCTGGAAGAGGCGCTTCAGAACGCGGAGGCGATTGTCCTGCTAGTTGCCCACCGCGAATTCCGCGAGCTTGATCCGGCCCGGGCTGCAGCGGCGATGCCGGGGCGGGTGGCTGTCGACTGCTGCGGCGTTTGGGATCGGGCAGCCTGGCGGGCGGCCGAATACCGGCTTCACGTCCTGGGCGTGGGAAGCGCGCATGCCTGAGCCCCGATTGCGGGTCCTGTCGATCTTCGGCACCCGGCCGGAGGCGGTCAAGATGGCGCCCGTCATCCGGCGGCTGGCCGCCGAGCCCAGGGTCGAGTCGGTGGTCTGCGTCACCGCCCAGCACCGCGAGATGCTCGACCAGGTGCTGGACCTGTTCTCGATTCGCCCCGACTTCGACCTGGATCTGATGCGGCCCGACCAGCCGCTGGCCGACCTGACGGCCGCCCTGTTCACCGGCCTCGACCCGGTCTTGCACCAGGTCCGGCCGGACTGGGTTCTGATCCAGGGCGACACGACCTCGGCCATGGCCGCCTCGCTCCTGGCGTACTACCACCGGGCCCGCGTCGGCCACGTCGAGGCCGGGCTACGGACCGGGGATAAGTGGCAGCCATTCCCCGAGGAGATCAACCGCCGCGTCGCCGGCACCATCGCCGACCTGCACTTCGCCCCAACGGACTGGGCTCGCCAGAACCTGCTGCACGAAGGTGTGCCGCCGGAGCGGGTAATCGTGACCGGCAACCCGGTCATCGACGCCCTTCAGGACGTCGCCGCCCGGCCCTACGACGTTACCAGGGGACCGTTGGCGGCCATCCCGTGGGAACGGCGGGTGATTCTGGTGACCGCCCACCGGCGTGAGAACTTCGGCCGGCCGCTGGAGAACATCTTCACCGCCCTGCGGACGCTGGCCGAGACCTATCCCAAAGACATCCACCTCGTCTACCCCGTCCACCTCAACCCCAACGTGCGCGGCCCGGCCCACCGTCTGCTGGGCAATCTGCCCAACGTCAGCCTGATCGAGCCCCTCGACTATTTGCCGATGGTCCATCTGATGAAGCGCGCCTACTTGGTGGTGACCGATTCCGGCGGGCTTCAGGAGGAAGCCCCCGCACTGGGAACGCCGGTGCTCGTCCTGCGTGAGGTGACCGAGCGGCCGGAGGCGATCGAGGCCGGCACCGCCCGCCTGGTGGGGACCGACCCCGCCACGATCCTCTCCGAGACCCGCCGCCTTCTCGACGACCCGGCGGCCCGCCAGGCCATGGCGCACGCCGCCAATCCCTATGGCGACGGCCACGCCGCCGAGCGCATTGTGAAAGCCCTCGTGCAGGCACCTGGGCACCTAGGAGCATGATGAAAAGGCCTTGGTTCCTGAGAGGAACGGTTCTCTTCTCCGGGCAAGGGACCTTTTCATCACCCTGCTAGGCACTTGGGCACCTGGGTACCTTCCTACCGGCCATGTCGTCTGCAAAACGCCTCTGTCTGGTCCCCCGTATCCCCGGCATTGCCGGGCCGGCCAATTTCCAACGCCGCCTGGCGGCCGGTCTGGCCAGGCGCGGGGTCGGCATCTGCTATGACCTGGCTGACCGGCCCTACCAGGCGGTTCTGGTCATTGGCGGAACGCGGAACCTGATTGCGCTCTGGCGGGCGAGGCGGGAGGGGATCCCGGTCGTCCAGCGCCTGAACGGGATGAACTGGATCCACCGCCGCCGCCGCACCGGTCTGCACCACTTCCTGCGGGCGGAAGCGAACAACGTGTTGCTCCGCCTGATCCGCGACCGGTTGGCGGGCGCCGTCGTCTACCAGAGCCGGTTCGCCCAGAACTGGTGGGAGCGGACGTACGGCCCGGCGCCGGCTCCAGCGCATGTCGTCTACAATGGCGTCCCGCTGGAGAGCTACAACCCAAACGGGCGCGAACAGCCCCCCTCCGACCGCTGGCGCCTGCTGGTGGTCGAGGGCAATCTAGCCGGCGGCTATGAAGTCGGCCTGGAACCTGCCATCGGCCTGGGACAGCGTTTGCAGGAGTTGGAGGACCGGCCCATCGAGGTCGTGGTCGCCGGGCGGGCGCCGCAGGCGCTCAAGCAGAACTGGGAGTCCAGGGCCGGCGTGCCGTTGCGCTGGTTGGACCAGGTCGCTCCGGATGCGATTCCGGCCCTGGATCGGTCGGCCCATCTGCTCTACGCTGCTGACCTCAATCCGGCCTGCCCCAACACGGTGCTCGAGGCGCTGGCCTGCGGGCTGCCCGTGGTCGCCTTCGCCACCGGCGCGCTGCCGGAGCTGGTGACGGGCGACGCCGGCCGGTTGGCAGCCTATGGCGGCGACCCCTGGAGGCTGGACGCACCGGATGTCGAGGCGCTCGGCCGCGCCGCCCAAGAGGTCCTGCACGACCAGGCTCGGTTTCGTCTCGGCGCGCGGGCGTGTGCCGAGGCGGCCTTTGGGCTGGAACCGATGGTGGACGGCTATTTGAGGGCTCTTGGATGGGATCGGTCCAGTCCGTGAACCGAGGGGTTCTCCGCCTGGCGGTGTTTGTGGCGCGCGTGCTTCCCGCCCCGCTGAAGCGCCTCCTCTACCGCCTCGGCCCGCTGACCGTCGGCCTGCGCCGCCTGCTCACCCGCGCCGCCCCATCCGGCCTGACCGAAGTCGTTGTCGCCGGCGGGCCCCTGGCCGGGGCGCGGCTGCTCCTGGACCTGAAGACCGAGAAGGATCTCTGGCTCGGGAGCTATGAGCCCAAGCTCGGGGCCGCGCTGGAAAGGTTTGCCCTGCCCGGCATGACCGTCTACGATGTGGGCGCCAACATCGGCTATGTGACCCTTCTCCTGGCGAGAGCGACGGCCCCTGGCGGCCGGCTGTTCGCCTTCGAGCCGCTTCCGTCCAACCTCGACCGGCTCCGGGCGAACCTCGCCCTCAGCGGATTGGAGGATCGAGCGGTCGTCGTTCCCGCGGCGGTGACCGACCACGTTGGACGGGCGCCGTTCCTCGTCCATGCCTCCGGCGGCATGGGAAAGGTCGAGGGCGCCGCCGGGCGGCCTGAAGCCTACCCGAGTCGGATCGAGGTGGACACCACGGAGCTGGACACCTTCGTGTACGATCAAGGCCATCCGCCGCCGGATCTGATCAAGGTCGACATCGAAGGGGGCGAGGTCCTGGCCCTTCCCGGGATGCGCCGTCTGCTCAGGGAAGCACAGCCGGTGTTGTTCCTTGAACTTCATGGGCCGGAAGCGGCCAAGTCAGCCTGGGAGGTGCTCGGCACCGCAGGCTACACCCTGCACCGGATGGCGAAGGGCTATCCGCGGGTCGAATTCGCCGAAGCCGTGGACTGGAAGGCCTACCTGGTCGGCCTTCCCGCTGGCATGCAACCCGAGGCCCAGGCCAGAAGATGAACGAAAGCCCTCTCTTCCCGGGCAAGCTTGCCCTCCAGCAGCGGGTCCTGCCCCAATACCGGGCGCCCTTCTTCGACCGGTTGGCCGCGGCCTGCCAAGGAGGGCTCAGCGTGTTCGCCGGGCCGCCGCGCCCGGAAGAGGCCATTCAGTCGGCCGACCGACTCCAGGTGGCCCACCACGTCCCGGCCCGCAACCTTCATCTGCTCTCGGGCCCGCTCTACCTCTGCCTGCAGCCGGGGCTGATCGCCTGGCTGGAGGCCTGGGACCCCGACGCCCTGATCCTGGAGGCCAACCCGCGCTACCCGTCCAACCGGGCGGCTATCCTATGGATGCACCGGCGCGGCCGCCCCGTTCTCGCCTGGGGGCTGGGCGCGGTGTCCCTCCGCGGCCTCCTGGCAGGTCTTCGACGATGGACGCGGGAGGCCTACCTTCGCCGTTTCGACGGCCTCATCGCCTACAGCTCGCGGGGCGCGGAGCAGTATCGTGCCATCCTTTCGGCGCCGGTCTTCGTCGCCCCCAACGCCGTCACCCCTGCGCCTCCTCCGCTCCCGGACCGCCCGCCCCTCGCCGGTCGCCCGGCCCGGATCCTCTTCGTCGGCCGGCTCCAGGCGCGCAAGCGGATCGATCTGCTTCTGCGCGCCTGCGCCACCATGCAGCCCAGGCCGGAACTGGTGATCGTCGGTGAGGGACCTGCCCGCGTCGATCTCGAGCGCCTGGCGGCACAGGTCTACCCGCCGGCGCGCTTCCCCGGCGCCCAGCACGGCCAGGCCCTCGATGCCCTGTTCGACCAGGCCGACCTGTTCGTCCTTCCTGGAACCGGCGGTCTGGCGGTCCAGCAGGCCATGGGCCACGGCCTGCCGGTGATCGTCGCCGAGGGCGACGGAACGCAAAGCGACCTGGTGCGCACAGCCAACGGCTGGCTCGTGCCGGAGGGTGATCTGGGGGCCCTGACCGGAGCGCTGAGGCAAGCCCTGGCATCGCCCGAGCGTCTCCGAGCGATGGGCCGTGAGTCACACCGCATCGTCGCCGAAGAGATCAACCTCGATGCCATGGTGCGAGCCTTCGTTGAGGCGCTCAACACGGTTCGAGGCGAGGAGGGCTGAGGTGCGCCTGCTCTTCGTGGCCGACGGCCACAGCCCAATCGCCCTCAACTGGATGGCCTACTTCGTCGAGGCCGGCCACGAGGTCCATGTGATCTCCACCTTCCCCGCCGCGCCCAGTCTGAACGTGGCTTCTTGGACCGAGGTGCCGATCGCCTTTTCCGGCGCCGCCCGCTTTGGAGCCGAAACAGGAAAAAGAGACACGGGTGCAAGCAACCGGGGTGTCCGCCCGCCCTCCGCGTTTCGCTCACTCGGCGGCGCGCGCAGCCTGCGCCTGCGCGTCTTCCTGCGACACTGGCTCGGCCCGCTGACCGTCCCTGCCGCGGCCCGGCGCGCCCGCGCCGTGATCGCCTCCGTCCAGCCGGACCTCGTTCACGCGTTGCGCATCCCCTTCGAGGGCATGCTGGCTGCGGCTGCCCAACCAGAGGCGCCCCTCCTGCTCTCGGTCTGGGGGAATGACTTCACCTTCCACGCTCCGTCGGCGCCCGGCATGGCGCGGCTCACCCGGCGGGCCCTGCGGCGGGCCGACGCCCTGCACGCCGATTGCCAACGCGACCTGCGCCTGGCGCGGCACTGGGGCCTCCCCGAAGGCCGGCCGGAGATCGTCCTCCCCGGCAACGGGGGAGTCAGGCCCGAGGTCTTCCACCCCAGAAGCCAGCCCGGCGAGAGTGTCGGCTCGGCCCTGGGCGCGGCCCTGGGTTCGATCCCTCCCCAGGCGTCCGTGGTGATCAATCCCCGAGGCTTCCGAGCCTACGTCAGGCTGGACACCTTCTTCCGCATGATTCCACTGGTTCTGGCCCAGCACCCGGCGGCGCGTTTCCTCTGCCCGGCCATGGCCGGCGACGCCCTGGCTGAGGGTTGGCTGCGCCGCCTGGGGATCCGGGACTCGGTTCACCTTCTGCCGCGGCTCACCCCTCAGGAGATGGCAGCCGCCTTTCGGCGGGCGGACGTGGCGGTCTCGGCCAGCATGCACGACGGAACGCCCAACACCCTCCTCGAGGCCATGGCCTGCGGCTGCGTCCCCGTGGCAGGAGACATCGAGTCGATCCGGGAGTGGATCGAGGATGGGGTGAACGGCCTGCTCACCGACCCGGCGAACCCGGCGGACCTGGCCGCCGCCGTCAGCCGCCTCCTGTCCGACCCGGGACTGCGCGAGCAGGCGGCGGCCCACAATGCTCGACTGATCGCCGAACGGGCCCTGCATCCCAAGGTCATGCAGCAGGCCGAGGCGTTCTACCACCGGCTGGTTGGGTGAGGGACCGATCGTGGAGCGTGATGAGAAGGCCTTGGTGCCTGAGAGGAAGGTCCTCTTCTCCGCGCCAAGCGCCCTTTCATCGCCCTGCTAGACCATGACGAAGGATGCGGGCGAATGTTGACCGAACAAGCGACATGGGACGGCCGCACGGCCACGGTGACTTGGATGCCGGCCCCCTTCGAACCCCCGCGCGACCTCACGACCCAGGCCTACGGTCTGTGCTTCACTGCGGAGAGCCGGCTCGTCTTGGTCTCGCACGACGGTGCCGAGTGGAATCTACCCGGCGGTCACCCTGAGCCGGGAGAGACGCTTGAGCAGGCACTGGTCCGGGAGGTCTGGGAGGAAGCCTGCAGCCGGGTGACCCACTGCCAATATCTCGGCAGCCAGCGGGTGGAGGATCCCGGGAACCCTGAGGGTCTGCCGGTATACTACCAGGCCCGATACTGGGCCCGCGTCGAACTCGATGAGTTTCAACCGCAGTTCGAACGGCGACACCGGCAGCTGGTCGCGCCCGACCAGTTCCTGTCGAGCCTGTACTGGGGAAGGGCTGCCATTGCCGCGACCTTGTTGCAGAGCGCCCGCTCTGTGGAGGCCCGGATGCGCCCAGCCGGCTAACGCTTGAGGAAGACGGGACGGAATGAACGTGCAGCCACAAACCACCCCCGGTCTCCGGCTCGAGCTCCTCGAGAAGCTGCCCCGCGTGACGCTTCTACACCAGCTGGGACCGGACGGCTCGCTCTGGGGCACCGCCGGACGCACCATCCTCTTGCGCCAGGCCGGGGTGTGGCGGCCGATTGCCCGTTTCCCCTTTGCCGCGCCCAGGGACCTCTTCTCCTTCAGCCGTCCGACGGTTCGGGCGTCCCGAGCCGACAAGTCGAACCTCTTCGTCAATTCCCTGGGCGGCCTCCTCGGGATCCGGGCCGCCAGGGTGTACTCCTTTCGGCCGGGCCACGGCCTGAGGCCCCTCTTTCGCATCAGCGGGGACTCGGCGCTCCAGGGAGGGCTCTGCGAAGACACCCAGGGCTGGACCTACCTGGGCGAGTACTTCCTGAACCCGCAGCGCCAGCCGGTGCGCATCTGGCGAGTCGATCCCGAGCTTAAGTCCCGGGAAGTGGCCTATGAGTTCCCGGCGGAAAGCGTCCGCCATGTCCACGGCGTCTATCGTGATCCCTTCGAGGCCGAGGCGCTCTGGGTAACAACCGGCGACGCCCAAGGCGAGTGCCATCTCTATCGCACCACCGATCGCTTCCGAAGCCTCGATCGCTTCGGCGACGGGGGTCAGATGTGGAGGGCCGTCCGACCATTCTTCACGCCGGACCACATCGCCTGGCTCACCGATAGCCAGCTCGAGCAGAACTTCGCCTGCCGCTTGAGGCGGGTGGATGGCAGCCTCGAGGTCGGGCAGCCCATCGAGGCTCCCACCTGGTACGGAACCCAGACCAGCGACGGCCTCTTCGTGGCATTCACTACCGTGGAAACCGGCCCGGCGGTCCAGCGCAAGGAGGCTCTGATTCTGGTCAGCCAGGACGCCTTCCACTGGCAGACAGTCCACGCCTTCCACAAGGATCCCTGGCGTCCGATGCGCCTCTTCAAGAACGGCGTGATCAGCTGCCCATCGGGAGCGATGCACTCGCAGGAGATCTACCTCAGCGGGGAGGGGCTGGTGGGTCTCGATGGCATCTGCCTCCGGGCACGCATCGTGAGGCACGCGCCGTGACAGGCGAAGGTCTCCTGGCCCGGGCCTTCCAGCAGGCCGCCAGCTGGCTGGACGACACCGTCCCGCCGACGGAGCTTCAGGCCTATCTGGTCGCTTCCATTCAGGGGCTGGAGGCGGCTCGAGAGAACAGCCCGGCCTGCCTGCCCCCCGGCACGGCAGAGGAACTCCTGCTCGCCCATCACTTTGCCCATCAAGCCGGGCTGCCCCTGCCGCCACCTGGGACGCCTCCCCCCGCCGACTTCCCCGAGCTGGACGACAAGGTGTTGAACGCCTGGATCCCGCAGCTTCCCCGGGGCCGCGTCCTCAGCGCCGACGGACTCATCCGGGGTACCGGCGTCCATCTCTCTGCGCTCCTGCGCCGAGCAGCGCCAGGAGACGTCGAGCTCCTCAACACCAACCTTGAAGCACTCCTCCGGCATGTCGAGGTCCGGCGAAAGGACTGGCTGCGGCCGGTTCAGCCGACAAACATCGAAGGCGCCTGGCTCGAGAAACACGCCGTCGCCATCCTGTTCAGCCAGGTTGCCAGCACCCGCCGCGACCTGCGCTTCCTGAACGCAGCCCTGAAACTAAACGACTGGGCCTACCCTGCCCACCGCCGGGTGAAGCCGACGCCTCGCTTCGCCCGCTACCTGCTCTCGCTCGCGGAACAGGAATGGGCACTCCGGGAGGGGCTGGGCTGATGCGGATCGCCGTCCTCGCCCCCACGCCCAGCAGCCTGTACTCACGGCTGGTGATCTATCTGGCGGCTCTCGACCCCGGCGTCGAGGTCACGGCGGTGGTCGTCCGCAGTCTATGGTCTCCGCGCCGGGTCCGACAGGATCTCCAGCGCGACGGCGCCAGGCTGGTGCAGAAGGTCTACCAGAAGCTGGTTCTCCGAGAGAAAGCCTATGAGCAGGACGACCCGGAGACAATCCTCGCCCTGGCCCGCACCGCCGGCCTGCCGGGTGGCAACCTGGCAGCTATCGCCCGCCCACGCGCCATCCCGCTCTTCACCGTTCGCGACCACAACGACTCCCGCTCAGAGACCGCCCTGCGCGCGGCGCAGCCGGATGTCATCGCGTTCACCGGCGGCGGGCTGATCCGGGCCAACATCCTGGGCGTGCCCCGTCTGGGCGTGATTAACTGCCACATGGGGATTCTTCCGCAATACCGGGGCATGGACGTCGTCGAGTGGCCGATCCTGGAGGCCAGTGACGGCCAGCCACCAATCGGCCTCACCCTCCACTTCATGGATCGCGGCGTCGACACCGGCCCGATCCTCCTTCAGCAGCGCCTCGACCTTCGCCCCGGCGACAGCATTCCGGCCATCCGCCAACGTCTCGAGCCCGCGATGGTCCTGTTGATGCTGGAGGGGATCCGAGGCCTGCGAGACGGTACGATTACACCCGCCCCACAGGAGCCCTCGGCGGGCCGCCAGTACTTCGTCATGCACCCCCGCCTGAAAGCGGCCGCGGCCGGCAACCTCAGAGCGTGATGAAAGAGCCTTGGTTCCTGAGAGGAACGGTTCGCTTCTCCGGGCAAGGGGCATTTTCATGACCCTGCTCGGGCAGGGCCGTCCGGACTCTTGACGGAAACCGCCCACGAAGGATTAGAATGGGGGTCGCCGCCGAATCGACCAGTTGCCAGGCTCTGCCATCCCGCTAACAAAGGAAAGGTGACGATGCATCGCCGAATGTTCGCTGTCCTCCTTCTGTTGGTCCTGTTGACAGGCTGCGCGGTGCCGCCGGCGCCCGCCCCCGAACCTACGGCCACACCGGTGCCCACATCCGAGCCCTTGGCACCCTCCCCTTCCGTCTCTCCACTTGTTTATGAGACCCCTACCACGGCTCCCGTTCTGCCGACGGAAGTTCCAGGCTCGACGCCCACCTTGGAGATTCTCTCGATCCTCTCGGACGTCGAGACCATCCGCCAGCGCATGCTACACAGCAACGCCACCTGGAACTCCCTCTGGTGCGACGCCACCCTTACCTGGTTTCCCCGCGAGGGATCGAACTACCTGGCCCAGACCGAACGTGTCCAGATCTGGATCCAGCAGCCGGCGCAGGCTTTGGTCCTCCGCGGGCCCCTCGATGGCGACCCGAACCGTGTCTGGGTGAGCGACGGAACCCGAACCCTGGAGGTGGATCTGGAGGCCGGCAGCACATCCGAGGGGGAAGTGCCTGAGTCCGTCCGCCAGCCGTTCATCCCCCCGGACGCCTTGACGGACACCATCTACCTCTTTCCTCTGGCCGGGATGCTGGGCACTCCTCTCAGCGATGCCATCTTCCCGACCGGTCTGGCCCAACGCGTGGGCATCTACCAGGTGATCGAGATGGAGGCGGTGGCCGACCGCCCGGCCCTGGTGGTGGACTGGACCGCTCCCACCGGCCTCGTGGCCGACCGCTTCCGCATCGACGTCCAGACCGGTGTGATTCTGCGTTGGCTCTCCCTGGGCAAGTCGGGCGGGGGCGAGCACGTCCAGAACGAGTACCTGATCACGCAGATCGCCTACGACGTCGACTTCCCTCCCGGGACCTTCAGCCTGCAGATCCCCGACCCTCTGCAGTTCGCCGCCTCGGCGCCCTGAACGTCGCCGGAGAATCATCAGCCTCACCGCCTGGGGGGCGATACCTGCGGTCCGGGGTGCCGCCCCCCTTCCGAGCTTGTGAACGGATTGCCGGTGGAGGGTTTCGAAGGGTCAGGGATGTGGCATTTGTCGGCTTGGCGAGCTGTTTGGCCAGGCGGATCAAACCTGGGAGGGGTAGTACTTGGCTGCTGCCCGTCTGCCTGCCCGGGTCATACGTTCGCCACCACGCTCGCCTGCCCTGCTTTCCGTCGCAGCGCATAGCCCTGCAGCAAATTGTGGAGCAGGGCAAACCACAACACCACCGATCGGACCTTGCGCAAGCCGCGCACACAGAATTGGTGGAGCCCCCGGTTGCGCATCAGGGCATTGACCCACTCGCTGGTCGCTCCCCGCTCCTTGAGCGCGGCCTTCGCCCGCTCGCCTTCCATCTGCTCCCGCCACGCCACAACGGCCGCCGAAGGGGGGCCATGGCTTTGGTAGGACGTCTGGGCTTCCCGTCGCACTTTCGGCACGGGGGCATACAGGATGGTCGGGGGATCGCGCTTGGCAAGGGTGTCAATGTCCGCATGGGTCACAAAGCCCGCATCGGTGACGTGCTCGCGGGGAGGTCGGCGATAGCGGCCTTCCATCTGCTCCACCATCGGCAGGATCTGGCCCCGGTCGACACCATCCGTCACCTCCCACCCCACCAGCACCCCAGACTGCGTGTCCACGCTGAGCTGGACGTTGTACGCCGGACGGAAGCCCCCGTCGCCCATCCGCATCACCCGCGCCTCCGGATCGGTGAGCGAGACCCGCACCGGCTTGCCAGGCGTCGCCTTCTTATGGGTTTTCCGGCGTGCCTTCTCGAGTTCTTCCAGTTGCTGCAGCGCCCGCCGCACCCGAGAGGCTCGTTCTCGCCGAGCCCGCTCGCCGGCGGCTCGCTGCCGCCGGGACAGCGCCCCAGGGTCGGCCTCCACTTCCGCTCGCAACGCCTGCACATGCGCTTCGGCTTGCTCCAGGTTTCGCTCGAGGCTGCGACGGCGATGGAACGAGTCGCTGCCCGCACTGGCCCTGACCCGCATCCCGTCCTGCGCCGTCCGCTCCAAGCTCACCAACCCTTCCCCCATCAGCGCCGCCACGCTCTGCGTCAGCAGCTGGTCGAGCACCCCCGCATGATCGACACGGAAATCGGCCAGCGTATGGTAGTTCACCGAAACCCCACCGCACAGCCAGCGGTAGGCATTATGCTCCTGGCACAACCGATCCAGGCCGCGAGCGCTGCCCACTCCTTCCAGCGTGGCGTACAACCACAGCCCCATCAGGATCTTGGGGTCAATCGCATTCTGCCCCGGGTGGCCTTCCACTGCCTGAATCTCGTCATACAAGGCCGACAGGTCGAGTTGTTCGACGAACTCCCAAATCAAACGCGCCGGATGGTCTTCGACAAGCAGGCTGTCCAGATCGATTGGCTGCCACTGCATCTGCTGCCGGTTGGCTCGCTTCAACCGAGGTCGGCCCGACCCCTCCGCCGACCCGAGCCGCACTTCCTCCCCGGGCATCTCGAACAAGGTCTCATCCATCATCCCCTCCTTGCCCGTCCGCTGCGCCAATCCATGACACACTCGCCAGACTACCACACACACGCCATTATGAGGAGGGTAGCCAATTCATTCACAAGCTCTCCGCCACTGATGGCTGTGTCGGCGGCAGCTTCCCGGC
>Ga0315293_10004682_pt1 | contig 12921 bp, 13 predicted proteins | sample YL17G13_20_MG_FD_203071 | JGI IMG/M metagenome (GOLD analysis project Ga0315293, IMG submission 203071) | Sediment microbial communities from Yellowstone Lake, YNP, Wyoming, USA - YL17G13_20 | ecosystem: Environmental > Aquatic > Freshwater > Lake > Sediment | place: USA: Wyoming | collected... | reverse complement strand
ATGTCAAAGTCAACGTGGCCGCCTTCGAGCAGGTCGATCTTGTTAATCAGCAGCGCTTTTGACTTCGCAAAGATGGCGGGGTATTTGGCGGGCTTGTCATCGCCCTCGGCGACCGAGAGCACGACGATCTTCCCGTGTTCGCCGAGGTCGAAATCCGACGGGCAGACGAGGTTGCCCACGTTCTCGACGAAAATCAAATCCAGGTCTTTAACGGGCAGCTCTTTTAATGCGGAGCTCACCTGGGCTGCGGAGAGATGACAGGCGCCATCGGTGTTTATCTGGACAACGGGGGCTTTTGTCAGGCGGATTCTCTCGGCGTCTATGTCCGTTTGAATATCGCCCTCAATCACGCCGATCTTTATCCTGTCCTTCAAATCGCAAATTGTTCTTGTCAGAATTGTCGTCTTGCCCGAGCCGGGGGACGAAATCATATTGAGGCACAATTTCCTGTGCTTTCTGAAAAACAAGACGTTTTCAAAGGCGTACTTTTCGTTCTCACTTAGAATCTTCTTGCCGACGTTGACTTTCTTCATAGCATTAGTCCGTTTGAAATTCGATTTCCTCTAAAACCAAAGCCGCGTCCGGCAGCAAATCGAAGTCCTCACTGCCGCATTTGGAGCACTTAGGCTCCGCAAGTTCGACGTCGAAGACTTCGCTGCAATTTCTACATCGCGCCTGCAGGGGCTTTTGCTCTATCGTCAATTTCATTCCTTCGCACGGCGTATCTTTGGCCAGGGCGTCGAAGGCGAAACCGAGCGCCTCGTCATTGACAGCGGAGAGCTTTCCACAGCTTATTCTGGCCCCTACGGGCTTTGCATTGTGCTTTGCAGCCTCCTGCGATATTGTCGCCAGCAGACTCTGGGCCACCATCGCCTCGTGCATCAGCATATCCTCGGAAGCTCTCGTCCGTATGGCATCTGCACAATCCTCTTTCCGCCGATCCTGGTTATCAGCTCCACCGTGGGTATATCGCGCGTCTGGACGACTTGTCCTATTAGGGCTGCGTCGGCGCCGAGCGGATGATTTCTGCAGATATTCAGGCACTCATCGGCGGATTCGGGCGAGACAATCGCGACGAACTTGCCTTCGTTTGCGATTTCAAGGACGTCGAAGCCGAGCATATCGGCTGCCGCCTGGACGGTCGGATTGACGGGAATATCCGCCTCGCGGATTTCGATGCTCAGTCCGCTCGTTCGTGATGCCTCGTTGAGCGTTGCAGCCAATCCGCCGCGTGTCGGGTCTCGCATAAACTTTATTCCACCTGTTTTCTCCAGCAGTTTGCAGGTGAGGTCCGCCAGCCCGGCGCAGTCGCTTCTCAATTGCGACTCAAACTTGATGCCTTCGCGCTGCAAGATTATGGTCATTCCGTGGTCGCCTATCGTGCCGTTGATGATGATTTTATCGCCGGGGGTAATCCTGTCGCAGCCTAATTCCACCCCGGGCAATCTCACGCCGATTCCTGCGGTGTTTATAAATATCTTATCTGCTGCGCCCGCCTCGACCGTCTTGGTGTCGCCGGTTACGATGTTGACTTTGTTCTGTGAGGCCGCCTGGGCGATACTTGTTAGAATCTTCTCCAACAGCTCGAATTCGAGCCCATCTTCGATTATGAGCGATAACGACAGGGCCAGAGGTTTCGATCCGGCGACGGCCAGGTCATTTACGGTCCCGCAAACGGCGAGCTTGCCGATGTCTCCGCCGTTGAAAAACAACGGCTTTACAACGTAGCTGTCCGTCGTGAAGCATATCCGGCCGGAAGGGAGATTGAGCTTCGCCGAATCAGCCAGCTCAGCGAGTGTATCGTTCTTTAGCTTGGGCAGGATGTGGCGCCGGATCAAATCGTCGGACAATTGACCACCGCCGCCGTGCGCCAGCAAAATTCTATCGTGTTTGGCCGTCATTGCTCGCGTCTTTTCCTTCGCCAGTACTTGAACCACGCCGCACAGGCCCCCTCTGAGCTTACCATACAAGCGCCGACCGGTTCTTCGGGTGTGCAGGTTCTTTCAAACAGGCTGCATTGCGGCGGCTCTATCAGGCCGCACAAAACTTCGCCGCAGCGACAGCCTTTTCTTTCCTCGCCTGGTATTTCAGCGAGGTTAAACCGCTTGAGTGCATCGAATCGACTGTACTTGTCTCTGAGTTTGAGCGTGCTTTTTTCTATCTTTCCCAGCCCTCGCCAGTAACCGTGCGCCGGCTCGAAGCACTCAGCGATGATTTTTTGCGCAGCGGTGTTGCCCTGTTCGGTTACAACGGCGGCGTACATCGATTTTAGCTCCGCTTTACCGGCTGAAAGCTGCCGGCAGATTTCTGCAAGTCCTTCGATTATCTGCATCGGCTCGAAGCCGGCCACCACACACGGCCGACCGAAATCGTCCACTATCTCGGCGAAGGCTCCGTAGCCGATTATCACGCTGACGTGCCCCGGGCAGAGAAAGGCGTCTATGTTGTTGTTCTTTGCGGACAGCAATGCACGCATCGCCGGTACGACGAGCTTGTGCCCGCTCAGAATGTAGAAATTGTCGATTCCCTGTTCGCCGGCCTCCTTTACCACCACGGCGGTTGCCGGCGCCGTCGTTTCAAAACCGACCGCGACGAAGACGACATTCTTATTCGGATTGTCTTTCGCCAATTGCAGCGCATCCTCGCTGCTCAGAACCACCTTGACATTGGCTCGCGGTTTCGTTTCCAAAGAGCCGCCTTTGCCGGGGACGCGAATCATATCGCCATAAGTTGCGATCACGCAATCATCCCGGTCCGCCAATTGCAGGACGGTATCGATGTAGCTTTGGTCGGTAACGCAGACCGGACAGCCGGGGCCCGATAGAAGTTTGAGTTTCTCCGGCAGGGCGGACTTAATGCCGTTGCGGAAGATTGAGACTGTGTGCGTCCCGCAGACCTCCATTATATTGATTCGCCGGCCCAGGGTCTTGCAGGCGGCCTCCATCATTTCCTGTGCTTTCTTGATCCTGTCGAGCATAATTCTAAACGTTTTGAACATTTGACATTTGAATTTTGATATTGTTTAGAATTTAGGATTTCGTGCTTCGTATTTCAAATCTCGTATCTATCCTGAAACGTTGTTTGGTATTCTTTCAAACTTGGCGATTTCTGCCAGAAGTTCCCATGTCGTTTTCGCCTCCTCCTCATCGACAAGCGAAATGGCGAAGCCCGCGTGTATGAGGACGAGATTGCCTATCTTTGCTTCCGGCAGCAGCGTGGTCTTGGCCTTGAAGCGGTTGCCCATTGCGTCAACAACCGCAATATCCTTGTCCAGCTCGATTATCCTTGCCGGTATTGCCAAACACATAATTCCTCACCCGTGGCTCGTTGGTCGTCTTTTCTGCGTACTTCGGTCGCAGGTCACATAACAGAGGCAGTCATCTTCCTCATTTTACCGGTCAGCGGACGAGGGGTCAATGTGTTTAATCTGCAACCACTCGCGCCACCGACGCATACGGGACAGAAAGCGATTTTTTCTACGCCGGCGTCGCCCTGGCAAAAAAATTCCGACAACGAAACGCTTCAATAATAAGCACAAAACCACAAATCGCACCCTTCGCCGCACGCGTATTCCGGTGGACGTAGGTAATTTCGGCGGTGTTATTCGTATTGGGGTATTCGACCCCGAAGGGATATTCGACGTACTCGGAATAGAGCGGGGCTATTGTACGAGTGGCGTCCGGGTTTCTCCTGCGGTTTTTGGCGTTGAATGTCGGGTGTATTGCTGCGATAATCGCCGTCGCTTCGCTGGTTGCGTGGAAGATTGAAGGGCTATTATGGTCGGCAACATCAGATGGCAGCGGTAGTACTGCAAAACGTGACAAAGGTTTTTGACGGCGACGTCGCCGCTGTAAGCGATGCGGATATCGACGTCAAGGACAAGGAGTTTATGGTGATCGTAGGGCCTTCCGGGTCCGGCAAGACCACGATCCTGAGACTGATTGCGGGGCTTGAGGAGCCTACGGCGGGGACGATAATAATAGCGGGCCGAGCCGTCAACGATGTCCCGCCGAGGGATCGCGACGTCGCAATGGTCTTTCAGAACTACGCATTGTATCCGCACATGACCGTGTATCAAAATATGGCCTTCGCTCTGAAGCTCCGCAAGACGCCGAAAGACGTTATCAGGCAGAAGGTCGAAGAGACCGCCAGGATACTCGGCATTGAAGGGCTTCTGAATCGCAAGCCGCGGGCATTGTCCGGCGGGCAGCGCCAGCGGGTCGCGGTAGGCAGGGCCATTGTAAGAAATCCGAGAGTTTTTCTTTTCGACGAGCCGTTGAGCAACCTCGATGCGCAACTGCGGGTGAGCATGCGGGCCGAGCTTAAGGCCCTGCACCAGAGACTACAGACCACATGTATTTACGTCACGCACGACCAGGCCGAGGCCATGACGTTGGGGGATCGGATTTGCGTTTTGCGCGAGGGTGTTGTCCAGCAGATAGCACCGCCGATGGAGGTCTATGACCGGCCGGTGAATAGATTTGTCGGCGGTTTTATCGGCACGCCGGCTATGAATTTCTTCGATGGCCGAACTGAGATCAGGGATAATCGGGCGTATTTTGTCATTGGGAGCGACTCGATTATGCTGGCCGGCGGTTTGCACAGCGGGCTTTCTAAGTACGAGGGCAGGGAAATGGTCCTGGGTGTGCGGGCGGAGAACATTTCGCTCAGCCCATACGCGGGCCAGGCAGGGAATGTGCTTTGCGCTACAGTCCGGGTAGTTGAGCCGTTAGGGGACCGAAAGGATGTTGTGTTAGAGAGCGCGGCCGGGTTGCGATTCATTATTAAGGTGAGTCCGCATACTCCAATCGGAACGGGGGATGGCGTTCGGGTGTATTTGGATACTGCGAAGGCGCACATTTTCGAGGCGGGCGATACCGGCAAGAATGTAATCCTCGGATAGCAAATAAGCGCGGCTTGGGGCGAAGAAACAGGTCGGCGGGGGTCGCTTAAAGGGGGTGCATAAACGCGAGAGACAGTGATTTTTGGGCGAAAAATGAGGATTTGGCGGCGGGGGAATTGGGTTTGATTGGGTTTGTTTTGAATAACGTTCGTTGCTCATTGTTCGCTGTTCGTTGGCATAAGCCTTTGTTCTTGCTGTACTTATGTTTATACTGCCCATTTTGACATTGGCTTTGTTTTGCATAATTAACTGCCAGCCACGAAGGCACGAAGGCACAAAGGCACAAAGGGATGAAGTAATAGGCTCAAAGTGACTGATTTCATTTTTTAGACGCCGATTAACACGGATAGTACATACCATTGATTATTCTGATTCTGTTAGTTTGATATATATTATACTCCGGTGGAGCTTGGCCGTCAAGTGAAATTTTTGCCACAGAGGAGACAGAGGACACGGAGATGGGGCTGGCGAGGGATGAGGGACGAAGGACGAAAGAAGGGAGGAGAGCGTCGCCACAAAGACAGTAGGGCATAAAGAAATCAGACACGGGTTGATTTTGACAGGGTTTTTGAAGCGGAATTGGCTTGACTCGTAAAGGCGGGTGGGGTAAAATGCGTTTTTACGTGTTCGTGTGCTGTCAGGGATGTTTTTTAGGAAATAGCGAAATGGCGGGGAAAGCAATAAGAAGAAAAAAAGAGCCGGAGGACGTGGGTTACACGTGCTCCGGCGGTCGCCCTTAGGCGGTGCCTGCGAATTTTTCATCTTGTTGTGAAAAACAATCAGGCGCGGATCAGTTACAATCGACTATTAATTTACTCCAAGAGGGAAGGTAAGTCAAGAGGAAACTCAAAAAAAATATCAGGAGGCGAAAATGTACTCAAAAACACTCGGTCTCGACATAGGAACAAACTCCGTGGGCTCAGCGTGGATTGATTTGAAGCAGCACAAAATAAGGATGGGGGCTAGCGTGTTCCCTGCGGGGATTGAGGAGTCAGATACCAAAAGGGGCGCACCGAAGAATCAGGCAAGGCGGGGCGCGAGGGGCCAGAGAAGAAGCATAGAGCGACGGGCTAAAAGAAAGCATCAAATGCGCAGTTTTCTTGTGCAAAAGGGCTGGATAGACATGGATGAGAAAAAATGGCTGGGAATGAACCCCTGGATTTTGCGAAGAGAGGGATTGAAGAGAGAATTGTCCCCGTATGAATTTGGTCGAGTATTGCTGCATCTAACTCAACGCAGAGGAGCCTTTGGATTCGACTCGGACAGCGATGAAGATAAAGAGCAGGGGAAAATCAAAGAAGCGATAAGTCACACACGGGAACAGATAGCAAAATATAATGCCGAGACCTTTGGCGAATTTATGGCAACGCAGTTTCAGGAACGGAAAATCCCTATTGAGAAAGTGGACAAGGAAGGCAAAAGAGTAGAAATAAGCTCACCGATAAGGAATCGGACAAAAGGGTCCGGTGAAGGGACTTATGAATTCTGTGCGGACAGAGATTTGATTTGGGATGAGTTTGACAAGCTTTGGAATAAACAGAAATCTTTCGGCGGAGAGCTGGCTGCGCAGTTGACGGACGAGTGCCGCAAAGAACTTGACAATCCCAAAGGAGATGCAGCGTGGCGGTACAAAGGGATATTACTTGGGCAGCGAAAAACCTACTGGGATATGGGGACAATGGCCCGGTGTGATTTGGAGCCGACGGATATGCGGTGTCCAAAAGGAGATATGTACGCACAGGAGTTTCTGGTGCTTGAGACGGTCAACAACATCAGGATAACGGCGAGAGGTGAATCGAATCGCCCATTAACAAGAGAAGAACGCGAGAAGGTGATTAATGCACTGGAGAAGCAAAAGACCGCGAGTGAAGCAACGGTACGAAAGGCGCTGGGGATTGACAAGGGCGAGAAGAAGACGCAGTACACGCTTAGCCTGGAAAAGGACCCGGAGCGTGGATTAAACACGAACTGGTTTCGGCGAGAGATTGTCCTTGGCGCAATTGGTCCAGAAAAATGGGCGAAGATGGGGGACAGGGACCGAGAATCTATTAACAGGGCGATATTGACGTTTGACCCGCAGGACAAAAATGATGCGGAGCAACTGACAACGGGATGCCGGAAATGGTGGGGGTTCGATGAGGGGCAAACGACGCAGTTCATTGAGGCCTGGAAGAACTGGAAGAAGCGGCCCAAAGTAGATGATCGCGTGAATTATTCAAGGAAGGCGATAAGGAATTTGCTGCCGTATATGCGGGACGGTTCCACGGTTAATAAGGCGCGCGAACTTTTTGCCGAGGACGCCGAAAATGGAGCGACCGCCGAACAAAGAACCCGTTATTGTTTCGGGGCAAAAACGGCAAGCCGACGGACGCGTCAATATGGCGAAAAGCATCCGGATTTGCTGCCTCCTGCGCCGGATGATTTAAGCAATCCTGTTGTCAGAAAAGCTATTCACGAGGTTAGGCGGCATATACAGGCGTATATCAGGGAGTTTGGATGCAAACCGGACAGAGTGGTAGTTGAGCTTGCACGAGAGGCACGGCAGTCAGCTAAAGTACGAAATAAGCAACTGGCAGATAACAGACAACGCGAAAAGGAACGCAAGAAAATCATTCAGGAATTCAACCTTGAAGGTTCAACAAAAAACCAACAGGAGAAAGCCATAAAAAGGGTATTGCTCTGTCGAGAACAAAGGCAACGATGCGCATATTGCGAAGAAGAAAAAGACACGATAAGTGAAAAAGCTGCTGCCGAAGGTACGGAAGTCGAACTCGACCACATAATACCGGAGAGCCGGGGTGGGGACAGCGGAATGAATAACCTTGTTCTTTGTCATACAAGGTGCAACAGAGGCAAGGGAAACAAGACGCCGAGGGAATGGCTTACCCAAGAACAGTTCGGCCGTTTAGAAAAACGGCTCCAGCATCTGAAAAAAACCACTAAATGGGACAATCTGCACACGGACGCTCCGGATATAGACGGATTTGTTGAATCTCAATTGACGGATACGGCCTATGCTTCGCGGCAGGTGGTTGGTTGGCTGCGCGATGTTTTGTATGAGGGAGAAAGAGACGGCGTACGGCGCGTCTTTACTACAAAAGGACGATACACGAGCATACTTCGAAGGGACTGGGGATTATTTCCTGATAAAAAGGAAGCAAATAGTGAAGGAGAACAAGGAAAGAAAAATCGCGCCGACCATCGGCATCACGCGTTGGACGCCGTGGTAATTGCTTTGAGCGGACCGGAGCGGCTTTCCCAATTAGCACAAGCAGCGGAGAAGCAAGAATTGGCGAAATCTGAGGGGTATGAATACCCGAAACGAGACCCGGTGAGGCCAGCGTGGGGAGATTTTGATTCCTTTCGGGCCGATGTTATGAAAGAATGGAACAACATTGTCGTTGCTCACAGGCCGGAGAGACGAAAGATTACAGGGGCTTTTCATAGAGACACACATTTCGGTCCACTGTTGGACAAGAAGGGGCAGTTGACGGGGCATTGCACGGTTAGAAAATTTGCCGTGGAACTTACACCAAAACACCTGCGCGTTCCAAATGGATGGGAAGAGTTACGAAAGAAAATGGAGGGAAGCGCTTCAAAAACAGAACAGAAACACATTCGTGAAGAGATGTTATCTCTTGAAGATAAAAAGCCTGAAATGTCCGGAATAGTTCGAGACAAGTGGTTTCGAGAAGAATTGCGGGACTGCCTGAGACGCAATAATCTCGACCCCGATAACTTCACCGGCAAAGAAATCAAAGAACTGGCGAAAAACAAGGGGATTGTCCTCAGAAGCGGGGTTCCGGTGCGGCGGTTTACGCTTATGCGCGCCCCCACAGTGGTTGCGATACCACGTAAACGATGGAACGCAGACACCAGAAAGATGGAGTATGAAACAAACCGCCAGTCGGTGCGCCTATATGAGCCGCAGAACAATCACCATATCGAAATCAGGCAGAACAAAAGGACTCAGTGGTTCGGAGAGGTAATAACGAACTACGATGCCGCAAAAAGACTACGGCCTCCTAAGAATTCGGGACAGGACTCTCAAACTGCCGTGAACAGAAACGACACGGAAGAAGGCCGATTCGTAATGTCTTTGTCCATTGGCGAAATGGTTTATATGAGACATCCCGAAACGAGAGAGCCGGGTTACTTCGTAATCTTCAAGATAGACGGCACGGGGAGTATTCATTTTACGCCGCACTGGGATGCGGGCAGAGCCAAGGAAACTGAGAAATTCCCTGCGCGGGACGATATTGCTTTAGCCGCGAAGCGGTTGCAGGAATTGGGAGTTGAACCTGGTTTGCCGCCGCAGAAGGTATGGGTTGGTCCGCTGGGGGATGTAAAAACCCTCGTCCGGGATTAAACCCGTGAGGTAATTTGCCGATAATAAACACGATGCCCCGAAGCCGACGGCTTGGCGAACGAAGGTCCGGCTACAGGGCAAATGGGAGTACCTCACGCGGTAAATGATAAAGCGTATTGTCGAGATATCGTCTGCAAGGACGCATCTATCGATCAAATACGGACAGCTTGTAATCCGGGAGAATGGGAACGAGCTTTCGCGGATTCCCTGCGAAGATATCGGGGTGCTGCTTGTCGATCATCAGGGGACGAGCTATACGCACTGCGTATTCACGGAGCTATTAGCCAAGGGGGCGGCGGTGGTTTTGTGCGGAGGGGATCATCACCCGGCGGGGATGCTCCTGCCCATCGAAAGCAACAGTCTGCAAACGGAGAGATACCGCGTGCAGATAGAGGCGAAAGAGCCGATTAAAAAGAGGCTGTGGCGCCAGATAGTCCGGGCGAAGATACGGCATCAGGCAAAGATAGTCGGGCCGGGGAGCGACGCATATAAACCTCTGATGGCGCTGCGCCAGCGGGTTCGCAGCGCGGATCCGGAGAATATCGAGGCTCAGGCAAGCAAGAAGTATTGGGCGGCGTATCTGCAGGATGTAACAGATTCCTCGACTGCGCTCGGAATGACAAAAACTGCGCTGCGAATGACAAGCAGCGCGCTTTCGGAGATGACATTCCGGCGGGGTGTCAACGGCGCGCCGCCGAATAATATGCTCAACTACGGGTATATGGTGATGCGTGCGGCGGTTGCGCGGGCCTTGTGCTCGGCGGGCCTGCTGCCTTCTCTGGGGATACATCATCGCAACCGGTACAACGCATTTTGCTTAGCCGATGATATGGTTGAGCCGTTTCGCGGCTTTGTGGAGGCGAAGGTCAAAGAGATATGCCAGGCAGAGGGCGTGCCGGACGAGCTTGACCAGCAAGTAAAAGCAAAGCTCTTGGAGGTATTGTACGAGGAGGTGAGCATAGGCGGATACAAGGGTCCCTTGATGGTTGGCCTGCACCGGACGATGGCGAGCCTCCAGAGGTGCTTTGCGGCGGAGCAAAAGGAGCTGGATTTGCCGGAGGTTTAGGCGGAGCATGCGTGGAGGGAACAACGAGGGTGACATTTAATTCGGTGGCCAGATCCCTTCGGCAAGCTCAGGGCAGGCTCTTCGCTGCGCTCAGGATGACATAGCGTATGATATTGAGCGGGTACAGAGCGGTGTGGATATTTGCGATGTTTGACTTGCCGACCGATACAAAGCAGGCGAGAAAAGACTATACGCATTTTCGCAAAAACCTCTTGCGAGACGGCTTTACTATGCTACAATATTCGGTGTATGTCAGGCATTGTGCCAGTGAGGAAAATGCAGATGTTCACTACAGCAGGGTTAAGGGGGTTTTGCCGCCGGACGGCGAGGTTCGGCTGGTTACCATTACGGATAAGCAGTTTGGGCGGATGGAGAGTTTTTGGGGAAAAATGCGAAAACCCGCCTCTCCCGCACCCCGGCAGCTCGAATTATTTTAACTCGAGCCGTTCGCAAGCCCTTGCTGCGCAAGGGCTTGTGAACGGCCGATTGTAACTGATCCGCCCCTGAGTGCAAGCCACAACTAGCTATAGCGTTTTATAGTTAGATAGAGAATTGTAACTGATCCGCCCCTGAGTGCAAGCCACAACTTGCCTGATCCGGTGGAGCCGAACATAGAGATTGTAACTGATCCGCCCCTGAGTGCAAGCCACAACTCCGAATCCCGCCCACCGCAAAGGGTGGGCATTGTAACTGATCCGCCCCTGAGTGCAAGCCACAACGTAGCTCCGACCATACCTTGCGTTTGTAAATTGTAACTGATCCGCCCCTGAGTGCAAGCCACAACTTTCGACACCGCTTGTTAGCGTGCCGGTTGATTGTAACTGATCCGCCCCTGAGTGCAAGCCACAACGCACCGCTGCTGGTTCAATTCAGAAGATTGATTGTAACTGATCCGCCCCTGAGTGCAAGCCACAACGAAGAATGTAAAATATATTTATCTTGACACATTGTAACTGATCCGCCCCTGAGTGCAAGCCACAACTTATCACCCGGGCAAAGGCGGTCAGCAGAGAATGATGGGTTTATGAAGTGAATTGGTTGTTATTTTTGTGGGGGTGTTCTAATGTGTGTCAACCAGTTAGTGTAGTGGTTCAGGGTGAATTGGAAAGATTGCATTTCCGGTTAAGAGAATACCTTGCGTTCGGCAAGGAGGTTTTATTAGGGATTGGGGAAATCTCTGAAATGTTTTGACGGATGCGGCAGTCCCGGCGATGCGAGACAGCCGCTACGACATTTCGTCGATATCCCGGCCGCTTATTCCTTGCAATTGGCGAAAGGGCTTGATAACCTGATAAGTCAGAACTCTGCCTGGGACAGCCATGCAGGCGAAATAATGGTTGTAAGATGACGTGCGTCTTGCAGCAGAAAATAACCATACGTTTCGACAACTTATTTGACAGGAGACAAAAGATGAAGCGATACATTTTGAGCTTGGCGCTGGTAAGCATGCTTCTTCCAACCGCTGCATTTGCCGGTGAAGCCCACCCCTTGGCGCAAATGGAGCAGCAGATGCAGGTGCGCGATATGGAGCTGAAGATGGCGCAGCGCAAAACCGAGGTAAGATTCAAGGAAGAAATGGCGAAGCTCGAACTCGAACAGCGCCGCCTGCAGATGGACCGGGAGCGAAATGATCTCGGCCATTGGCGCCCCCACAGACAAGCAGCTCATCCGGTACTCTGCTTGTGGTTGATCGGGTGTTTCGTCGTCCACATCCTGGCGGCTGTCTGGGTTTACAGGGATATGCGCGAGCGGAGCGCCGGCTCCGGGATATGGATAGTGATCGTGCTCCTGGCCGGTCTGTTCGGGGCGCTCGTGTACGCCCTTGTCCGCCTCGGTGACATCAACAACAACAGAAGGCCGCGCAGATAGCGCCGGCCTCTGAATCATTCCATGCCGAAAGAAAGACGGAATGTGAGGCAAGAAACCAGATGAAGCCTGCATAGCGGCGTTTTGCGGACCTCTCTCAGCCGGCTCAGCGGTACGAACAGGATGCACGTCGCACCGCTTGAAGGGCCGAGTACTCATCATCGGCAAACTGAAAAACCGCCGCAAGGCCCGTCCGCTCGAAAATGTGCTTGATTGCCTCGGAAGCACCGAAGAACACAAGATGACGACCGGATGACGCGAGGTACTTGTCCAGTATCATAAGTCCGCAAATGCTCTCCGATGTCAGCACCCGAACTTCGGAAAAATCAATAATCACATCGCGATTGCACCCTTCAGAGGCAATTTCGTTCAGAGTCTCAAGCTCAGTGCCCAAGTGCGGCTCTTTAGGAAGGGAAACAAAAAGCACATCCTCCAGGTAATTCTTTATTCCCACGATGCATCCCCCATTTCAAAAACATCATTCTCATCTGATTGCGATGTCTTATCGGAACATCCGCGACAACGAGCTTCCCTACGAATAGTATAGCACAGAAATCCAATAGTCAAAGCCGTGGTATCCAAAAAAAGCCCATGGTTCCCCCTTCCGGATAATCCCGGTGTAGTGGTTCAGCGTAAATCGGACAATTTCGCCTTACGGTTAAGAGACCGCCTTGCCTTCGGCAAGGAGGTTTTTTTAGGCATAAGGGAGTTGTGGAT
>Ga0315293_10004681_pt1 | contig 12926 bp, 9 predicted proteins | sample YL17G13_20_MG_FD_203071 | JGI IMG/M metagenome (GOLD analysis project Ga0315293, IMG submission 203071) | Sediment microbial communities from Yellowstone Lake, YNP, Wyoming, USA - YL17G13_20 | ecosystem: Environmental > Aquatic > Freshwater > Lake > Sediment | place: USA: Wyoming | collected... | reverse complement strand
CCGCCGCCAGAAACTCTTCTCCGTCAGCAACGTTGACGCGACAGTCATTAGTAATATTCGTGATGTTGGAGAGGTCCAATAATGGCACTTTTTGGCCGCAAAAAAATAACCGCCGAGGAACAAGCCGCTCAAAAAGCGGTGAAGCAATTTGAAACCGGCTTGATTTCCGTCCGCGACCTGATTGCCCCCGCCGCCATGGAGGTTAAGAGCGACCGATTAATGCTCAATGGCAAATTGGTACGCAGTTTTTTTGTACTGACCTACCCGCAGTACATCGAAACTGATTGGCTCTCTCCCATTATCAACTACGATGTCAACTTGGATATCTCCATGCATATCTACCCAGTGGATAGCGGCAATATTATGCGGGTACTCCGCCGCAAAGTTACCGAAATGGAATCTTCGCTCCGCTTAAACGAAGAGCGTGGTGCCATCCGCGACCCCGAATTGGAAGTCGCCTACCAAGACGCCGAGGAGTTGCGTGACAAACTCCAGCGCGGCATTGAGAAGTTTTTCCACTATGCGCTTTACTTCACTATCTACGCCAACAAAGAGGAAGATTTGAATGCCATCACCGCCCGCCTAGAAACCGTTTTGGGCGGTCAGCTGGTTTATACCAAACAAGCCCTCCTGCAAATGGAACAGGGCTTAAACTCTTGCCTACCCATCGGCGATGATGAACTAAAGATAGTCCGCAATATGACCACTTCGTCCATCGCCACTACCTTTCCCTTTACTTCGGTCGATTTAACTACCGGCCGGGGTGTATTATACGGCATCAACCGTCACAACAATTCATTGATTCTCTTTGACCGTTTCGAGCTGGAAAATGCCAATATGGCGGTTTTCGCCAAGTCCGGCGGCGGAAAGTCCTATGCTGTTAAATTAGAAGTCCTGCGGAGTTTGATGTTTGATATCGATTGTATCGTCATCGACCCGGAAAACGAATATAAAACTCTGTCGGATGCTGTCGGCGGCAGCTATGTCTCTATTAGTTTAAACAGCGAAAAACGGATCAATCCGTTTGATCTGCCCGATTTGGGGACGACCGGTGAAGGCGACAAGATTTTACGCGCCGCCATTGTCACTATTATGGGGCTGCTGAATTTAATGCTGGGCATCCTCAACCCCGAAGAAGAAGCCCTGATGGAACGCGCTATCAAAGAGACCTATGCCCTAAAGGACATTACCGAAGATGCGCACACTCACCAGAATCAGCCGCCCACCATGCAGGACCTTTACAATGTATTAAGCAATCTGACCGGCGCTGAAAGTTTGGCTCTCCGGCTGACCAAATATACCACCGGTACTTTCGCCGGCATCTTCAACAACCTTACCAACTTTGACCTGGATAAAGGCCTGGTGGTCTTCAGCATCCGAGATTTGGAAGATGCCCTGCGCCCCATCGCCATGTATGTCATTCTCAACTATATTTGGAACAAAATCCGCTTCAATGTTAAAAAGCGTTTGCTGATCATTGACGAGGCCTGGGTCTTAATGCAGTACGAGGATTCCGCCAAATTCTTGTACAGCATCGCCAAACGCGCCCGTAAATACTATCTCGGTCTGACCACTATCACTCAGGATATCGAGGACTTTTTGGGCTCCAAATATGGTAAGGCAGTGGTGGCCAACTCTTCGCTCCAGCTCCTCATGCGCCAATCTCCCGCCTCTATTGATATCGTAACGGAAACCTTTAACTTAACTCAGGGAGAAAAATTCTTACTGCTCGAATCCAATATTGGCGAAGGATTGTTCTTCGCCGGTACCAACCATGCCGCTATTAAAGTGATAGCCAGCTACATCGAAGATCAAATCGTTACCTCCGACCCCGGCCAGCTAGCCGAGCTGCGTAAACTGACGGGAGGTTAAAATGCTGCGCTTTGGGTCACTCGCCGGTCTCGGCATCATCATCGTGGGCACTGTCGCTGCCGCTGCAATTATCGCATCGGTTGTTTCTACTTACGCTCGAGAAACTTCTGGTATGACCGAACGCTGGAGCGGTAAAACTGTTGCCCAGCGCGACTGTGGACAAGGTATCCCTACCCAGCAACTCGCTGGGACTATTGCTCCCGATGCTAATCCTTGCGCTATTACCGCTGATGACACAGACGGCGACGGTATCTCCAATGATGAAGAAAAAACTTACGGCACCGACCCGAACAATCCTGATACCGATGGCGACGGTTGGGGTGACGGCGTGGAAATATTGAACGGCACCAGCCCCACCGACAAAACCAGTTTTCCAAAATTTGACACTAACATCAGCTCCTCCACCTCCCATCCCACTCTCGGCGGCTCCCGCGACAACCCTAATGACCATGACAACGACGGTTTGTCTAATGATGAAGAGAGAATCTTAGGCACCGATCCGACCAATCCCGACACTGATGGTGATGGGGTGTCCGACGGCACCGAGATTATCAAGGGCACTGATCCTAAAGATCCTACCAATGGCGGCTTGCAAACTCCCCCGCCCACTCCCGGACCTCCCCATATTCCGCAACTCATTTTAGACAAACTTTATAAAACCGTTCAATCGGGCGACCAATGGCGCCATGCCACCGAAGTCCGGCTCGGTGATGTGACCAACTTCCGCATCCACGCCGAGGTAATTAACGAGGGCGGTACTCACACTCTGATCATTGAAGATTATCTCCCCGGCGGCTTAACCTATCTGTCTGGCACCACTTCCACCAATAATAGCGAACCGGTTTCGCTCCCTTATTCCCAACTGCGCCACCAAGAGATTGTCATTGCCGCTGTCGGCCGCACCATCATTGATTTGGCATTCAGCACTAAAGTCGTCAACACCGGTAATTATGAAAATCTCGTAACGATGTTCGAAGAAGGCAAGAGCGCTCGAATGACTGATAAGGCCTTTGTCATCGTCCACTCCCTCGAGCCCGGCGACAGCATCGGCGGTGGATTTGGACAGGTCTGCACTATATGTAATTTCTATAAAGAAGGCAGGGCTCCCGGCGACACCGGCTGGACTACCCATGTCAAAGCCAACCCCGGCGACCGGGTGGAATTTCACATTGTAGCAGAGGGCTCCATCACTGCTGATGGTCAGGCAGTCACTATCCAGCTCAAGGATACTCTGCCGGATGGCTTAACCTATGTGAAGGGCTCCGGCCAGCTATTCAAGAACGAGCAGGAGCAGGCACCGCCGGCTGACAATTGGATTAGTACCGGCCTCTCGCTGGCCTCTGGAGCTCCCCATACCGCCTACGAAATCAAGTTTTTTGTTAAAGTAGAAGCAGGGGCATCATTCTCTCTCACTAACACCGCCCGAGCTGACACCTTTGGTGGCGACCAGCCCAACAGCCGCATTTCTGCCACTGAGGTAAGTTCTAAACCCTAAGCAATTTTATGGACCAACCAAATCCAAATCCCGACCGCTCTAACAAACCCCCGCTGGACCAGTATGTAACCAACCTCCAGCGCGCTAAGGAAGAAGAGTACTCCAAACAGCGGGCCGCTGAGCTGGGTATGATGTATCTCGATATGGCCAATCGCCAACCCAACCCAAGTGCGGTTAGTATTGTCCCCCGAGAGTTAGCCGTCTCGGCCAACATTTTTGCTTACGAAAAAGAAGGTAACACTATCATGTTGGCAATAAGCCACCCCGAAAATGATGTTACCATTGCCGCGCTTAAGCAATTGGCGGCGATGGACGAATATCAATTTAAGCCCGTGCTGGTATCCGAATCTTCTATGCGTTATCTACTGGCTCTCTACGACACTTTTTCTCCAACCAAAAAGCATCAACAGGACATCGCCGTCAGCCGTGAACAGCAGGAGCGTTTTGCCAAGCTGACAACTATTAAAGAACTGCAGGGCGCTCTCACCACCACTTCTGCCAGCGAACTCATGGAAACTATTTTTGCCGGCGCCACCGGTATGATTGCCTCCGACATTCATATTGAACCTACCAAAGACAGCATCCGTCTCCGCTACCGTTTGGACGGCGTACTGCAGGATATCGCAACTCTACCCTTAGACCAACTCCATCACCTCATCGACCGCATTAAGATGACTTCACAAATGAAGCTGAATATTACCGAAGCCGCTCAAGACGGCCGTTTTTCCATTGCCGCCGGCGGCGGCACCTATGATATTCGCGTCTCCGTCCTACCCACCCAGTACGGTGAGTCCGCCGTCATGCGCCTGCTTCCACAGGAAGGTCATTTTATTAGTTTGGCAGAGATCGGTTTTTCACCAGAAGTTAACCAATGGGTAGATGCCGCCATTCATGAACCCAACGGCCTCATCCTCAACACCGGTCCCACCGGCTCTGGTAAAACTACTACCCTGTATGCCATTCTTAACACCATTAATACGCCCGGGACTAAAATCATCACCGTCGAAGATCCTATTGAATATCGAATGCCAGGCGTCACCCAAACCCAAGTTAATGATGAAGAGGGCTATGGTTTTGCTAATGCTTTGCGCTCGATCGTCCGTCAAGATCCTGATATTATTCTGGTTGGTGAAATCCGTGACAAAGAAACTGCCGAAATTGCGGTTAACGCCGCTCTCACCGGCCATTTAGTCCTTTCCACCTTGCATACTAATGATGCCGCCGGTGCCGTCCCCCGTTTGTCTGACCTCGGCGCCCAGCCCAAGCTTTTCTCCGATGCTCTCCATTTAATTATTGCTCAGCGGTTGGTACGCCGGCTATGTGAAAAATGTAAAGTCACTTACTCTCCGACCCCCGAGGAACTTGCCAAAATTGCCGCCATCAGCCCCAACCTCGCTCTGCCAACCCAGCTCTATAAAGAAAGTAGTTGCGACGAGTGTAATGGCACTGGGTACAAAGGCCGCATTGGCATCTTCGAGGTGCTCCGAATAACCCCGGAAATTAAAGAAAAAATTAACGCCGGAGCTGGTGCCACCGAAATCAATGTAGTTGCCGTCAGTCAAGGTATGACCACACTTACCCAAGACGGCCTCGCTCGGGTAATCGAGGGCATTACCACTCTTGAAGAGCTTTTCCGTATCGCCGGCACTGAAGAATAACCCGCGTAATGGTATAATTTAATTAGAGGTGAAAAGGGCAATCCGCCTAACCGCTTTTCTTTATGCCAAAGCTCAAATACCTCTTTATCGCGATGATCTTCTCCGGCCTAGTTCTGGCCGAGGCGGTTCCCATTTGGTCAAAATTGGCCTCGCCTGCCGAGTCGCAAAGACGCTTAACAACTGACGAACAAACCGCCATTATGGCCATCTTTAAGGGAACCAACGACACTACTTTAACCAACACGCTCGCCTTCAGTGGAAACTTTGTAAACTTTTCCATCCCCCCGAACCCCGGCGATATTAGCCAAGATGCCATTCGTTCCAGTAGTTTGATGGGCGGCTCTGCCCAGATGTTCTCTTTCACTCCCAACAGCTCCACTAGTTCCTCATTAATTAGCGACATTCTCCAGGGTGTCCTACCGCCGATTGGTAGTCCCCTTTACTATGCTTATCAAGATGGCGGCCGAGCTTGGTACAACCGAGGCGACAATGTGCTGGTAATTTATTCCGATCAAACCATCCATGGTTTCAGTAAAAAAACCGGTCAAACAACTATCTGGATGCAGGACCGTCTTGCCTATCCCCCAATTACTGACCCCGATGCCTACGTCAACTACCAGAAAAATTACAATGCCGAAATTGTCGCTGAAACTACCCAATGGGTATTGATGGAATTCCCTTCCGGCGGTTTGGTTAAAGTTATGAAGCCGCAATATGCCACTACCAATACCACCGGCACTGTCTCCGGCCTCCCCAACATTCTCCCCGGCTACGGAAATTAATATTTTGGCCAACTAGCTGTAATCAACTGTCCCTCATAGAGTTCCTGCCACACTGCCTCCGTCGCAAACGGCACAAACGGATGCAGCAGCACAAGGGAGTTTTTCAAAATATGGTGGAGCACCGCTCCGGCCGCCTCTTTGCGATTTTCATCTTCCAGCTGATCCTTATACTCTTCGATGATTTTATCACAGAATGTGTGCCAGAAATAATCGTAAACAAACTCACCCGCCTGACCTAGCTGGTACTTCTCCATCATCTTGGTCATCTCCGCCGCCGCGGTCTCGAACTCTTTAATCACCTCCGCATCTCGCTCCCCTAATTTCACCTCGGTAATCGATTTGTCCTTAGGTTGTTTCATCTCCACAAACCGCGCCGCGTTCCAAATCTTGTTAGCAAAGTTGCGATAGGCCCGAATCTTGTCTTCGGAAATATTGGTGTCATTCCCCGCCGCCGTTCCCACGATTAGCCCCATGCGCAAAGCATCCGCTCCGTACTTCTGTACCATCACCAGTGGATCGATTACATTCCCCTTCGATTTAGAGATCTTCTGCCCGTGGTTATCTCGTACCAGCCCGTTGAAAAATACCGTCTCAAACGGAATCTCGCCGGTACAATACAGCCCCATCATTATCATTCTTGCCACCCAGAAAAAGATAATGTCATAGGCCGTCTCCATCACTGTGGTGGGATAAAAATATTTAAAATCAGTTTTCTCTTCCGGCCAGCCCAAAGTCGTGAACGGCCACAGGGCTGACGAGAACCAAGTATCTAAAGTATCTGTATCCTGCTCAACTTCACCACCCGAAATCGCTTTGGCTTCCGCCACACTTTCTGCCACTACAAATTTTTCTTTGTCGCCAGCTAGGTAATAAACCGGCACCCGATGTCCCCACCACACCTGCCGGCTAATGTTCCAGTCCCGAATGTTCTCCATCCAGTTGAAATAGATTTTCTCAAAGCGCTCCGGCATAAATTTTATTCTGTCCTTTTTCACTGCTTCAATTGCAAGTTTGGCCAGCGAAGCAATTTTTACAAACCACTGACGCGAGACAAGTGGCTCCAGTACCGTACCGCACTTTTCGCAGTGCCCCACGCTATGAATATGTTTAACCTGCTTCTCGATCAACCCTTGGGCTTCTAAATCGGCCAACACCCTTTCTCTCGCCTCTATCACTTTCAAACCGGCATACTTTTCGCCAGCAGCAGCCGTCATCTTGCCCTTACTGTCCACCACCAAAACGGATTGGAGCTTGTGTCTTTGCCCGATCTCAAAGTCAGTCGGGTCATGAGCCGGAGTCACTTTCACTGCACCGGTGCCAAATTCCTTATCCACCGCTTCGTCCGCAATAATCGGAATTTCTCTGTCCGTCAGCGGCAGTTCTACCATCTTTCCAACCATATCGTTATAGCGCTTATCACTCGGATTCACTGCTACTGCAGTGTCACCCAACATAGTTTCTGGCCGAGTCGTCGCCACTGTTATAAACCCCGAACCGTCAGTAAAAGGATATTTAATGTAGGTCAATTGCCCTTCAACTTCTTTATGTTCAACCTCCAAGTCGGAGAGCCCTGTGGCACACTTAACGCACCAGTTCACGATCCGTTCCCCACGGTAAATCAGCCCTTCGTCATACATTTTTTTAAAGGTGTAATACACTGCGTGGCTGACATCCGGATCGAGTGTGAATTTACTCCGTGTCCAATCACAGCTTGCCCCCAGCGCCCGCAACTGATTCTCCATAATCTCCCGCGTGGCTTCCATATGCCTATGCAGCTCCTCGACAAATTTTTCCTGCCCCAATTCAAACCGACTTATTCCCCGCTCTTTTTGAAGCAGTTTTTCAAAGAAAACCTGACTCCCCAACCCGGCATGGTCGGCTCCGGGCAGCCACAAAGTCGGCTCTCCTTTTAGTCGATGATAGCGGATCATAATGTCTTCTACCGTCACGAACAAAGCATGCCCGATATGCAGTTGGTCGTAGGCGTTAGGCGGCGGCATGATAATCGTATAGGGCTTTTTGCCCTCTTCAATTTTGGGTGTAAAAGCCCCCGCCTCCTCCCACTGCCGGTAAATTTTCGGCTCCAGTTCTAGAAAATTAAAGCTCTTATCCATATTGATTAGCCGGTCATGACATTGGCATTGTACCATTTATCTCGGGCTGACTGACGAGTATGGTATGCCGCCGCTCCGATCATCGCCGCATTATCGGTGCAGTACTTAAATTCCGGGATTACCGTCTTTACCCCCAAACTATCAGCTTGTTTTTCGACCTCTTCCCTAAGCCTTTCGTTAGCTGCCACTCCACCGCCGATTAAAATAGTTTTGGCCTTATACTTTTTAGCCACACTAAACAATTTATGGACCAGCGTCTCTACCACTGCCTCCTGAAATTCATAAGCCAGCTCTACCCTGTCGCCTTGGGCCCTCGTTAATGCGGTCTTTAGACCCGAAAAACTAAAATCAAAATTGTCCTCATTGATCATTGGCCTCGGTAATTTTACTTTACCTGCCTTTCCCGCCAGCGCCGCTTCGGCCACTGCAGGTCCACCAGGATAGCCCAACTCCAGCAATCGGGCCGCTTTATCAAATGCCTCGCCCGCCGCGTCATCACGGGTACCGCCTACATATTTATACTCTCCGTCGCGTCTGGTCAGTACGATCTCTGAATGTCCTCCACTAGTCACTAGTGATACTAATGGATAATCGATTTTAATATTCCCCAGCCACCCAGCGTAAATATGTCCCAACAAATGATTCACACCGATTACCGGCTTATCCCATAAATACCCCAGCGTTTTCGCTGCATTGACTCCCACCAACAATGAACCCAGCAATCCCGGGTTGGTAGTCACAGCCAATGCATCAATTTTTGCTGGAGTCAATTTGGCTCTTCTCAGGGCTAGTTCAATTAGCGGATAAATCGCCTCAAGATGCTGGCGAGATGCCACTTCTGGCACCACTCCGCCATATTTGGCGTGCAGTTTTTCTTGGGATGCCACCAAGGAAACCAAAACCCGCCGACCATTTTCCACAATCGCCACTGCCGTGTCATCACAAGATGATTCTATCGCTAAAATGCGCATTGTTAGCGCATTATACCATAAAAGCGTAGTCCTAAAGCGCATTTTTTGGTACGATAGCAAAGCTATGAAGTTAATCACTGCCACTCCTACCGCTTGGGATACCCATCTCATCGAGCATGGTGGCCACTTTTTGCAGAGCTGGGCCTGGGGTGAATTTCAGGAGCGTCTTGGCAATAAAATCTGGCGACTAACCGTAGAGGATAACAATGACACCGTCGCTCAATTGCTGGTAGTTAAGCTATCCCTGGGGTTTGGTCAGTCCATTCTCTATGCTCCCCGCGGCAGTATTATCAACAAAGACCAACCCCTTGCCATTGCTCAACCCGCCGCCTTGCTGTTACTGGACGAAATCAAAAAAATTGCCCAAACCGAGCAGGTTGTCTTTTTCCGCATCGATCCCCCCGCCACCATCGCCGACATCACTACCGAGCGGTTTTATGCCTCTCAAAATTTTATTAAAAATCAAAAAGATATTCAGCCCCGGCACTCGTTGATATTAGATTTGGAGCCAAGTGTCGAACAGTTACTCAATCGGATGAAACCTAAAAGCCGCTACAACATTCATCTCGCCGAAAAGCACGGCATCACTGTCGAGCGGTCAGACCACCCGGAAGATTTTCAAAAATTCATTAATCTCATTCACCTCACTTCTGGCCGGCAGGGTTTTGCCCCCCATTCGGATATCTATTACCGCTTGCAGTTTGCTGCCCTTCACCCCGTTGGTATCCAGCAACTTTGGCTGGCTCGCCAGCAGAATAAAATTCTCGCCGCCATTCTGGTAAACAGTTTCGGCGACATTGCTACCTATGTCCATGGCGCGTCCGACAACCGCTACCGCGAACTAATGGCTCCTCACCTCTTACAGTTTGCCGCCCTCCAGGATGCCAAACAGCGCGGGCTGAACCGCTATGATTTCTGGGGTATTCATCCCGACCCTCACCATTCTTGGGCTGGTTTGACCCGGTTCAAACGCGGTTTCGGTGGACAGGAGATTGAATACCTCGGTACGCTGGAGTTGCCTTTCCGGCCCCTGCTCTACAAACTATATCGGCTGATCAGTAAGTTCCATTAATCCACTCCGTCATTCCCGCGAAAGCGGGAATCCAGCAAAAATAATTAAAAGAATCCCTATGAAGAAAATCCTCAAAAAAATTCTAGGCCAGACCTTCTCTCCCGAGTCCTTCTTATACCACGCCTATCATAAGAGCCGCGGTATTGCTGCCGCTCTTACTGCCGGCTTCCCGGCTCGTAAAATGATTATCATTGGCGTCACCGGTACCAATGGTAAAACCACCACCTGCAACTTACTCGGTCAGATTCTTGAAGCGACCGGTGAAAAAGTGGGACTGGCCACTACCGTCAACTTTTGGATTGGCCATAAGCGCTGGATCAATGAAACAAAAATGACCACTTTCAGCCCGTTCCAATTACAGGGTCTGCTTAAACAAATGGTCAAAGCCGGCTGTCGTTATGCCATCGTGGAAACTTCATCCCACGCCCTCGCTCAACACCGCACCTGGGGCATCGACTATGATGTGGCGGTCTTCACTAATCTCACTCCGGAACACTTGGACTTCCATGGCACCTTTGAAAAATACCGCGATGCTAAGGCCAAGCTTTTCCGTGAGCTGTTGCTATCCCGCCGTAAAGGCAACACTCCCAAAGTTGCCGTGTTAAATTTTGACGACCCAGCAGCCGCCATCTTCGCCCAACACCCGGCCGATAAAAAATACTTTTATTCGGTCGAGAAATTTGATGCTGGCGATACCAAAGAAAGCCCTGTCTCGGCTAACATCGTTCAAGCCAGTAGTTCCAGCACTACCTTTGAGCTAGCCACTCCTGTTGGCAACATCGCCATTGAGCTTCGCCTGCCCGGCCGTTTTAATGTCGCTAATGCTCTCGCCGCCGCCAGCGCCGCGCTAGCTTTAGATGTTCCGCTCGCAATCATTAAAAAGGGGCTCGAATATGTTGACGGCGTACCTGGGCGCATGGAGCGCATCAATGCTGGTCAGCCATTTACTGTCATTGTCGACTATGCCCACACTCCCGATGGGTTCGAGCAGGTCCTCTCCACTGTCCGCACTTTCACTGAGGGCAAACTTATTGCCGTCTTCGGCGCGGCTGGTAATCGTGATAAAACCAAGCGTCCGCTGCTCGGTGAAATCGCGAGCAAGTATGCAGATATTTTGGTCCTTACCGAGGAAGACCCGGGCAGCGAAGACCCAATTGCCATCATCAACAGTATTAAAACCGGCATTCCTCCCCGCTTCCGCGAAAGCATCGACCTCTTCACTGTGCCGGTTCGCAAAGACGCTGTGTTCCGCGCTTTCCAGCTCGCCAAACCCAACGACACCGTGATGCTGCTCGCTATGGGCGCCCAGACCAAAATGGCCACCAAGCATGGCTTTGTCCCCTATGACGAGCGGGAGTTTGCCCGAAATCTGTTAAAATCGACTGTTAGCCGTCGTTAACAGTCGTCCCCAACTCGATTGGGGATCCCCGCCCGAAACGTACCGTTCGGCACGGGCGGGCAGACAGAAAAACAAACAAAAAATAATCTATACTTATATCACCAGATATCTATTTTAATAATCTAACTAGAAAGGACTCCTATGATCGAATTTGATCAAAATCTCAATCCAGTCGAACCCCCCAGACCCAGCGGGCCAATCCAGCCGCCGATGTCTCCTCCGCCTGCCCCGCAACCCTCAATCCAACGGCCGTATAACAGTGGGTGGTATGTCCTTGCCCTTATTTTGGTTATCGCCATAGCTATTACCTTGCTGTCTTTCGTTGGCAATCGTCCGGCTTCGAGTAGCACTCAACCAGAGGGATTAAATGTCAGTGCCGACGCTACTGTTTACGCCACACCAGATGTCGCCAAAGTTACCATTGGTGTCAACAAGCTGGCCAGCACGGTAGCGGATGTGGAAAAACAGGTCACCGATATTACTCAGAAAATCAAAGACAAACTGACCGCACTGGGCATCAAGGATGCTGATATTAAAACCGTGGATTATAGTTTGTATCCAGAGCAAACCTACCGTTCCACTGGCGTGTCTCAAATTACCGGCTATCGCGCTCGCCATAGTTTGCAAATCACCATTCGTGATTTAGACAAGACAAATGAAGTAGTATCCGCCGCCACTTCCGCCGGCGCCAACGAAGTTGGCCAAGTCATCTTTACATTGGAAAATCCAGACAGTAAATTGACTGAGGCCCGCAAGGAGGCAATGAAAAAAGCCAAGGACAAGGCCAAACAAATGGCTGAAGACGGCGACTTCCGCCTCGGACGACTGATTTCTATCAACGAATATAACGACAGCCCTATCCCGTTTTATGATGGCATGGGAGGTGGCACAAGCAGCAGTGTCAAAGAAGTTGCCCCCACTGCTGAGCCAGGCAGTTACAATGTGAAAGTTACTGTCAATCTCACCTACCAAATCCGCTAATCCATCTAACTTGAATCACAAAAAGAGACGGCACCCGCCGCCTCTTTTTTATTTTCCTTCTATCTCCGCCATTGGAGGAGGGCTGTTCTGAATTGAGATAAATTACCGCCGCGAAGCCAACTGTTCGAAGTCCTGCTGCACAGCAGGACAAGTTTGGCGGGAGCGGTAAGATAATTTATCCAATGAATAAGCCCGACGACTGGCGGGCGGCTTTGGTTACTTTCGCCAAGACGAAAGTAACCGCCACCGGAAGCGCGGCGAGAGCGCTTCAAAAAGAAAATAAAAAGAATTGTTGGATCAAGCGCCAGCTTATATTTGGCCCCAGCCCCTCGGATGAGGGGGTATAATAAACCTATGGCAACCAGAAAAAAACTAGTTTTGATCGATGGCAATTCCCTCGTTCACCGTGCCTTCCATGCCTTCTCCCGAGCCAACCTTACCTCCCCCGGAGGTGCACCCACCGGCGCTATTTACGGCTTCGCGGTGATGCTTTTAAACATCTACACCAAGCTCAAGCCCGACTACATTGCCGTGGCTTTTGATACCGAAGCCCCAACTTTCCGCCACAAAGAATATGTCGAA
>Ga0315293_10004680_pt1 | contig 12928 bp, 12 predicted proteins | sample YL17G13_20_MG_FD_203071 | JGI IMG/M metagenome (GOLD analysis project Ga0315293, IMG submission 203071) | Sediment microbial communities from Yellowstone Lake, YNP, Wyoming, USA - YL17G13_20 | ecosystem: Environmental > Aquatic > Freshwater > Lake > Sediment | place: USA: Wyoming | collected... | reverse complement strand
GGGGGGGGGGGGGGGGGGGGGCGCCCTCGGGGGGGGGGCCGGGGGCGGGGGGGGGGGGGGGGGGGGGGGGGGGGGGGGCCGGGGGCGGGGGGGGGGGGGGGGGGGGCCCCCCTGTGTCGGGGCCGACGTCTCGCCCGAGATGCTGGCCCTGGCGCGCCGCGCGGCCGCCGAGGCCGGCCTGGCCTGCGGGTGCCTGGCGGCCGACGCCCGCCGCCTCCCGTTTGCCGACGGGCGGTTCGAACTGGCGCTGTCGATGCGGCTCCTGCACCGGGTGAGGCAGCCTGAGGAGCGCGTGGCCGTCCTGGCGGAACTCGCGCGCGTCAGCCGCGGGTGGGTCCTCTTCTCGTTCTACAACTGCTGTTCGTGGCGGGGGCTGCGCGACCGGCTGCGCGGCCGGTACGCGGGCGAGACGCGCGCCGCCATCCGGCGCGAGGCGGCGGCCGCCGGGATGGCGCCGCCGCAGTTCCTCCCCGTCGGGCCCCTGGCGCGCCAGACGCTCGCCCTCGCGGCCGTCGCCGCGCGGGGCCCGGGCTCCGGGGCGGCCCGCCCCTGAAGGCTTGACTCGGGTCTGGGGCGGACTATGGTAGGCGCCGCGACGGCCGTCATGGCGGCGGCGTCGGGGAGAAAGGCGGGGTCATCGCGTGCCGCAATCGCTCCTGGTGGTCGGCTCCATTGCCTTCGACACGGTCCGCACCCCGTTCGGCGAGGCCCCGGAGGTCCTGGGCGGATCGGCAACGTACTTCTCGGTGGCGGCGTCGTTCTTCGCGCCGGTGCGGCTGGTGGGCGTCGTCGGCGACGACTTCCCGCCGGCATTCCTCCAGACGTTCGCCTCGCGCCGGATCGACACCGCCGGACTCCAGGTCGTCCGGGGCGGCAAGACGTTCCGCTGGACCGGCTCTTACGAGGGCGCGATGAACGAGGCCCGGACCGACGACGTTCAACTGAACGTCCTCGGCGACTTCCGGCCCGCGATCCCCGAGGCGTTCCGCGACACGGACCTCGTCTTCCTCGCCAACGGGAGCCCGGTCACCCAGGCGTCGGTGCTGGACCAGGTCCGCCGGCCGCGCCTGGTCGTGGCCGACACGATGAACTTCTATATCGAGACGCAGCGGGAGGCGCTCCTGGCGCTCCTCAAGCGCGTGGACGGCCTGGTCCTCAATGACGGCGAGGCGCGGATGTTGACGGGCGAGGCGAACCTGATCGCGGCCGCCCAGCAGGTCCTCGCGCAGGGGCCGTCGTTCGTCGTCGTCAAGAAGGGCGAGCACGGGACGATCCTCGTGAGCCGGACCGAGGAGGGCGAGCCGCGGCTGTGTGCGCTGCCGGCGTACCCTAACCGCGAGGTCAAGGACCCGACGGGGGCGGGCGACTCGTTCGCCGGCGGCATGATGGGCCACCTGGCCCGGGCCGGGCGGCACGGGTTCCGCGACTTGGTGCGCGCGATGGCCTGCGGCACCGTGATCGCCAGTTTCGAGATCGAGGACTTCAGCCTCCGCCGGTTCGACCGCCTGACGCCGGCCGAGATCGACGCCCGCCTGGCGGCCTACGCCGAGATGCTCGCGATCGGCGCCTGACGCACGACAAGGCGCTGGAACCGCAAAGGACGCAAAGAGCGCAAAGAAAGACTTTGCGGGGAAAGAATAACAGAGGGGATGTGGAGAAGAACAACGCCGAGCCTGTGCGCCATGCACGGGCTCGGCGTGATTATTCTCTCTAACTATCTCTGCTCTTTCTTTTCTCTCAGGACGTTGTCCTTTGCGTCCTTTGCGCTCTTTGCGGTTCCATAAGCCGCTCCTGACGCCCTACGCCCGCGGCAGCCAGACCGCCATCGTGCCGCCCTTGCGGTTGTCCCACAGGCAGTACGGGACCGCGCGGATCGCGACCGGCACGGTCTTGGCCGGCCCCGAGGCGTAGAGCCGGTCCTTCCAGGGGCCCGCGGCGGGGGCGACGGCCTTGCCCTCGATCACCGTGACGCCGCCCAGCAGGCGCTTGTCGAACCGGGCCGCGAGGCGGGCCCGGTCGGGCAGGCGGATCGTGCGGACGTCGACGCGGTGGTCGCATCCCTCGAGGCAGTAGACGAGCGGCCCGCGCTGGAGGGCGACCTTGCCGGCCGTCGCGTCGACGACCGGGTTGGCCTCGACCCGCTCGACCGGCATCGCCAGGATGAGCGTCACGCGGTCGCCGTCGTTCCACGTGCGGCGCAGGCGGGCGTAGCCCTTGCGGACGGGCGCCGCGACGGCCTTGCCGTTGACGCGCAGGGCGTGCTTCCGGCACCAGCCGGGGACGCGCAGGGCGAGTTCGAACCGCGCGGGCCCGTCGAGGCCGACGGCCAGGTCGACCGTCCCGTCCCACGGGTAGCCGGTGGCCTGGGTCAGGGAGACCCGCCGGCCGCCGAGCGCGGCGATCGCCTCGCCGGTGGCGTAGAGGTGGACATAGATGGCCTTGTCGCCCTCGGTGCCGCAGGCGTAGCGGCCGAGCGACGCCAGCAGCCGCGCGACGTTCGGCGGGCAGCACGCGCAGTCGAAGAACGGCTGGCGCCGGTGCCGGCCGCCCGAGGCGAGCGGGTTCACGTAGAAGAACTTCCTCCCGTCCAGGCTCACGCCCGGCAGGACGCCGTTGTAGAGGGCCCGTTCCAGGACGTCAGCGTAACGCCCGTCGGCCTCCAGTTCGAGCATCCGCTGGGCGAAGAACACCAGGCCGATCGCGGCGCACGTCTCGGCGTAGGCGGTGTCGTTCGGCAATTCCCAGTCGTCGCCGAAGGCCTCGCCGTGATGGCGGGCGCCGACGGCGCCGGTGACGTACATCTTGCGCTCGGTGACCGAGCGCCAGAGCCGCCGGCAGGCCACGAGGAGCGTCGCGTCGCCCGTCTCGGCGGCGACGTCGGCCATGCCCGAGCAGAGGTACATCGCGCGGACGGCGTGGCCCACCGCCTCTTCCTGCTCGCGGACGGGCTTGTGGACCTGCCAGTACTCGTAGGGCATCCAGCGGCGCGTGTCGCCGCGGGCCTGGGCCTCGAGGTCGTAGTAGTGGGGCTGGCGGCCGCGCTCGTTGATGAAGTATTCCGCCAGGCGGAGGTACCGCGCCTCGCCGGTGGCGCGGTAGAGCCGGACGAGCGCCAGTTCCAGTTCTTCGTGGCCCGGGTAGCCGCGCTTCTTCCCCTCCTCGGGTCCGAACGTCGCGTCGATGTGGTCGGCGTAGCGGCAGAGAGCGTCCAGGAGGTTCCGCCGGCCGGTCGCCTCGAAGTAGGCGACGGCGGCCTCGATGAGGTGGCCCGCGCAGTAGAGTTCGTGCCAGTCGCGCAGGTTGGTCCACCGCTTCTCGGGCTCGACGACCGTGAAGTGGGTGTTCAGGTAGCCGTCGGGCTGCTGGGCCTTGATGAGGAGGTCGGCCGTCTCCTCGGCGCGCTGGGCGAGCGCGGCGTCGGGATGGACCGCGAGTTCGTAGGCGGCGGCCTCGAGCCACTTGGCGACATCGGAGTCCCAGAAGATGTGCGGCGGATTGGGATCGCCCGGCCGCCACTGGAGGCGCAGGGCGTCGATGCGGCCGGTGTTCTTGCACGCCTCGTAGACGTGCGGCAGGGACGCGCGGCGGTTCGCCTCCACCCAGGGGCCCCAGAACGGGCCCCCGATGGTCACCTGGGTGAGGGGGAGGGGCGAGAGTTTGCGGCCCGGTGCGGCCATCGGTTTCCTCCTTTGGCGATATTCGTTGGTCCTGTGAGGGGGAGAGGGTATATTCGGCGGCCGCGGCAATCAAGGAGATTCGCGCCCCCGAGGGCGGCCGCCGGGTCTTGCCGCCAGGGGCCGGACGTGCTAGGTACGGGCCCGCAGGTTGCGGAGCGCGGGCGAAGGGCGGGCCGCATGGCCGAGACGGTTCGCACGTTCATCGCGATCGAACTATCGCCGGAGGCCCGCCGATTCGTCGGCGAGTGCCAGGACCGGCTCCGCCGGGCCGGCGGCGACGTGCGGTGGGTCCGGCCCGACCGGATTCACCTGACGCTGGTGTTCCTGGGCGGGGTGCCGGCCGAGGCGCTGGCGGACCTGGAGGCGGCCGTCCGCGAGGCGGCGGGCAAGAGCGCGCCGTTCACCGTGCGGATGGCGGGGGCGGGCCAGTTTCCGCCCCGCGGGGCGCCGCGCGTGGTCTGGGTCGGCGTCTCGGAGCCCACCGGAGCGCTCGGGCGGCTCCAGGCGTCGATCGCCGAGGCGACGGCCGCGTTCGCCGAGAAGGTCGAGGACCGCGCCTACGCGCCGCACCTCACGGTCGGCCGCGTCAAGGGAGGGCGGGACCTGGGGCGGCTGAGCGAGGCCGTCGCGGCGATGGCCGCCGAAGAGGGGCCGGCGATCGAGGCATGCGAGGTCGTCGTCTTCCGGAGCGACCTGGCGCCCGAGGGGCCGACCTACACGCCCGTGGCCCGCGTCGCGCTCGGAAGCGTGGGGTGAACCGCAAAGAGCGCAAAGAGCGCAGAGAGCGCAAAGGAAGACTGAGTTAAAGGACAACGGCACTAAGGAAACCAGAGGCTGGGAGGTAGGGCGCAAGAGTCGGGCTGGCGGCATGGACGAAAACGCACTGTCCAAGGAGATCATCGGGGCGGCCATCGAGGTGCACCGGCACCTGGGTCCGGGGCTGCTCGAATCGGCCTACGAACAGTGTCTTGCTCACGAGTTTCACTCGCGGGGCATTCCGTTCGAGCAGCAGAAGCCTGTTCCGGTCGCGTACAAGGGCGTCAAACTCGACTGCGGCTTCCGGGTCGATTTTCTGGTCGGGGGCCTGGTGGTCGTGGAACTGAAGGCGGTCGACGAACTGGACGACGTTCACGGCGCCCAGGTCCTCACTTACCTCAAGTTGACGGGCTGCAAACTGGGCATTCTGCTGAACTTCAACGAACGACGCCTCAGCGACGGCATCAAGCGGCTGGTCTTGAACCTGGAGGTTGGGTAGGCGGGGGTATCTTGTGTCTTCTGTGGGAGAGGTTTCTTTGCCCTTACCCCCCGCTTTTCTTTGCGCTCTTTGCGTTCTTTGCGGTTAAACAGACGTACGCCTCCGCGCGGGTGTGGCGGCGGATCGCAGGATAACGGTGCACGGGGCAGGGAAGCGCGGGCCGCACGGCCCGCCGGCAAAGGAGCCTCGACATGGCGAAGCGTGAAAAGGGCGAGAAGGGCGTGGCGGCGCAGGTGACGGACCCCAAGGAGCGCCAGGCGTCCATCGATCGGGTCCTCTCGCAGATCGAGAAGCAGTACGGCAAGGGCGCCATCATGCAACTGGGGGGCGACGTCCGCACCGACGTGCCGTGCATCCCGACGGGCAGCCTGAGCCTGGACCTCGCGCTCGGGGGCAAGGGCCTGCCGCGCGGCCGCGTCTCCGAGCTCTTCGGTCCCGAGGCCTCGGGCAAGACGACCCTGGCCCTGACCGTGATCGCCAACGCCCAGCGGGCCGGCGGCGTGGCGGCCTTCATCGACGCCGAGCACGCCTTCGACGCGGCATGGGCGAAACGGATCGGCCTCAACCTCGAGGCGCTCCTCGTGAGCCAGCCCGACACGGGCGAGCAGGCCCTCGAAATCTGCGACCTCCTCGTGCGCTCGGGGGCGATCGACCTCGTGGTGATCGACAGCGTGGCCGCCCTGGTGCCGAAGGCCGAGATCGAGGGCGAGATGGGCGACACGCACGTGGGCCTGCAAGCGCGGCTGATGAGCCAGGCCCTGCGGAAACTCACGGGCTCCATCTCAAAAACCCGCACCAGCGTCGTCTTCCTCAACCAGATCCGCGAGAAGATCGGCGTCATGTTCGGCAATCCCGAGACGACGCCGGGGGGCCGGGCCCTGAAGTTCTACGCCAGCGTCCGGATCGACCTCCGGCGGATCCAGACGATCAAGTCCGGCGACCGGGCCATCGGCAGCCGCACCCGCGCCAAGGTCGTCAAGAACAAGGTCGCCCCGCCGTTCCGGAACGCCGAGTTCGACATCCTGTTCGACCACGGCATCAGTTACGAGGGCGACCTGCTGGACCTGGCGGCCGAGGCGGGCGTCGTCGAGAAGAGCGGCGCGTGGTTCTCGTTCGGCCAGGTCCGGATCGGCCAGGGACGCGAGGCGTCCGTCCGCTTCCTCGAAGAGAACCCGGACCTCGCCCGGGAGATCCGCGAGAAGGTCCTGGCACTGAAGAGCGTGCCGGCGGCCGGCGGCGGGGCGGGCGACGACGCCCCGGCCGACGTCGCTGCGGACGCGTAGCACGATAGTGTGATGGAACCGCAAAGAACGCAAAGAGCGCAAAGGGAGACTGAGTCAGAGGCAAGACAACGGTGCCAAGGAAACACAAGGACATGAAGATAGGGTGTAAAGGACTGAATTGTTCTCCTCGGATCGCCTTTCTTTGCGCTCTTTGCGCTCTTTGCGGTTAGAGGCAGTCCCATACGCCTAGCAGGCGGCGGGAGGGAATGGCCATGCGGATCGGACGCTGCGGTTTCGTGGTGCTGGTGGCGATGACGGCTACCGTTGCGTGGGCGGCCGCGACGGCCGAGAAGCCCGCGACGCCCGAGAAGCCGCCGCGCCTCGATCCCCTGGCCGTCGCCAAGTCGGTCGAGGCCGCCACCGAGGACGCCGCCGACCGGGTCGCCCCGGCCGTCGTCAACATCCTGGTCGTCCACGAGTCGGGCGGGCCGGGGGCGGGCCCGGAGGGCGGCCTGCGCATCCCGGACAACCTGCCCGACGAACTGCGGGAGCGCCTGCGCGACTACTTCGAGCGCCAGTGGCGCGACGCCCCCGAGAGCCCCTTCCGCACCCAGGGCAACGGCTCCGGCGTCCTCATCTCCGACGACGGGTTCATCCTGACGAGCGAGCACGTCGTGCGCGACGCGACCACGATCGAGGTGACCTTGGCCAGCCGCAAGAAGTACCCCGCCAAGATCGTCGGCTCGGACCCGCGGCGCGACCTGGCGGTGATCAAGGTCGAGGCGACGGGCCTGCCGGTGGCGCGGCTGGGCGACGCGGCCCGGCTGCGGCGCGGCCAGTTCGTGCTGGCGCTGGGGAGCCCGTTCGGGTTCGGGCGCGACGGCCAGGCCAGCCTCTCGTTCGGCATCGTCAGCGGCACCGGCCGCGCCATCCCCTCCATCGGCCGCGAACTCGACCGCTATTACGGGAACCTGATCCAGACCGACGCCGCCGTCAACCCCGGCAACTCGGGCGGGCCCCTGGTCACCCTCGACGGCGAGGTCGTCGGCGTCAATGCGGTCATCTCTAGCCGCGACGGCGCGAGCGACGGCGTCGGCTTCGCCGTCCCGATCGACTCCCGGACGCGCCAGATCATCGAGCGCCTGAAGCGCGGCGAGCAGATCGAGTACGGGTATCTGGGCGTCGAGATCCAGGAGGTGACGGCCGAGGAGACCGTCCGGACGGGCGCCGAGCCGGGCCTGGGGGCCTACGTCGTCACCGTCCTGCCGGACACGCCCGCCGCCAAGGCGGGCCTCGCGCCGGGCGACGTGATCCTCCGGGTCGGCGACGCGCCGGTCCACGGGCCGGACGACGTCATCCAGGTCGTCCAGGCGACGCCCGTCGGTCAGGACCTCGCCCTGACGGTCCTGCGCGGCGGGAAGGAACGCCAGATGAAAGTGGGCGTGGCGCGGCGGCCGGTGCCGGAGGCGCTGGCGGCCGAACGCATGGGCCTTCGCGGCTGGGTGTGGCGCGGCATGCGCGTCGAGCCCCTGACCCAGGAACTGCGGGAACAGGCGGACCTGAAGAGCGAGCAGGAGGGCGTGTTCGTCCGCGAGGTCCGCGACGCCTCGCCCGCCGCCGAGGCCGGCATCACGCCGGGCATGGTCCTCGACCAGGTGGGCGAGAAGAAGGTCGTCTCCGTGGCCGAGTTCCATGCGGCCGCGGCGGGTGCCGAGGGGCCCGTCATGGTCCACGTCGTCGGCGGAGGCATCAAGGTCGTCCAGCCCCCGGGCGGCACGAAGGAAACGCCCAAGCCGCCGCAGGAGCCCGAGAAGCAGGAGAAGCCCGAGAAGCCGGCGAAGGAAGACTGACGCCCGGGCGGCCGGGCGCTGTTTGACCGGGTGCGTCAGAAAGGATAGACTCACGAGGAGTCTTGGCAGAGGGAGACGGCCATGGCGGACGCAGAGGCGATCCGGGAGGGCGTGAAGCGTCTTCTGCGGGCCGCGCCGGGCGCCCGCGTGATCCTCTTCGGTTCCCGGGCGCGCGGCGATGCGGATGCCCGCAGCGACGTGGATTTCCTCGTGGTCGAACCCCAGGTGGGGAGCCGCTTGGCCGAGATGGTGCGCCTGACGGAAGTGCTTCGGCCGCTGGCCATGGCCGCCGACGTGTTCGTCGTCAGCGAAGAGCAGTTCCAGTATTGGCGGGACACGCCGAACACGCTCGTCTACCGGGCCTTAAAGGAGGGCAAGGTCTATGAGACGGTCGCATGAGCACGCCCTTCTGCTCCTTCAGAAGGCGCGGGGCGACGTGCAGGTGCTGGAGCGTGTCGTTCAGGACGCGGGCGTTCCGGACTGGGCGGTGGGGTTTCACGCCCAGCAGGCGGCCGAGAAGGCAATCAAGGCGGTCCTCTCGAATCAGGGGGTCGAATACCCGCGGACACACAACCTTGCCGCGCTTCTCGACCAAGTCCGCCGCAGCGGGCTGGCCTTGCCCCCGGACGCCGAGGACCTCCCGCGACTGACGCCCTTCGGCACGCTCCTGCGGTACGAGGACGAGGCGGGCATGGGACCGTCGGAGGCCCTGGACCGCGGCCCGACCGCCGAGTGGGTTCACAGGACGATGGCCTGGGCCGAATCGCTTGTCGGCGGCCGGGAGGGGGCATCGGCCTGAGCAAGACGCCGGCCCGGCCGCGAGCGGAAGGGGAGCACCCGCTTGCACGGCGCGGGGCGGGCGGTAGACTAGGCGGAGTCTCTGGCAAGCGGCGCCGGGCAGGCGCCGCGGAGGGAGTCCGGTGATCACGCGTCGCGAGTTCCTGGCTGCCGCGGGCGCTGCCGCCTTGGCGGCCCCCGTCGGAGGCTGCGCCGGCCAGGCCAGGCCCGGGACGCTCGGCAAGGAAGGGAGTCCGAAAACCATGGCGAAACTCTCGATCGGCGTCAACATGGAGTTCGTGCGGCACGAGGACAAGTCCTTCGAGTGGGGTGTCGCGAAGGCGGCCGAACTCGGCTACGACTGCGTCGAGCCCATGGTCCACCTGGGCCGCGAACTCCTCTCCGAGGCGGGCTACTTCCACAGCGTCTCCATGATGGACGACCCGCTGCGCGTCCGCCGCGCCTGCGAGAAGGCCGGCATCCGCGTCTCCGGCCTGTCGGCCCACTGTCCCCTGTGCAAGCCCGAGATCAGCACGGAGTACCTGAAGCAGGCCGCCCGGTTCGCGGCCGAGTGCGGGGCGCCGGTCATCAACACCGACGAGGGTCCGAAGCCCACGTGGACCACCGAGGCCGAGGACCACGTCCTGATGCGCTACGTCCTGCAGGAGGCGGCGGCGGTCGCGGAGCCGCGTGGCATCCTCATCGGCCTGGAGCCGCACCAGCAGTACTCCAAGACGCCCGACGGCCTCGACCGCATCTGGGGCCTCGTGAAGAGCCCCGCCATCGGCATCAACTTCGACACGGGCAACAGTTACCTGTGCGGGCACGACCCGTACGCGTGGCTGGAACGGGTCCTCGACCGGCTGGTCCACCTCCACGCCAAGGACATAGCCGAGAAGCAGTCGGCGGACGAGCGCGGCAAGGTGACGGGCACGCCCGTGGGCTGCGCGTGCGGCGAGGGCGTCATCGACTGGAAGCGGGTCATCGCCATCTGCCGCAAGGCCAAGCGGGACATCACCCTGTCGGTCGAGTGCGGGACGGTGGCCCAGGCGGCCACCAGCGTCAAGCACCTGCGGTCGCTCCTGTGACGGGCGTGAGGCCCCTTTTGCCGGCCGTTGCAGGCCATGGCGTGCCACGGTCCTGCCTGTGCCGGTGCTGTCCGCCACGGGGGCCGGGCCCGGTTTTTGGTTGACCGCGAGGGGCGGCGCCGGTAGGATTCCGGCCTTTCGTGCCGCGGCCGCGGAGGCGTGGGCGCGGCACGGTCGTTTGAGCGCGGCGCGGGACGGGGCGGCGGGCACGAGGAGGGATTCATGCAGGCACCCAAAAGGCGGACGAGCAAGACGCGGAAGCGCAAACGCCGGTCGCACCATGCGCTAAGTCCCGTCCAGACCGTGGTCTGCAAGCATTGCGGACACGCGAGGCTGCCGCATGCGGCATGCCCGAACTGCGGCCAGTATCGGGGCCGGGTGATCCTCGTGATCGAGGAGGAGTAGGCGGTGCGCCTGGCGATCGACGCCATGGGCGGCGATTACGCGCCCCACGAGTTGGTGCTGGGGGCCGTCGCGGCCCGCGACCTCCTGCCCGAGGACGAGATCGTCCTGGTGGGCGACGAGGCCGCCATCCGCGCGGAACTCAAGAGCGCCGGCGCCAGGGACGGCGACGAGCGGCTCCGCATCGTCCACACGACCCAGACGGTCGGCATGGCCGAGCCCCCCGTCGAAGCCATCCGCCGCAAACCCGATTCGTCGATGCGGCGGTCGGTGGAACTCATGGCCGCCGGCCAGGCCGACGCCGTCGTCAACGCCGGCAACACGGGGGCCTTCGTCGCCGCCTGCTACATGGTGATGAAGCGCCTGCCCGGCATCCGCCGCCCGGGCATCAGCGTCGTCTTCCCGACGTTCCACGGGCCGGTGGTGCTGATCGACGTCGGGGCGAACGTCGATTGCCGCCCGGTCCACCTGCTCCAGTACAGCCTGATGGCCGACCTCTACGCCCGCAAGGTCATCGGCATCGGGAAGCCGCGCGTCGGCATCCTCAGCATCGGCGAGGAGAGCGAGAAGGGGAACGAACTCGTCCGCGAGGCGGGCTACCTGCTGGTACGGTCGCACCTGAACTTCTGCGGCAACGCCGAGGGGCGCGACCTCTTCAACGGCCGCTTTGACGTCGTCGTGTGCGACGGCTTCGTCGGGAACATCGTCCTGAAGTGCGTCGAGGGCCTGGTGGGCAACATGTTCCAGGTCATCATGCAGGAGGCGAGAAGTCTGGAGCCTGCCGCTTTGGCCGGCCTGATGCCCGTCCTGAAGGAACTCCAGCGGCGCCACGACGCCGAGGAGTACGGCGGGGCGCCGCTGCTGGGCGTCGACGGCATCGCCGTCATCTGCCACGGGAACGCCCGGGCCCGCGCGATCACCAACGCCTTCCGGGCCGCCGCCGCCTGCGCCCGCACCCAGGTCAACCGCCTGATCGTCGAAGCCGTGGCCCAGATTGGGGAACCCGCCGCGTGAAGCCTCCCGCAAGCGCCAAGATCGCCGGCACGGGGATGTACGTGCCCGAGCAGATCATGACGAACGAGGACTTCGCGCGGATCGTCCACACGAACGACGAGTGGATCGTCCAGCGCACGGGCATGAAGGAGCGCCACATCGCCGAGCCCGGCCAGGCCACGAGCGACCTGGCCGTTGCGGCCGCCGAGCAGGCCCTGCGGGCCGCACGCCTCGAACCCGACCAGGTCGACCTCATCATCTGCGCCACGATCACCGCCGACAACACCCTGCCCGCGACCGCCTGCTGGATCCAGCACCGCCTGGGCTGCTCGCACGCGGGCGGGTTCGACCTGACGGCCGCGTGCAGCGGCCACATCTACGGCCTGGCCCAGGCCCGGGCCGCCATCCTCTCGGGGCAGGCCCGCAACGTCCTGGTGATCAGCGCCGAGGTCCTGTCGAGCATCACCGACTACACGGATCGCTCGACGTGCGTCCTGTTTGGCGACGGGGCGGGGGCGGCTGTTGTGCAGGCCTCCGACGAGCCGGGCGTCGGCATCCTCCACACGCGGACCTACTGCGACGGCTCGGGCGGCGATCTGATGCTCCTGCCGGCGGGCGGGTCGCGACGGCCGCCCTCCCACGAGACCGTGGACCGGCGCCTGCACTACATGCAGATCCGCGGCCGCGAGGTCTTCCGCTTCGCCGTCGAGAAGATGGAGGAACTGATCGACCAGTGCATGAAGGCGTGCGGCCTGACGGTCGACGGCGTCCGCCTGGTCATCCCCCACCAGGTCAACACGCGGATCATCGACGCCGCCACCAGCCGCATGGGCTTCCCCCCCGAAAAGGTCTTCCTCAACATCCACAAGTACGGGAACACCGGCGGGGCGAGCGTGGCGATGGCCCATCACGAGGCCCTGAGCGAGGGGCGGCTGAAGGCGGGCGACGTGGCCGTCCTCGTGGCCTTCGGCGGCGGCCTGACTTGGGCCGGGGCCGTCGTGAGACACTAGTGCCTGAGTTCCTGAGTGCCTGAGGAACGACAGGAAGCGCCACGATGAATCCGTGATGCCTGGGCCTGCCACGGTGCAGCCCGCAGGGCGAAGCCGGGTCCGCCAGGAGACCAACGCCCATGGGCAAGACGGCCCTGCTCTTCCCCGGCCAGGGGGCCCAGTTCGTCGGCATGGGGCGGGACGTGGCCGCCCGCTATCCCGAGGCCCAGGCCCTCTACGACCGGGCCGACGCCGTCCTGGGCTTCGGCCTGTCGGCGATCTGCTTCGAGGGGCCCGAGGACCGCCTGACCGCCACCGACGTGAGCCAGCCGACGATCCTCGTGACGAGCCTGGCGGTTCTGGCGGCCCTTCGGACGACGCCGGCCGGGCAGGCCCTGCGGGTCGAGGCGGCGGCGGGCCTCAGCCTGGGCGAGTACACGGCCCTGGCGGCGGCCGGGGCCCTGGCCTTCGACGACGCCGTCCGCCTCACGCACCTTCGCGGCCGCCTGATGCAGGAGGCGTGCGACGCGGCGCCGGGCGGCATGGTGTCCCTGATCGGCGTGGACGAGGCCGGCGCGGAAAAGATTTGCGGGGCCGCGCAGGAGGCCGGTATAATCCGCCCCGCGAACTACAACTGCCCGGGCCAGGTGGTCGTGAGCGGCGTCCGGGCGGCC
>Ga0315293_10004678_pt1 | contig 12935 bp, 11 predicted proteins | sample YL17G13_20_MG_FD_203071 | JGI IMG/M metagenome (GOLD analysis project Ga0315293, IMG submission 203071) | Sediment microbial communities from Yellowstone Lake, YNP, Wyoming, USA - YL17G13_20 | ecosystem: Environmental > Aquatic > Freshwater > Lake > Sediment | place: USA: Wyoming | collected... | reverse complement strand
GGCGCGGTCAACCTGCCCGTGCCCTACGGGCCGGCGTTCGAGGGCGAGACGATCCGCAGGCCCGAGATGTATATCGAGGCCGGAGGGCCGTCCAAGACCATCGCGTTCGAGCTGTTGAAGATGCGCAGCGCCGAGGAGGTCACGGACGGGAAGGTCACGCTCATAGGCAAGGACGTGGACCAGATGCCCGAGGGCTCCACGACGCACCTGGGCATATTCATCAGCGTCTACGGCAAGAACATGCAGAAGGACTTCGAGTCCGTGCTCGAGCGCAGGATACATCAGTTCGTCAACTTCGCAGAGGGCGCTTGGCACACGGGCCAGAGGAACCTGCTCTGGATCAGGCTGAGCAAGAACTCGGTCAAGGCCGGCCTGAGGCTGAAGCACTTCGGGGACATCCTGGTCACCAAGATGAAGCAGGAGTTCGGCGCGATCGTCGCGAAGATAGAGGTGACGATCGTCACGGACGAGGCTGAGCTGAGGAAGCATATCGACGAATCGAAGGCCTCGTACGCCGAGAGGGACGCGAGGATCGCGGACCTGACGGACGAGAAGGTCGACACGTTCTACACCTGCACCCTGTGCCAGAGCTTCGCCCCTGGACACCTGTGCATAGTCACGCCCGAGAGGCTCGGGCTGTGCGGAGCGATCAACTGGCTCGACGCGAAGGCGTCGTTCCAGATCGCCCCGACGGGCCCGAACAGCCCGATATCGAAGAAGTCGACCCTGGACGAGGTCAAGGGCCAGTGGTCCGGCGTGAACGAGGTCGTCACGGAGAAGACCCACGGGAAGCTCGAGCGGTTCAGCGCGTACACGATGATGGAGGACCCGATGACTTCGTGCGGGTGCTTCGAGTGCATCGTGGGCATCTCGCCGGACCTGCAGGGAGTCATAGTCGTCAACAGGGAGTACCCGGGCATGACCCCGCTGGGCATGACATTCTCGACGCTGGCGGGGTCCATCGGCGGCGGGATACAGACTCCCGGGTTCATAGGGATCGGGCGGAAGTACCTGACCAGCAGGAAGTTCATCAGCGCCGACGGAGGGTTCCTGAGGATCCTGTGGATGCCGAAGGACCTGAAGGCGGCCATGAAGGACGAGCTGCAGAAGCGGGCGGACGAGCTTGGGATGCCCGACTTCGTGAGCAAGATAGCCGACGAGACCGTCGCGAGGACGCCGGAGGAGCTGAGCAGCTGGATGGTCGAGGTGCACCACCCTTCGCTCAACATGCGTCCGATGATGAACTGATATGGTAGGGGGAATCGTATTGGTGTTCGAAGTGCCGAAGGAGAAGTTCCCGGGAAGGATCAGGGAGGTCGCGCTGGGCGCGACCAAGGACGAAGGCGGGACCAGGCGTGCTAAGCTCGTGGCCGGCGGCTCGAACGGTCTGCCATTCCACGGGTTCGAGAGCGAGGCTCCGCACAAGCCGATCATAGTCATGGACGTGGTGGACACCGTCCGGGCGGTTCCGGAGGCGCTGGCGAACTCGATGGGCCCCGTCGTGGGCAACCCGGTCGAGTGGGCCAAGAGGTGCGAGTCCGAGTGGGGCGCGGACGCGGTCGTTCTGAAGCTGCAGTCGGCCAACCCCGAGGAGGAGAACCGGTCGGTCGAGCAGCTCACGGCCCTCGTGAAGGACGTGCTCTCGGCCTGCTCCCTGCCGATGATGGTCTACGGGTGCGGGTTCGAGGAGAAGGACGCGAAGCTGATGGAGTCCGTGTCGAACGCCACCAAGGGCGAGCGACTGTTCATCGGGCTGGCGGAGGAGAAGGCGTTCAAGTCCCTCGCGGCCGCATCGATGGCCAACGGGCACGGGATCGTGGCGTTCTCCAACCTGGACATCAACCTCGCGAAGCAGATGAACATCCTGCTCATGGACTTCGGCGTCAAGCCGGAGAACATCATCATGGACCCGCTCATGGCGGCCCTGGGGATGGGACTCGAGTACTCGTACTCCGTGGTCGAGCGCCTGCGGCAGGGCGCGCTCACGGGCGATACCGTGCTCCAGATGCCCATCATATGCGACTGCTCGTGCGCGTGGAACGTGCCAGAGGCGCTCGAGGAGGATCTGTCGAAGGGCCGGGCGGAGCTCAGAGGGATCTACTGGGAGGCCATGACCGCCTACGCCGCCGTGGTCGCGGGGGCGGACATGGTGATCATGCGGCACCCGTCCTCCGTCGCGAAGCTGCGCGAGGCGCTTGCCGACCTCGGGGGTGGCGCCTGATGCCGACCGCCATGGACATCTACAAGCTCCTGCCTAAGAAGAACTGCGGGGAGTGCAAGTTCCCCACATGCCTCGCGTTCGCGATGCAGCTGGCGAACCAGAAGGTCGCCCTCGAGGCCTGCCCGTACGTGAGCTCGGAGGCCAAGGCGGCCCTCGAGGAGAGCGGGGCGCCCCCGATCAGGCTAGTGACCGTGGGCTCGGGCGAGCGCATGGCGAAGCTGGGGGACGAGACGCAGCTGTTCAGGCACGACAAGACCTTCTACCACCCGACCGTGCTCGGGCTGATCGCGGACGACTCCGAAGGGCTCGGTGCCATGAAGGCGAAGGTCGAGGCCGCGAAGGCCATGTCGTTCGAGCGCGTGGGCCAGATGGTCAGGGTGGATTCCGTCGCGCTGAGGCATTCCACCGGCAGCCCGGGCGACTTCGTCGATGCGGCGAAGCACGCGGCCGCGCAGGACCTGCCGGTCGTGCTCATGACGGATGATCCCGCCCTGATGGCGGAGGCCGCGAGGGTGTTCGAAGGGAAGAGGCCGCTGCTCTACCGCGCCACACCTCAGAACATGGACGCGATGGTCGCGGCCGCCAAGGGCTGCGCGTGCCCGCTGGTCATAGGAGGCACGGGCAGCCTCGACGAGCTCTCGCAGCTCGCGGACAAGGCGAAGAAGGCAGGCGTCCAGGACCTGGTGCTCGAGCCGAACTTCAAGTCGGCCGGGCAGATGTTCGCCGAGATGACGGCGATCCGCCGGGCGGCCATCAAGAAGAAGTTCAGGCCGCTCGGGTATCCGACCGTGTCCGTGCTCGGGAAGTCCCCGTCGGGCCAGATGAGGGCCGCTCTAGGGGTCATGAAGTACTCCTCCATGGTGCTCATGGAGGACATGCCCAGGGAGTTCCTGTACCCTCTCCTCGCGCTCAGACAGAACATATTCACCGACCCGCAGGTGCCGATCCAGGTGAAGCCGGGCGTGTACTCCGTCGGCGAAGCGACCGACAAGTCCCCGCTGCTGTTCACGACCAACTTCTCGCTGACGTACTTCACCGTCAGGGCGGACATCGAGAAGAGCAGGGTGCCCGTGTGGCTCCTGGTCGTGGACACTGAGGGTCAGAGCGTCATGACCGCGTTCGCAGCGGGCAAGCTCACGCCGGAGTCGGTCGCGAAGGCGATCGAGACGGAGAAGCTGAAGGAGAAGCGCTCGAGGGACGACATCATCATCCCGGGCATGGTCAGCAGGATGAGCGGGAAGCTGAACGAGCTCACGAACATGAAGGTCGTCGTCGGGCCCAGGGAGTCCACGGGCCTGTCGAAGCTGCTGAAGAACCTCGGCGGGTGAAGGGCTAGAGCCGCTTGCGCTCCGAATCCACAGCCTTCGCTATGTCAGAGAATGCTGGGTCCAATCTCTGGACCCACAGAAGGGACTCCGTCTCCGTCATCTTGGCCTGTATCATCCCGCTCACGCGCACCGCGTAGACCGCGTCGAACCCGTCCGCGCGCTCGGGCGCCCGTCCTTCGGGATCGGCCATGTTGAGCACGAGCGCCTTGCGGCGTATCTGCAACTTCATCTCATCGGCGAGCCTCGCTATCCTCGTCGCTCCGTCCATCGCAGCCTTTGACCTGTCGCTGACCACGAAGAGCGTGTCGGACGAGCGCGTCGTGCGCCTGCTGAGGTGCTCCATCCCCGCCTCGTTGTCTATGACCACGTATGCGTACTTCTCCGCGAGCCTGTCGATGAACATCCGGAGCATGTTGTTCACGTAGCAGTAGCAGCCGGGGCCCTCCTGCCGGCCCATCGTGAGCAGGTCGAACCCCTTCCCCTCCCTGAGCGCGAGCCTTATCTGGTAGTCGATGTACTCGTGCTTGGACACCCCGGGCGGGGGCTCCTCTCCCCTGACCATCATCTCCTCCCTGAGGTCTCCCAGGGTCCTCCCGGGGTCGGTCCCCAGCTTCGCCCCGAGGTTGTAGTTCGGGTCGGCGTCGACCGCGAGCACGACCTCCCCGGTCGCCTCGCTCAGATGCCTCACGGCGAGCGCAGCGAAGGTCGTCTTCCCGACGCCCCCCTTTCCGGAGACCGCGACCGTGTAGGTCATCCCTTCCCGGCCTCCCCGTTGGGGCCCTTCTTGGCGCTCGGGAACCTCTCGATGTCGGTGTGCGGTATGAACAGCGAGGACTGGAACTCGTCATAGAACTGGTTGTCGACGCTCAGCTCGAGATATGTCATCTTCTCGAAGATCTCGCCCGCCTCGCGCCTCCGCTTGCCCGAGAGCAGCGCTACCCTCGCGCCCCCGAGCGCGCCGTTCCCTATGAACCGGTACTTCTTCCTGTCCACATCGGGGAACATGCCGATGGAGATGGCCCTCTCGATGTCCAGGTGGTGCCCGAACCCTCCGGCTATCACGATGCTCCTGATGTTCTCCAGTGATTCGCCGGTCTTCCTGAGGAGCACGGAACACGCTCCGCATATCGCGGCCTTCGTCCTGAGCAGGTTCTGCATGTCCGCCTCGGTCACGACCAGGTCCCCCGAGGTGTCCGTCCCGAGGCGGTCCTTGAACTCGACGACGTACTCGACGCCTGCGTCCGTGGTCCTGGTCCTCCTGCCTCCGAGGCTCTGCACGCGCGCCTTCCTGTCGATGATGCCGTGGTCGAACATCTCCGCGATGAGGTCTATCAGGCCGGAGCCGCAGATGCCGAGGGGCTTCCCCTCTCCGAGCACGTGGTACGAGGTGGACAGGTCGTCGTTGATCCGTATCCTGTCTATCGCCCCCTCCATCGCGCGCATCCCGGAGGACACCTCGCCCCCTTCGAACGCGGGCCCCGCGGAGCACGAGCATGATACGAGCCAATCGCGCCTGCCGAGCACGACCTCCCCGTTCGTGCCCACATCCACCAGGAGCGTGAGGTCGTCCGACCGGTGCATCCCGCTCGACAGCACGTCGGCGACGACATCGCCTCCCACATAGCCCGCGCGCGAGGGGAACAGGAGCACGTGGGCGGACGGGTTGACCAGGAGGGCCGTGTCGGAGCCCCTCAGCCCCCGGACCCTGTGGGCCACGGGGACATAGGGCTCGAGCCTAACATTGTCCGTCCTGAGGCCCAGGAACAGGTGCGCCATGATGGTGTTCCCGGCGACCGAGACCGCCACTATGTCCTCCCTCTCGATGGGCGACTTCGCCCTGGAGGATCCGGTCTCGAGCAGGGTCGAGATGGCGGAGTTGACGGTCTCCGTGACGAGGAACCTGAGCTCCTCTCTGCCTCCCTCCTCAGCGAACATCATCCTCGCGATGACGTCCTCGCCCCTCATCATCTGCTTGTTGTAGTCGGACGCCTGGCAGAGCACCTTGCCCGTGAGCAGGTCGACCAGGTCGACGACGATGGTGGTCGTGCCTATGTCTATCGCGACCCCGAGGAGCCTGTCGGTGGCGTCCCCCGGCTCGACCCTGCACATCTCCGTCCGGCCGTCCAGGCTGGACTCCGTGACCGTGACCTTCCACCCGCCCTTCCTGACGGCTTCGGGGAGTGCCCTCAGCGCGGTCAGGGGCACGGGCATGTGGGGCGCGCCCATTGTCCTGAGCAGCCTCTCCAGGTCGGCGATGTTGTCCTCGATGGTCGCCTTCGGGAGCTCGATCAGTTTCTTCGTCACCCAGGGCGTGAGCCTCTTGGGGACCTCGGCGACGCTCTTCGTGAGTATCTGGTGCTTGCCGACCTTCGACCTCGGGAGCACCTCGACCGTGAGGTCACCCTCGACCGTGGTCTTGCATGCCAGCACGACGCCCGCCCGCGCCTCCGTCTCGGAGACCAGGGGCGACCTCGCGGACCTGAACTGTCCTTTCGGGCGGACCTTGCACCTGCCGCACTCGCCCGCCCCGCCGCACACGGCGTCCATCGCGACCCCGGCGCGCCGGGAGGCTTCTAGGATCGTGGTCCCCTGCTCGACGGTGGCGCTGCCCCCGTCCGGCTCGAACCTGATCCTGAACTTGCCCAACACCTCTCCTCCTGACGACTGGGTCGACCGGGTCGAGAACCACATGCGTCTGTAATAACAGTTGCGTCAACAGTTGCGTCCCGGACGCCTCCAGTACGAAGGGTTCATATCGGCTGAAGGCCGTACACGGCCCTCGGTGGGGGGCAGACATGCTAGTTGTGGGCGAAAGGATCAATGGACAGTTCCCGCACGTCGCGAAGGCCATCGACGCGAGGGACGCGAAGTTCATACAGGATTTGGCTCTTGAACAGGTGACCGGCGGGGCGAGGATCCTCGACATCAACACTGGCCCCGGGAGGGAGAACGGCCCCGCAGACATGGCGTGGCTTGTGAAGACCGTGCAGGATGCGGTCCAGGTGAGGGTGTCGATAGACAGCCCCGGCCTGAAGGTGCAGCAGGCGGGGCTGGCAGAGGCGAAGCTCGAGCCCATGATCAACTCTACCACCGCCGAGCAGAAGCGCATGGAGAAGTTCTTCCCGCTCGCGAGGGAGCACAACGCGGAGATCGTGTGCCTCACGATTAGCGAGAAGGGCATCCCGAACACTCCCGAGGCGCGGGCGGAGCTCGCGATGACGCTGCTCGCGAACGCGATGGACAACGGCGTACCGCCGGAGAAGCTGTACATCGACCCCGTGGTGCTGCCGATATCCGCGGGACAGGACCAGTGTCCGGTCGTGTGCGAGGCCATCACTCTCTTCAGGACATTGAACACGCCCCCGCCGAAGACCATCGTCGGCCTGAGCAACGTTTCGAGCGGGGCCGAGGAGAAGGGCCTTCTGAACAGGACCTACCTCGCGATGCTCCTGGGCAGGGGCCTGGACGCAGCGATCGTGGACCCGAACGACCAGGAGCTGATGAAGATAGTGAAGGCGTCCGAGGTGCTGTTGAACCAGAGGCTGTACGCCCACTCCTTCCTGAGGGCGTGACGAGTGGTCTGAGATGCCTGAACAGCTCGGAGGGGACCACGAGGCCCTTAGGCTGGCATGGGACGAGGTCTCGAAGGCAGACCTTTCCGTCCTCGCCGAGGCCTCCGGGGCCAGGGCGGACATTTCCACGGGGATCCTATCGCTCAGGGTCATGGACCGTGAGTGCGCGATCGACATCCGTGCGAGGACCATGATCTGGGTCACCGACCCGCGTCCCGTGAAGCCCCACATGCAGGTGCTCGTCCTGCACTACCTGCTCGGTTCGATGAGGGCCGGGCCGTCTGGGACGATGGTCACATTCAGGGAGTTCGAGGGCGGGGCTTTCTACTTCGACGCTTACAGGAAGAGGACCCTGGACATCCTGGTGTCCATCTTCGGAAGGGACGCGGAGCTGCTCAAGCGCGCGGGCGAGAGGATAGGCGGCGTTCCGTCGGGGAGGGCCTCGGCGGGGTTCAGGGTGCAGTTCTTTCCAAGGCTGGCGGCTGAGGTGCTGCTCTGGCTGGGGGACGACGAGGTCCCCGCCTCCTCGAACCTGCTCTACGACTCCGGCGCAGGGCGGATGCTCACGACCGAGGGCATAACGGTTCTCGGGGGGGAGCTCGTCCTGAGGTTGGTCGCCCTAAGCAAGGCTTGACCCGCGCGATGTCCCGATGCCCAATTATGTATACTGACTCCGCTGCGCAGAGTGAGTGTTTATAGCGCTTCTCGGTGATGTCGCTCGCATATCAGCCGGGGGGTCGGGGTAAGTGGGCCGTGAGCATGGTGGAATCCTGTTGTGCATGATCGTGGTGATCGCTCTCGCGCTCCCGAGCGCATCGACCGCGTTCACCGGAACCGAGGTGGTGGCCGCCGATGACCGCAAGGAGTGGACGCTGCTCATCTACTGGGACTCGGACAACGACCTTGAGCCCTGCGCCGAGTTCGCCATGGAGACGTGGAAGCCTGCGCTGACATGTGACGACGAGATCAACCTCATCGTCTACATGGACCTCCTGTCGGTGAGCGGCACATGGATCTACGACATACACGACGGCGAGAGCTACACGGTGGAGACCTGGGATGAGCAGAACTCCTCTGACCCGGCGACGCTCGAGAGGTTCCTCGACTACGGCCTCGCCAACTATCCGGCCGAGAAGACCATGCTCGTGATGCAGGACCACGGGTACGCGTGGCGCGGGCTGATCAGGGACCAGACGGACGGCAACTGCATAATGGCCGTTGACGCCATGGCGAGCGCCATAAGGAACGCGACGGCCGCCAACGGCGGCGTCGGAGTGGACCTGCTCGCCATGGACGCGTGCGACGTCGCGACCATAGAGATCGCGTACGAGCTCAGGGACACCGTCGACTGGTACGCCGCTTCCGAGCTGTTCGTGCCGGACGACGGCCTGCCCTACGACATGATCCTGAGGGCGCTCGTGGCCGACCCCTGGATGTCCCCGCGGGACCTCGCCTATGACATGGTCGACATGTACATGGAGTACTACAGCTCGAAGACGCTCTACGAGCACATGCACCCGTACGACCAGGATTGCATGACCTTCTCGGCGTTCGACATGTCTCTCATGGACGAGCTGGGTTCGGCGTTCATCGAGATGACAGAAGCCCTCGAACCCCTCGTGGCCGACAACGCGGGCGCTGTCCATGCTGCCTGGACCCACGCGTTCGTGACCATCCGTCAGAGCATGGGCGGCTGGGAGTTCGTCCCGTCCGCGTACACTCTGTTCGCCGACCTGAGGGGACTGGATGACGGCCTGGATGCCGCGATCACATCGTTCATGGAGGCCTTCGATGCGGCCCTGGTGAACGAGGGCAGCAGCCCGAAGTTGGGTGATGCGCCCACGGGGCTGAACATCTACTTCCCGCCCTGCCTGGCGAACTACAACTCGGCGGCGTGGGAGTGGGCGAAGCAGTTCGTGTACCACGACATCGACCTGGACCTGGTCGATGAGTCACGATGGTATCAGTGCCTGATGGAGTACTACTTCTCAGCGGATGGGTTGCAGAACCGCCCCAATCAGGTGGCGCAGCTGGTCACTGGGTGAAGGTCTCGCCCTTCTCGTACTTCTCCCTGAGTTGCTTCAGGACGATCTCCCTGTCCCGCCTCAGGTGGCTCTCGTACCAGACCTTGATCACGTCGGCGAGTATCTCGTGGTACCTCTTGTCCTCGAACTTGGCGACGGGCATGTCCAGGAGCACGTACTGGCTGAATATCCTCTTCCAGCCGGCGTACTTGTAGTAGTGCTCCCCCTCGCAGAACTCGAACGCAATCCTGAAGTGCGTCTGCGAGTCGACGCTGTAGTACCATGCCTTGAGCGAGTCCCCGACCCTTCCCTGGGTGCGGTCCGTGAGCGTGACGTTGTCGATGCCGTTGAAGTCGAAGTCCGGCTTGAAGTTCCACTGCTCGGGGTACACCACGAACTGGGCGAACGTGCCCGCCTCGGGCAGGAGCGTGAAGTGGACGTTGATCTTGTTGAACCTGATCCAAACGCGGTAGAAGTCTTCGAGAAGGCTCTTGTTTATTGCGACCTTCTGAGTGCTCTGCTCGACTAGGTTGTCAGTGATCTGGAGCATCTTCTTCTCTAGCTCCGCGTCGAGCTCAGCAAACCAATCTGCATCCTTCCCTTCAGCTTTGGGCATTGCACATCCCGAAAATGGTGATAAGAGTACGGGAATATAAGGCTTTGGTATTTATTCGAACCGGCTTCTATTTTTCTGGCTACCCCCTTTTTCCCGCGCGCCGCCCGCGCCCGCGTGACGGGCATTCCCTCGGGTTCTGTAAATCCTCGGGTGGTGGTCCTCTGGACCACCCCCTAGCATTCACTCGCTCCATTCGGCTCAGGCCGTACGCCCCTCGCGGGGAGCAGAGGGCCATCATCGCGTCATGCTGGAGCGCGCCGGGGTCGAACCGTAGACCCCCTGCCGTCATGTTGAAGACGGCTGTACGCAGCGGTCCCGCACCTCCCGACGATACCTGGACAGGCTCGTCGGGGCAACCACGGGTGCACGCGCCCATTCGGGAATATGGATTTCTCCCACACATCGAGCGCGATCTGCTGCTATCTTCCGGGCCGGACCTGCCGGCCCGTGCTTGTGCCTTCGTAGGCATCTGGAGGTCAACGATGTGGTCGGCTCTTCATGGTTTGCACTACATGTACTACCTTGCACCACCCGATTTCTTGACAGAACGATTCCCTCGGAAGCTACAAGTAAGCAGATTCGGTTCGGGAGGAGGATATGGGCTTCTGGGACCAGCTTATGGATTTGCTCTCGGCGCATCAGGCCGACCCTCTCACCTACCTCGTGATATTCTTCCTGTTCTGCGTCGCCGCGGCGATAATCCTGCCGATCCCGATCGAGATATTCCTGGTGATAGACCCCCAGGTGCACTTCGTCTGGAAGGCCCTGGTCATGGGCCTCGGGAAGGGCACAGGCGCGCTCGCGGTGTTCTTCATCGGGCACGAGATCGAGGGCACTGTCAGGAGGTTCGCCCGGTGGGGGTGGTTCAAGTGGCTCCTCGACAAGAGCGAGAAGTTCGTGCGCAGGTTCGGCTATCCCGCGATGTTCGTCATCATGGCCGTCCCGGGCATGATTGACACCATCCCGCTGTACATCTTCTCGATCCTGAACAAGGAGGGGAAGCTGATGACCTGGCAGGGGTTCACGATCGTGAACATATTGGCAGGCGTCACGAGGGCCTGCCTCATCTACATGATATTCTTCACCTTCGGGATAGACATCTTCTGATGCCCAGCCTCAGGTTATCCGCTGGAACATGATCTTGAGCGTGAGCAGGTTGTTCTCGACCTCGAGCTCGTACAGCCTCGGGGGCACGACTATCATGCGCATCTTCTGAATGCTCAGCACGTACCTGATCTTGTCCGCGGTCCTCTCCGCGCGCAGCTCCCAGATGCCGTCGAAGTCGTGCGCCATGAGATTGAACACCTCCTCGCGCACGCCGATGGGGAACGTGTGGATGACGACCGTGTCGAACGCGCGCAGGTCCGCGAAGGCCCTCCTGCCCCAGCGCATGATCTCGACAGGGGACTTCGTCGTCAGGGTCCCGGGGACGCTCTCGCAGACCGCCCGCATGCCCTTCAGGTTCGGGATGCGTTCGACCGCGGTCGCGAGGCCGTCCTGGAGCAGTCTCTCGTCGTCCACCTCTGTGACGGACACGATCTTCTTCTGGATGGCGGGGTCGACCCCCATGCCCGAGACACGCTTGTGCATCGAGTAGCAGTCGAGGAATATCAGCTGGTCGTTCGCGATGCTCTCGAGGACGTCGAACCCCTGCAGCTTCATGCTGTTGATCACGGTCGAGACCGGCCTGGAGAGGCAGCAGTAGAGCGCGGGGAAGCCGTGCTTCAGCCCTTCGGCGATGAACTGCTGCTGGAGGAACTCCGTGTGGTTCGACGGCTCCGCCTTCAGCGCGATCGTCGAGTTGGTCGGTATTCCTCCCTGGAGGAGTATGTCGAGCCCCTGGACCCCGCTTGGTACCCGAGCGATTATCATGTCGGTCGTACCATAGATGGGTTGGTGGATATTTGCGGTTTGCCCATGCGCCCGGTCACCTGCTCGGAGGGGCATCCACGGTCGGCTCCGGTTCGTCCTTGTGCGCGAGCCTGAGCAGGATGACCCCCGACACGACGAGCGCCACGCCTATCGTCTGGAGCGAGCTGACCTTCTCCGCGATCGCGATGACCGCTATCGCGACCCCCGCCACCGGTTCGAGGCTGGCGACGATGCTGGCCTTGCTCGCCTCGATGTGCCTGAGGGCGACCATCGACAAGACGAACCCTATCGTGCCCGGGACCAGCCCGATCAGGAATATCAGGGCCCACGCCTCCGCGGAGAGCGATATCGCTGCCAATGTCCCGGCGCCAGAGATGAGCACGACCCCGGGGACCGTGAACAGCGCGAGGTACAGCACCACTGTGTTCGACGAGTACTCCCTTAGCCAGACCTTGGTCCAGATGTAGTAGGCCGAGGCGGCCACCCCGGTGTACAGCCCGAGCGCGATCCCGACGATGTTGACCCTGATGTTCTCGAGGTCGTAGGCCTCCGCCACGAGGACGCAGCCCGCGAAGGTCAGCGGCAGCGCGATGCCCTTCGCCAGAGTCATCTTCTCCCCGAGGAGGAACACCGAGGCGATGGTCACTATGCTGGGGTAGGTGTACAGGAGGACCAGGGCGGTCGTGACCGAGGTCAGGTCCACGCAGTTGTACCACGCCAGGGAGAAGAGCGACCCGGTGACCGTCCCGAACAGGAGCAGCGGGAGCAGGTCCTTGCGCTTGACCCTGAGCGATCCCCTGTCGAAGACATGTATCAGGGGCAGCAGTATCAGCGCGCTGAAGATAGCCGCGAACACGGCGATCTGGTTCGCGGTCGCTCCCCTGTCTATCGCCAGGATGGTCAGCGTGCCCGAGGTGCCCCATGCGACAGCCGCGACACCCATCAGGAAATACGAGAAGTTCTTTGTGATATTCAGATGCCCGACCTCACTGTGCTCTCGTTCCATATCGTGGCCCGGGGCATCAACCTATCCGAGAGCGGGCGAATTCGCGCGTCGACGCAGTCATGTCTCCCCGGTCCTTCTCACGAGGACCACGAGCATGACCGTGGCCGTGGCCGCCATGACCCCTCCGAAGGAGAAGGTCGCCCAGGGACCGTATGAGTCCCAGAGGAGGCCGGCTATGATGCCTCCGGGGAGCATGACCATCCCCACGGCCGTGTGGAACGCCCCCAGGGCGGTCCCCCTCAGGTTGGACGGTATGAGGTCCACGACATACGCCTTCAGGACGCCCTCGGACGAGC
>Ga0315293_10004677_pt1 | contig 12936 bp, 9 predicted proteins | sample YL17G13_20_MG_FD_203071 | JGI IMG/M metagenome (GOLD analysis project Ga0315293, IMG submission 203071) | Sediment microbial communities from Yellowstone Lake, YNP, Wyoming, USA - YL17G13_20 | ecosystem: Environmental > Aquatic > Freshwater > Lake > Sediment | place: USA: Wyoming | collected... | reverse complement strand
CCATTTCTGTTCCTAAACGGCTTAAACCAGACAACAGCGATAAATGCGTCGTTACTGCAGAACACCGAATCTCTCTTCACGGTGCTCATAGCTTTCTCGTTTCTAAAGGAACGGGCAAACAGAAGAGAATGGGCAGGCATTTTGCTCTTAACATTGGGCGCCATTTTTCTGACGACAAACGCTGCATTTGACAAGCTGACTTTGACTCAGAGTCTTTATGGAAACATTCTGATAGTTCTGGGCGGCCTATTCTGGGGCATAGACAACAACTTGAGCAAGTTCTTAAGTCAAAACAAAAACCTGCTAGTCGTCACGGCTTTGAAATGTCTCACAGGTGGAACAATACTTGTTTTGCTGGCTCAAGCATTAGGGCTCGAGTTCCATATCGCTCTGACTGCTCTTCCTTATCTTGCCATAGCGGGAGCGTTCGGCATAGGTTTTTCGGTACTGCTTTTTCTTGTGAGTTTGAGGAAAATCGGGGCTATGAAGACAGGAGTCATTTTCTCAACTTCCTCGCTTTTTGGAGCGGCTTTTGCATTCTTAATTCTTAGAGAGAGCTTCTCTGCAATACAGCTAGTTGCCGGCTCAGTAATGCTGATCGGAGTCTACATCATATACAAGAAATAAACTTGGGAAAAATCCGGCCAAACCAAAATGAATATACAACGCCAATCAAACATCAACATGTGGCACACGTTGATGAGAAGAAGAAAATGCTTGCATCATCCAGCCATGAAATGCCCAACACCAGATGAGCCGTGCATTTTCACAAGAACAGATAAGCCGAAGAAGGCAAAGTAGCCGTGTTGCACTTAGCTGTTGAGAAGGATAGATGAATATGGAGAGGAATAAGAAGTCAGCAACAAAAGTGGCGAGATTGGTTGATTTAATCGAGTATCAAGAAGCATCTGTTGTGAGCAGAACTCTGATCGACAAGAAAGCAGGCACAGTAACACTGTTCGCATTCGACGAGCAACAAGGGTTAAGCGAACACACTGCGCCATATGATGCAATGGTTCAAATTATCGACGGCGAGGCAGAAGTAACAATCTCAGGCACAACACATTACCTGAAAGAAGGGGTAATGATAATAATGCCAGCCAATAAACCGCATGCGTTCAGAGCAATAAAGAAGTTCAAAATGCTTTTAACAATGATAAAATCCTAAAAAACGATGTCTACCTCGTTTTCAGTTGTTTGATAGCTTGACAAAATTGTATCATCAGACAGTCTTTGACAACTCTCAGACTAGTCTAATTCATGTTTAGTTTCAAAACCATCCAATGCTTTTTGGCGTGATTCAACAGGAACCAAAATCAAAATGCGGTTCTTTCCCTCCGCTTCAAACTTTTTCTTTGTCTCGATGAGGACTGCGTTTTTTCAAAAGATCAAGTCCTCTGCAATGTGTATGTAGTGGAGTTCGATTAGCTCGGCTGTGAATTTTGGGTTTTTATGTGTTTGGGTTTGCTGTTAGGCTGTCTTTGACGATTTTGTCTTTTATGGTGTAAGTTTTGCGGGTTTTCTGGATGAGGTCGTATTTTTCGAGTTCTTGGAGGTAGTAAGGTAGGCTTGACATTTTGATTTTTGTTTGTTTTGCGATTTGGGATGTTGTGTTTTTGTTTTGTGAGATGGCTTGCAGTATCTTGGTTAGTCTTGTTTCTTTTGTGGATGAGCCTAGGTCTTCTTTCAGAATGTAGTTGACGTATAGGCTGAGGGCTCCTGTTGAGGTGGTGAGTATTCTTTCGTATGTTTGCTGGGGGGTTTCGTCGGGTTTGCGGTTTTCTGCGAGCATTATGAGGTAGTAGGGGTGGCCTCCGACGAGTGTGTATGCGGTTTCTGCTTCTTGTTTTGTGGATTTGGCGGTTTGCGTGTACAGTTTGAGTGCGTAAGTTTTTGGGAGCGGCGTTATTTCGGTTATGACGAAGTGGCCGAATAGGGGGCTTTCTCCGTTTCCGAGAATGTCTTTCATGAAGTGGACTCGTGAGCCGCTGATGACGTATTCCACGTTTTTTCTTGTTTCCAACACGTTTCTGAAGAGTTCGGTTATGGCTTCGAGTTTGTGGTAGCGTTTGAACTCTACGAGGCTTGGGAACTCGTCGATGATTATGACTATTCTTCTGCCGCCTTTCTGAGCGATTTCGTTCGCGTAGTCAAAGGCTAGTAGGAAGAGGGTTTGGTATTCTTGTGTCTCTTCCAGTTCGGGATGTATCTGTACGGAAATCTGACCTTTCTCATCCACTGCCGGCTCAAGCGAGAAGCGCAGTCTTCTAAGTTTTGTCAAAGTCTTCAAAAGGTTGCTGAGGGCAACAGTAGCTTTTTCCAGTTTTCCCAAATCCTTAGCGTAAGCTCTCGTGATCTGGTTCATCACGTTCTGCGTAAAATCATAAGGCGAGAACTTGTAGATTGAAAGGTCTATGTAGACTGTTATGATTTTTTTCTTTTCAAGTTCTTCTTTGACTTTGAGAAGAATTGTTGTCTTTCCTATCCTTCTAGGCCCAATCAACGCGTGATTAACATGCTTCGCGGGATCAGCAAGGCTTGTCACAAGCTTCAGTATTTCTTCTTCTCTGTCGACAATTTCCGATGCCGGCTTACCTATTGTCAATTATTGGCACCTAGCAAAAGTATAGAAGTTTCTATATATAGAATTTCCTATACTTTTCAGAGAAGCCAACATCCTGAATCTTCGTCGTTCTGAAGAAATCAGAAGTGCTCTGATTATCCGGATGAAGAAACTAGTAGTACGCTAGTGCGCATTCTGCTTTGAATTGAATATCCGGAGCCTCTTGAAGGCCCTTTTTACTGATGTTTATGGCGAACACGAGCCTTGCCTAGAGCCTTCATTAGTTCTTTTTCGCCGATTACCTCGTCTTTCTCTTTTATGGCTTTCTTTTCTTCTAGTGTAGGCGTTTCTGTGGGTACGTGTTTGGGTTTGGTCTGTTTCATAGGATCAGCTCGTCGGTAATGTGTATGTAGTAGAGTTCGATCTGTTCAGGTTTGAGGTTTGGATGTTTCTGACGTGCTTTTTGGAGTGTTTCGGATGAGTTGTTGCCGTCTGTTATTATCTTGTTTTTGTAGAGGGTACGTGTTTTCCTCGGTGCTTCTTGTATTGTGTTTTGCTGATCTTTGGCGCCTCAGTGACTGTTTCAACCATTAGCTTAGCCTCCAAAAAGGTTATTCAACAGTTATTTGGGATTATGGCAACTTGAAAGAATGATTTGGAATCGGCTAAACATGGTTAAGTTATTTTGAAGTGCAAGGTTGGTATCGAAGATTTAATTAGTGGAACAAACACTATTTTCTGACAGTCTGGAGTTTGGCTGTTGCCATGAAGCCTGAGGAGAAAGCGCGACAAAAGATAGATAAGTTGCTTGAGTCTGCGGGTTGGAAGGTTCAGGATTATGCGGATTTGAACCTTGGAGCTTCTTTGGGTGTCGTCGTGCGTGATTTTCCGCTTCAATCTGGTTTTGCTGATTACTTGGTTTTTGTTGGCAGAAAAGCAGTGGGTGTTGTTGAGGCTAAACCTGAAGGCACGACGTTGAGCGGTGTGTCTGAGCAGACTGAGAAGTATCTGCGTGGGCTTCCTGACACGATTCCTCATGTCGGTGACGTGCTTCCTTTTGCTTATGAAAGTACGGGTGTTGAGACGTTTTTTAGGAATTTGCATGATCCTGACTCGCGTTCTCGGAGAGTTTTCGCATTTCACAGGCCTGAAACACTTTCTGAATGGTTGGGACAGGGTGATACGCTTCGGGCTAGGCTTAGAAACTTTGCGCCTCTGTCCACTGAGGGGTTGAGGGCTTGTCAGGTTGAGGCTATCACTAATTTGGAGCGTTCTTTTGCTGAGGCTAAGCCGCGTGCGTTGATTCAGATGGCGAGCGGTAGCGGCAAAACGTTTGCGGCTGTGACCTTTGTTTACAGGTTGATCAAGTTTGCTAATGCGAAGAGGGTTCTTTTTCTTGTGGATAGGAACAATCTTGGGAAGCAGACTTTTCAAGAGTTTTCTCAGTACAGGGCGCCTGATGATGGACGTAAGTTCACTGAACTTTACAATGTGCAGAGGTTGACTTCGAACGCAGTTGACCCTGTGAGTCGTGTTTGCATCACGACTATTCAGCGGCTTTTTTCAATGTTGAAGGGTGAGCCAGAGTTTGCGGCTGAAAATGAGGAGATTTCGGTCTTTGAGATTGCGCCATCAAAAAATGAGAAGCCTGTTGAGGTTTCCTACAATGCTCAGATTCCGATAGAGTACTTTGACTTTATCATCACGGATGAGTGTCACCGCTCGATTTACCATTTGTGGCGTCAGGTTTTGGAGTATTTTGACGCTTTTATCATTGGGTTGACGGCGACGCCTTCGAAGCAGACGCTTGGGTTTTTCAATCAGAACCTTGTCTCAGAATATGGACATGAGCGGGCTGTCGCGGACGGCGTGAATGTTGGGTATGATGTTTACCGGATTGCCACCGAGATCACCCACAGAGGAAGCGAGGTTAAGGCTGGTTTTTATGTGGATAAGCGGGACAAGATGACACGGAAGACTCGGTGGGAGTTGCTGGATGAGGATTTGGCTTATGATGCGAGTCAGTTAGATAGGGATGTTGTGGCTAAGGATCAGATTAGGACAGTTATCAAGACGTTTAGGGACAGGCTATTCACGGAGATTTTTCCGGGACGGAAAGAGGTTCCGAAGACTTTGGTTTTTGCGAAGGATGATTCTCACGCTGAAGATCTAGTGGAGATCATCCGAGAAGAGTTTGGGAAGGGAAACGATTTCTGCAAGAAGATTACGTACAAGACGACAGGCGAAACGACTGACGCTCTGATTGCAGCTTTTCGCAACTCGTATTATCCGCGCATAGCCGTTACAGTAGATATGATTTCAACGGGCACGGACATTAAGCCTCTTGAATGTCTGCTGTTCATGCGCGACGTTAAGTCGAGGGTTTATTTTGAGCAGATGAAAGGTCGAGGTTCAAGGACAATTTCTCCAACTGATTTAAACGCGGTAACGCCTGATGCGCTACATAAACCCGCCTTTGTTATCGTTGACGCTGTCGGCGTCTGTGAAAGCGACAAGACAGACACACGCCCATTGGAAAGCAAAAGAAGCATACCCTTTGACAAACTCATCAATTCGGTGGCCCTAGGCACAAGAGACAAGGAAACGCTGTCGTCTCTGGCTGCAAGACTTGCGAGATTGAATGTGCAAATAGATGAAAAGGAAAGAACAGAACTTGAGACCGCGGCAAGCGGCAAACCACTAACCAGAATTATTAACGAGTTGCTTGATGTTGTTGATCCTGACAAGCAACTAGAGAAAGCTAGAGAGCTTTTCAAAACCGAAACTCCTTCAGCCGAACAGATCAAGAAAGCGTCTGAAGAAATGTCCAAGAATGCCTGCAGCTTGTTTGACGATCCGAAATTCAGGAACACTCTGCTCGACATTAAGAAACGAAGCGAGCAAACAATTGACACTGTGAGCAAAGACGAAGTGGCATTTGCTGGTTTTGACAAGCAGTCAGCGACTAAGGCTAAACTCATGGTTGATTCGTTTAAAGAGTTTATTGAGAAAAACAAAGATGAGCTTACAGCACTACAGATTATCTATAGCAAACCATATGGCCAGAGACAACTGACATACGAGTCGATAAAGCAGCTTGCAGACGCGATAAAGAAGCCGCCGTACAATTTGACGCCTGAACTTCTGTGGATGGCTTATCTACAGCTAGAAAAATCCAGAGTGAAGGGCGTTAGACCACAAAAGCTCTTGACAAATATTGTTTCTCTTCTTCGATTTGCTGTTGGAGCCGCTGATGTCTTGGAGCCTTTTAGCGATATTGTGAATACTAGATTTGACGAATGGCTTTTTAGCCAAGAAAAGATGGGAAGAAAGTTCACAACTGAACAGAAAGAATGGTTGAACATGATTAAAGAGCATATTGCCACATCATTGAGTGTTGGACTGAACGATTTTGAGAACGTTCCCTTCAACCAGAAAGGCGGAGCAATCAAAGCATACCAACTATTTGGACAAGAATTGAACAAAATCATGGAAGAATTGAACACGGTGCTAGTAAAGTGACAGAGGAAAACGAAAAATTGCCGCCACTTCCTCAAGAATGGATTTGGACTAGACTGGAAGAACTAGCTGATGTAGTCGACGTAGATCACAAGATGCCAAGAAGTGTCAAAGATGGCGTTCATTTTATCTCACCAAAGGACTTTGTAGATCCTGAAGGAATAGATTTCGAGAATGCCAAGAGAATCTCTGAAGAAGATTTTCAAAGACTGTCTCGGAAGTGTAAACCTGAAAGTGGAGACCTCATATATTCTCGAATTGGAACAATTGGAAAAGTCAGAAAAGTTCCGCGTGCCGCCTTATTCCATGTCTCATATAGCTTGTGTCTCATCAAACCAGTTGACACGTTGAAAGAGAGCGATATTCTCTATGCCTTTCTGAAATCACCCTTCGTATTGAAGCAGGCATTAGCCAAGAGAAGAAGTATTGGTGTCCCTGATCTGGGTTTGGGTGACATAAAGAAGTTTATGATCCCACTGGCTCCTCTTAATGAACAGAAGCGTATTGTTGAGCGGGTTGAGGAGCTTTTTACTCGTTTGGATGCTGGCGTCGAAGGATTACGGAAGGTTAAGGCACAGTTGAAGCGTTACCGCCAAGCAGTCTTGAAATACGCTTTTGAGGGCAAGCTGACCGAAGAATGGCGAAAAACCCATACTGGGTTGAGACCCGTGCTTGCAGAGTCACCAGTCGCCCAAAAAGACCAATCATTTTCGTCCAACCTTCCTAAAGATTGGTTGCTTCTCACAATTCCGAATATTGTGGCTAAAGAAAAAAATTCCATCAAGAGAGGACCTTTTGGTAGTTCAATAAGAAAAGAATTCTTCGCGCCTTCAGGTTACAAAGTCTATGAACAAAAAAACGTGATTTACAACAATTTCAATTTGGGAAATTACTATATTGATAAGGACAAGTTTCTTCAACTGAAGGATTTTGAGCTGAAAAGCGGAGACATAGTGATTACTTGCTCGGGAACTATTGGCAAGATAGCAATAGCTCCGGTAGACCTGAAAAAAGGAATAATTAATCAGGCTTTACTTAAACTCACATTAGGCGGAGCCAAAGTATCTGCAAAGTACTTTTTGCATCTTTTCACATCAAAAATGCATGATATAATATTGGATGCAACCCGTGGGTCTGCAATGAAAAATATTTCCTCAGTTAAGGACTTGAAACAAATGCTGTTTCAAATACCTCCGCTTCTCGAGCAGCAAAAAATTGTGGAGGATATTGAACAACGCTTTTCTGTTGCTGATGAAATAGAGAAGATTGCATCACAAACTGTAAGTCAAGCAGAACGATTGCGCCAAGGCATTCTGAAACATGCTTTCGAGGGGAAGCTTGTTCCTCAAGACCCAAGTGACGAACCAGCCGACAAACTGCTACAACGAATTAGAGAGGAGAGGGCAAAATCTAAGGGCGAAAACGACATAAACAGAAGGAAAGACAAGCCCAAACAGTTGGAGTTGTCTACTTATGTCAAATGAATCCGCTTCACTTGTTCAAAAAGTGTGGAACTACTGCAACGTATTAAGAGATGATGGCGTAAGCTACGGCGACTACGTTGAACAACTAACCTACCTACTCTTCCTAAAAATGGCTGACGAACAAACCAAACCACCCTTCAACAAACCCTCCATAATACCCCAAGGGCTAGACTGGCAAAGTCTACTTGAAAAAGACGGAGCCGCTTTAGAAGCTCATTACCGCTACATCCTCGAAACACTAGGCAAAGAAAAAGGCATGCTAGGTGTCATATTCAGAAAATCCCAAAACAGAATCCAAGACCCAGCCAAACTCAAACGCCTCCTCGAACTCATCAACCAAGAAACATGGATAGGCCTAGACATAGACGTAAAAGGCGAAATCTACGAAGGCTTACTTCAGAAAAACGCAGAAGACATCAAAGGCGGAGCCGGACAATACTTCACGCCCAGACCACTAATCAAAGCCATCGTAGAAGTAATACGTCCAGAACCAGGTCAAACCATCAACGATCCAGCCTGTGGGACAGGCGGCTTCATCATTGCAGCTCATGACTACATATCAAACCCCAAGAACTATCAATTAGATGTCGAGCAGAAGAAATTCCTGAGATTCAACACTTTTAGCGGAAAGGACATAGTTGACAGCGTAGCCCGATTATGTGTCATGAACCTGTACCTTCACGGCATCGGGGGAGACCAGAGCCCAATAGAAGTCGGCGACTCCCTCATATCCGACCCAGGCACACGCTACGACATTGTTATGACCAATCCGCCTTTCGGAAAGAAAAGCAGCATAACCTTGACTAATGGTGAAGGCAAAACAGACAGGGAAGCATTGACATACGAGCGACAAGACTTCTGGGCAACCACAAGCAACAAACAACTAAACTTCCTCCAACACGTCAAAACACTACTAAAAATCAACGGCAGAGCCGCCATCGTAGTTCCAGACAACGTCCTGTTCGAAGGCGGAGCAGGCGAAACAGTGAGACGCAAGCTCCTCCATGACTGCGACGTCCACACACTACTACGTTTACCCACAGGCGTGTTCTATGCTCAAGGAGTAAAAGCAAACGTCCTCTTCTTCGACCGCAGACCCGCAAGCGAAACCCCCCAAACAGAAAAACTCTGGATATATGATCTACGCACAAACAGACACTTCACCCTCAAAACAAACCCACTACGCTACGAAGACCTTCAAGGCTTCATAAAATGCTACAACCCGCAAAACCGCCATGACCGCAAAGAAACAGAATGCTTCAAACCATACACATACGAAAAACTAATGCAAAGAGACAAGGCGAATCTGGACATAACTTTGCTCAAAGATGAAAGCCTAGAAGACACCGAAAACCTGCCACCACCAGACATTATAGCAAGAGAAATAACTGAAAACCTCCAAGACGCTCTAGAACAATTCGCCGCCATACAGGAGAGCCTCCAACAGAACAACACACAAAGTAATTCTGGCAAGAATCAAACAAAACCAAAAACCGAAAACTAGAAGCAAACAGTCTTTATTCACAAACTCCAATTCAGCAGTTGAAGGAAAAACCCGTGTCTCTCATAACCGAGTTTGATCCTTGGCATTCATCGTCGTGCACTTGTCCGCATAAGCTTACTTTTAACCCTTACACCGGCTGCGACCACATGTGCATATACTGCTATGCCTCAGCATACATACCCCGATTCTTCAGTTGCCGGCCAAAGAAAAACCTGACACAAAGACTGACGAAAGAAGCGGCAAAATTGAAAGGCAAAACCCTGTCCATATCCAATTCCTCTGATCCTTACCCTAATCTCGAAGCAAAAACACAACTAACCAGGCAATGTCTCCAAGTTTTAACCCAACAAGACTGCAAATTGCAGATAATCACGAAATCTGACCTTGTCGTCCGAGACATAGACCTGCTGGCCAAGATGCCTTCAATGGTCTCCATAACCGTAACAACAGATAACGACGAGACAGCAAGGCTCATCGAACCACACGCGTCGCCACCATCCAAACGTCTCAAAGCAGCAAGAACGCTCCTAGACTCCGGCATACCAGTAACCATTCGCATTGACCCAATAATCCCATACCTAAACGATAATCCACAATCTCTCATAGAAGCCATAGCCGCAACAGGAGTCAAACACGTGACAAGCTCAACCCTCAAACTCACACCGCAAAACTGGAAACAAATCAAACTTGCCCTGCCCAAACTTGCAGAAAAGCTAGAACCATTGTACTTCAAGAACGGCGAAAAAACCGGACACTACACCCATCTAAACCGACAAACACGCTTCAAACTACTAAACCACATAGCCCAACTAACAGACAAGCACGATCTCAAATTCGGAACATGCCGAGAAGGACTCGCCAGCCTAAACACGGCTACATGCGATGGCTCATGGCTTCTCCGAAAAACCAGTTCCAAACGTGTCTAAGCTAGCTATTTTTTCCATCTTCTTTCTCGGTCTCGCTGTCCTCAAGAGCTTGCTTGCCAAATCCAGCTTCTCGCGTGGAAATCCAAGAGACAAAATAGCAACAACACAATAGCGTTCAGGAATATCCAGAAGCTGCTTCACTTCTGCCTCAGCGAAACTCCCAATCCAACACGTGCCCAATCCTTCACCCGTAGCCGCCAAAGCCATGTTCTCCAAAGCAATCGTCGTATCCACCACACACCACTTCGGCGAAGCCTCCTTGTCCCCGCAACCCACAATAGCTATTGGAGCCTCAGCAAGAAATCCCGCCCACTTTCCCCCTCCAGCCAGCCTATTCCTCTTCTCCACATCCTTCACAACAACAAAGTGCCAAGGCTGAACATTCGCAGCCGAAGGCGCCAACCGCCCAGCCTCCAAAACCCTCGCCAACTTATCCTCAGGCACAGGATCAGGAAGATACGCTCTAACTGAATGTCTCCTCTCAATAGCCTCAAACACATCCATTAAATGCCACTCTCCAAGATGTACTCTATACTTTACGGTATTCACTGTCTAATTTATGAACCTAGTGTATTATGTCGATTGGAGCAAAGTGAAAAGAAGAAGAACCGCTGATTTTGACAGTTTCTTCTTCTAGTTTCCTGCAGGAGATCGCCCAATTTTATTCGCGTTTTCTGAAGACCCTAAACACCCCAGCATCGATGACGCACCCAAACCTACTTTGATGCCCTCTTAGGCAAAATAAAAAATTAGCATAATGTTTTCTCGTTTCATATTATTGAAATGCTCATATAGTTTGTCAATTTTATGAAACCGGCATATGAGGGTATGCTTTCAGCGAGTAAGAGCTTTTTTTAATGTAATATGCCCATTTATGGGTAACTGCGTTAAATTTTTGCAGGAAATAACGATCTGCGCAATTCTTAAATATTTTTACTGCAATATGCCATAAAATGGGTAACTACAGTAAAAAAGTGAAAACACATGGCGAAGAAAACTGAAGCGCTCTACAACGCCCTTCTTCCAATGAAAATAGTGAGTTTTAATGATATCGTGCGGCAAGCCTCGAAGATCATTGAAGGTTCTGCGAACCGCAAATACGTCTATCGCAAATACGTCAAGAGACTGATCGAAACGGGCAAACTCCAAGCAATCCGAAAAGGACTGTATGCCGTACTGTCTCCCCTCGAAGAAAAAGAAAACTATGAACCAGACAAGTTGCTAATAGCCTCCAAAATCAGAAAAGAATACTACCTTGGCTTCCACACTGCCCTCGAATACTACGGCTGCGCCTACTCCGCCTTCAACGAAGCCTACATATGCATCCAACCAAAAGACAGATTCAACCCCTTCAACTACAAACGCTTCACCTTCAAGCCCGTATTCGTCAAAGACATCATATCACAAGTGCTTGAGAAAACCTACCAAACCAGCCTTCTCAAAGTAAGCAGCAAGGAAAGAACTTTCATCGAATGCGTTGACAGACCGCAATACGCTGGAGGCTGGGAAGAATGCGTAAAAAGCCTGGAAAACCTCAGCGGGATTGACACAGAAAAACTAATCAGCCTAACGCTTAGGCAAACAAAAAAGGCTCTTCCTGCACGTGTAGGCTACTTCCTAGAACTCCTGAAAAACAGATCACCATTCTACGAGCACATCAGCGACGAAACACTAACCAAACTGAAAACAAAAGTCAGAAGCCCGCCACAATACCTCGTTCGCGGGAAAAAAAACAGCCTTAACAAGAGATGGAATCTCTACGTCCCCGAAGGCTTTGAAGAGGAACTGAGAGTCATCTAAATGAAAAGAAAATACGACCTCCAAGCACTTGCAAGGAAGCACGGATTCAGCATCAGAGAAACGGAAAAAGTCTGCCGAATCTCAGATCTGCTTGAGGACATATCCGCGGTGAAATTCCTCGCAGATCGCCTGTCACTCTACGGCGGAACAGCTTTCACTTTCATCTACTCACCGGAAATACTGCGATTATCCATAGACCTCGACTTCAACTACCGCCACGTAGACACTGCAGACTGGGGAGAAAGCAGAAAAGAAATCGACCAGAAACTGAAAGGACTCATATACCGACAAGAATACAGCGCAACAGATGTCGCCATAAACGCAAGCTACCCACTCACGCGATTCACAGTAAAATACGTCAACAGCGTAGGCACAGAAGACAACTTCAAGATAGAAATAGGATACCTACGCCGAACCCCAATACTCAAAACCGACACACTAACAGACTTCAAACACATAGGAACACAAGAAACATTCAAAACAAAAACACCCACAAAAGAAGAACTCTTCGCAAACAAATGGTGCACGCTACTATACAGAAAAACACCCAGAGACCTGTTCGACATATACCAAATAACAAAAACCAAATTCAACAAGGACACCTTCCACAAATGCGCTATCATCGACAGCCTAACGCATACAAAACCCAAAATGCACGAAATCGACCCACACATAATCGAACAGATCCCAATAGACTCCAGCCTAAGAAACCTCCTACAAACGGAAAAGCTTCCAAGATATGACTTTCCCAAGATAAAAAGAGAAGTCATCGAATTTACGGCAGCACAATTGGCAAAGATCACTAGCAACGAAATAGACGCAATAAACAGATTCTACGACCAGAAAAGCTTCCAACCAGATCTAATCGACAACACCGGGATTTTGCACGAAAGAATAACTGAATACCCTGCGATCCTGCACACACTTCAACAAATATAGAAAGAAAAAAGAGGAGATCGCGCGAGAGAAATAAGCTGGAGCCCTAGGAACTCGTTATCTTCTCAAAGACTCTGCTTCATGAAACCCGCTAATTAACGAACCCAACATCATTAACTGAGACTAAATGAAAAGAACATTTTTTCAAATTTGGCCGTTGTTGTTCTTCTCGAAAACTTTTCGCAGCATCGACACGGGCAAGTA
>Ga0315293_10004675_pt1 | contig 12937 bp, 9 predicted proteins | sample YL17G13_20_MG_FD_203071 | JGI IMG/M metagenome (GOLD analysis project Ga0315293, IMG submission 203071) | Sediment microbial communities from Yellowstone Lake, YNP, Wyoming, USA - YL17G13_20 | ecosystem: Environmental > Aquatic > Freshwater > Lake > Sediment | place: USA: Wyoming | collected... | reverse complement strand
AGATAGTAGAGAAAATATTCGTGGGTATCGCTAATGGTGGCACCAGGAAGCAAAACATGAACTGGGTTGCATCAGCCGGTTCCCATACCGTCTGGTTCGAGCTGGACCCCGACCGTTCGCAAAAAGATGGAAATTACAACAATAACCGTATAGAAATGACTATAAATATCGGCGGAGAATTTGAACCTTCGGAAAAGCTTCCCGATTTGGTCGTTCCTGATGCCTGGGCGAGTCCTGCAACTGTAGAACAAGGATCAAATTTTACTTTTAATTGCGACATTCAGAACAAGGGGGGTGCTCTTAAGGGAAAATGGTTTGCCGCATTCCTGATCGACAATAAAGAAGTTGCATCAAAAGAATTCACTGATCTACCGGCAAACGGATATATGAAATATGAATATCCCTTCTCAGGTCTGCAGATTGGAGAACATAAATTAACCTGCCAGGTTGATCCGGCGCAGCAAATTAAAGAATTAAATGAAGTTAATAACAGTTATGACTATTCATTTCAAGTCATCGAAAAATCCCAAAAACTACCGGACATTTCGGTGAACAACATATCGTATGAGCCTCTTAATCCAATAGAGCTGGAGACAATTAAACTGGGATGCGAATATGGATTTACCCCCGGAATATCGGTAAAGGAATTCAAAATCACGTTAACTGTCGACCGTTTAGATACTCCCGGGAGATGGGTGTGGGATAAAACCGACAAAAAATCAGGAACATATACCGAGAAAGTTCAGCTTTATCAGGGCACATACAGCTATAGCTGCAAAGTGGATATTCTCCAGGAAATCTCGGAGTCCGACGAGTCCAACAATGAAAGGGCCCTTGGCTTTCGCGTGAATAAGAAAATCGAAGAGCCTAAACAGGATATGTATTTTTCAGACATCAGAACAAGAGTTGAAAATGACAAAACACTTTCCCTTTGTTGCGAAATAGGCTCTAAGAATTTCACTCAACCGTTTACATACGATTACATTCTTGATGGTCAGAAAATTTCTACGCAAGAAAGCACGAATGGCTTTGGAGGATGCCGCTATTATGCTTTGGATAAACTCACGCCCGGCACACACACTTTAGAATGCGTAATAGATCCTCAAAATAAAATCCCTGAAACCGATGAGAACAACAATCATGGTTCCAAGACGTTTGTCGTAGAGAAAAAACAAGCCCTGCCGGACTTGTTGGCGCAATCGGTTTCCACTGACAAGAAAAAGTATTCCGAAGGCGAGGAAGTGCAGGTTGTTTGTTTTTATAAAAACATCGGAGGGCCTTTCGAGGGAAACTGGCGATTGATGGTTTTTGTCGGCGGTGACAGTGAGTATTCTAACAGTGTGATAAATACATCGGGTTACGTCCCCTGGATCTGGAAAGCAAAGGGTCCTGGAAAATACAATGTCGGCTGTTCTCTCGACACACAAGGACAGGTAACAGAGTCGAATGAAAACAACAACGTGGTTAAAGACACTATAGAAGTGGTTCCCCTTAAAGGGGTTATACTTTTTGAACATGATAATTATAACGGAGCGCAAGAGATATTCATGGCAGATGATCCGGATTTGAGGAATAACGTCATAGGCAATGACAAGGCTTCCTCTATCAAGGTCCCTGCTGGATGTGTTGCGACCCTATATGAGCATATAAATTACCAGGGGAAAAGCGAAACCTTCAGAGGGAATGATAATTGGCTCGGCGATAACACCATTGGTAACGACAATGTAAGTTCCATACAGGTAAGGTGCAACAACTAAGCAGTTAATAATACTCGATTGCACAAAGATATTTTTAAAGGGCAGTAAATATACTGCCCTGTTTGTTTAATGTGGAAATGTATAAATCTCACGCGTTATTTATTAAATGAGAGCTTTTGCAAAACAGTTGTTTTGCAGCTTGGCAGGACGGACAGCCTGCCCTTCAAAATATGCGGGGATACGGCATCTTCCTTTTTTTCAATCATATCGGACGGAGCGAAGTGACGATCTGATATCTCATTGATAATAAACATATTTATAGATTCCGGCTCAAAGGCCGAAATGACCAATTACAGAATCCTGCGGATTTGAGGTTTTGCATAGGTTTCGAAGATGAAATTAAAGGTCTATCAGTTTTCCGTGGAAGACGATATTTGCGGGTCCTTCCAGCCAGGGGTTTTCGATTTTATCCTGTCTATAATCGAACCCTATCACGACGGACCCTCCGGGTGATTTCACTTTCACCGGCGGTCTTGTCAGACCGTTAATTACGGATGAAACCGCAGAGCTGTATGATCCCGTCCCGCTGGATAATGTCTCTCCTTCTATTCCCCTCTCGAAAATCCTAATGGAGATGTCGTGCTGTTCCGTATTGGAAATAAAAGTGACATTGGTTCCTGACGGACCGAACATCGCATGGTTGCGGATCATTGCGCCGGTTTTTTCGACATCGAGCTCGGAAAGCTCGCTTTCGGATTTCATATGAACGCAGAAATAAGGTATCCCGACGTCAATATGGTTGCCCGTAATTATCCGGCCACCAAGCTCGATAGCCATTTCCTTCGCTTTGATCTGCGCCGGATTGAAGCTGTTGCGAATCGAATTCCCGCCGGTTACTTCGATGTTGAATACGCCTGCGTCTGTTTCGATCTTCATTTTCTTGCCTGCAAGTTTCTCCCGGAATGACAAAAGCCCCAAAGCCCTCAGCCCGTTGCCGCACAACGCTGCGTGAGAACCGTCGGAATTATGATAAATCATCTTCAAATCGGCCTTGTCGGACTTTTGTGCGATGATGATTCCATCGCCGCCTACCCCCTTGTTCCTGTCGCAGAGGATTACTGCGAGCTGTGGAATTTCGTCTCGCCGGATATTACCGCTGATGTCCAAAATCGTAATAAAGTCGTTCCCGCTTCCTTCAATTTTAAAAAACTCCTTCCCGTTCGATATCATCCCAAAGCCCCGCTTTCATCACTATTTTATTGTTCGATATCAGACCGGGGTATGAATTCCATCGTCTCGCCCGGCTGGCTCTCGTTCCCAACCAGAGATTTATCAACTGCAACGACATAATAAATGTATTTGGTATTTTTTAAGGGAGGGACATCCGTGTATTCAGTTTTCTTAACAGGGGTTTCATTGATCTTGATATAAATACCGTCCCGTCCGCTTTTTCGATATATATTATACCCTGCAAGATCCGGTTCCTTATTCGCCTGCCAGAAGATTGTGATCGAATCCAGTTTTGCGAGAGAATAAATCCCTTTGACCGTCTCGGGGGGGGAAATATCTCTGGGGAAAATCTTTACCTGAATCCCATTCTCGCTTTCATAATAATTATCGGCGAATTTCAATGTGGAGACCGCAGAATAGCATACCTCTTTTTCCATTGAGAATTTATCATCCTTGATAACCATAGGCGGAAATGCGGCGAAATCACTGTTCTTTATTAACTCGGTGCTTGGCTTAATCTCGACTGGTTTTACATCGCTGTTCTTAACATCCAATGGCTTCTTGGCAGGAGTTTTTTCGGATGCATCAGCCGACGGTTTCTTTTCCCTTGTATCCTGAGGCAGCTTGGAAACGGCCAAGGATATGAGTTTTATTTCGTAATATGACAGGTGTGTTTGATCCACGGGACAGAAAACGATATCAAGTTTCCTGGCATTAGCACTTACAGTGAAATCCGACTCGAAAATATTCCAATCCGGACCGGTTTTCATATCAAACTCAACAAGTTTCCCTTCCCTGCCGTCATCGAACATTATCTTTGCGCCGTCTGCCGCCTTATCAGGGCATCTCGCTTCCACTTTGAGATGAAAGACAGCATTTTGCAGGGATTTTACGGATTTTTCATCGGTAAGAGATTGTCTTAATTCTTGGCCTTTTCTACCGCTGAAAACCAAACCGATGCCGCTGCTGCCGCTTTTGTCTTCTTTCAATAATGGGATTATTCTTAAAACGCTATTAATAGTCCAATTTTCAGGAACAAATGCAAGAGGTGTATTCGATACAGCTGTCATCTGAGGCGCGTCACAGCTCCCCTTGTAAGCACTAAAGCCGGTAAAATATCTGTCTGTATTCCCGGAAACATTTACAGAGGAAGGAGGTTTTATCATCAGCATGAGAGAGCTTTTCTCCACTTTCCAATCTGATATTTCAGGGGCCTCTTCGATGGGGAGGGTAAGAATCCCTGAAATGCCGCCGAAAGACCCATATTCATTCTCCGGGTCGTCGGCATCCAAAGCATAATAAAACGCTTCCGGGTGCATCTTCCGGGGATCGTATTTTTTCGGATCAATATATTTTATTTCCTTTGCCAGGGCAGCAGAACCCGGATTCCTTCCTGCTAATTCCATAATCTTTACCGCGTTCTCTTTGAACTGTTGAACATCAATCTTCGGAAGTTCAGGATATGACTTCCTGAATTTGAACTCATCGGATGAGATAATAACCACATCAGGCGTTTTTTTCGCAGCGGGCAAATCAGCATTCGGCTTGGATACCTCGTATGTTTTCCGATTATTTCCAGTATTTTTTACCAGGCCCTCCGGTTTATTTTCGTTCGCAGCTGGAAGAACCACTTTATTCATTCTGAATAATTTCAATCTCCAGTTGTCGCTTCGAGCAGCGAATGGATTCGCGATTTTGACTACGATGGAATCGCCCTTTTGCATCAGCGCAGGTTTGTCCGGCTGCCGGATAGTGGGCGTCAACGGCGGCAGCGGATTTGTCTTGTTTCCGCAGGATTGTAAAACAATCAATACCGCCAATGTGGAAAGCAATGCGCGACAGCACCTGAGATTATAAAATATATTTGCTGAGATCATAATCCTTCACGAGTTCCGTCAATTGTTCGTCCACATATTCCTTGTTCACGATAATATGCTTTCCGGCAATTTCGCTCCCGAGGAACGAAAGCTCTTCGAGAAGTTTCTCCATTATCGTATAAAGCCGTCTCGCTCCAATATCCTCTGTCCGGGCGTTGACCTCTTCAGCGAGCACAGCGATCCTTTCAAGACCGTCATCAGTAAATTCGAGCCGTATTCCTTCGGTCTCGAGGAGGGATTGATACTGTTTCGTCAAGGCGTTTCTCGGCTCCTTCAATATCCGGAAAAAATCAGCTTGTTTGAGCGAATCGAGTTCAACCCTGAGCGGGAACCTCCCTTGCAGTTCGGGGATCAGATCGGAAGGTTTTGTCATATGAAACGCACCAGCGGCAATGAATAAGATATGATCTGTCTTCACCATACCATGTTTCGTGTGAACGGTCGTCCCCTCCACGATCGGCAGGATGTCTCGCTGAACCCCTTCCCGGCTCACATCCGGGCCTGTTGTATGATGCCTGCCGGCGATTTTATCGAATTCGTCAATGAATATAATGCCGGAATTTTCCACTCGCTTGACAGCTTCCTTGCTTACCTGTTCCTGGTCTATGAGCTGGTTTTCCTCCTCAACTACAAGATGTTCGAAAGCTTCCGATACTTTCATCCTTCTATGTTTGGTCTTTCCGAATATGTTCGGAAACATATCTTTTACGTTGAATCCCATCTCCTCGACGCCGGAGCCTGTAATTATTTCCATATGAGGAACGGTTTGATCCTGGATATCCATCTCGATCGTCCTGTCCGCAAGTACGCCCTTCCTAAGCTGCTCGCGAAGTTTTTCGCGGGTTGATTGCGATTGATCCTGAGCGTCTTCATCGCGTAGAGACGGGTGTTTGGAGGGGGGAAGAAGCATATCGAGAACCCTTTCCTCTGCCCTCTTTCTGGCACTGTGTCGGACACGCTCTTTCATTTCATCCTTCACCATACTCACGGAAAGATTTACGAGGTCCCTTACCATGGATTCCACATCTCGTCCTACATAGCCGATCTCAGTGTACTTTGTTGCTTCAACCTTGATGAATGGCGATTTTGCAAGGTTTGCAAGCCTTCTCGCTATTTCGGTCTTCCCGACGCCTGTGGAACCTATCATTATAATATTTTTCGGCGCAACCTCATTGGCCATCTCCACCGGGAGCTTCAGCCTCCGAATCCTGTTCCGTAGCGCTATCGCGACTGCGCGTTTCGCCTTTTCCTGCCCTATGACATATTTATCAAGCTCCGCCACTATCTGCCGCGGAGTCATCAAATCGAGGTTCCCTTCCACGGATTCCTCCGCCAAAAGGAGTTTCTCTTCATATGCTGCCATTAAAGTTCCTCAACTGTTATATTCTTGTTCGTATATATGCAAATATCCGCCGCAATATCCATCGCCTGGCTCGCAATCTCCTTCGCAGAGAGATCCGTATTCTTAATCAATGCCCTTGCCGCCGCAAGCGCATAAGGTCCGCCGGACCCTACCGCGATTATCCCGTCATCCGGTTTGAAAAGATCTCCCGTTCCGGATACAAGGTATGTCTCGCTTTTATCGCAAACCAATATCAGCGCTTCGAGGCGTCGGAGTACCTTGTCCGTGCGCCAGTCTTTGGAAAGTTCCACGACCGCCCTGCCGAGGTTTCCCTTGTATGCCTCGAGCTTCCCCTCGAACCTCTCCAGCAGCGCCATCGCATCGGCGGAAGCTCCGGCGAACCCGACAAGCACCTTTCCGTCATGAACGCGTCTCACCTTTTGCGCTCCGGCTTTCATAACTGTTTCGCCCAGGGTAACCTGACCGTCACCTGCCATGACAACTTTATCATCCTTCCTTACGGCAAGGATTGTTGTTGATATCGTTTTCTGCATATTAATAAACTCTTCCTTATCTTTCATAATTTTTAACGAAAATTGTCCAGAATTAATTCCGATACAACTCAGTCTTCACTCCGGTGACGATATCCGCCCAGTTTCTGCTTTCCTTGTTATACAGCAGCCAGAAAAACCCGATAGTTACGAACGCAATGCCGAGTACGGAGAAAACGAAATGAAAAAATGCTCTGCTGAAACTTATCTGCTTTCCACTGATGGTCATAAGTCTGATATGCATGAACATCTTGCCTATTGTCTGGCCATTGCTTCCTATAAAATAAGTATTATAAAAACCGCTGAGGAGAAGATAAAAAACAAGCAATTTCTGCCAGGAAGCGAAGAATAATTGCGAAATGGTGACGTTTATTGCGCTCGCTCCAAATTTGATGATTATAAATGAAATTATCAGCAGAATAATATTATCCCACAGCCCGGCATAAATCCGCTTTGAATTTATCAGGCTCCTCGTTTCTTCGGACAACAACCTGTCGGAAGGGATCTGCGGTTCTTCATCTTCCATCGGACGGTATATGGATCTCGAATCGTAAGGAGAATCCGGCGATTCGATATCAATGTCAGCGCGTGATTGCTTTCGAGCGGATACCCTGTCGGTCTCGGATGTCCTTCCCCGTATTTTGGGTTTGTATCCATATTCTTCAGATAATGTCCTGCCGGAACCGCCGCTCCGCGCTTTTCTTCGGGCCACCTTCTCGTCTATAAAACGCTTAACATCTTCCGGGTCGCTGGGGACAGGTTGATGGGAAATATCGGATTCAGCTCTGTTCTCATCATCCGGGATGTCAGCTCCCGAAGGATATCGGATATCTCCATAATCTTCGTCCGGCGGTTCGGTTTCCAATCCCCCTTCGAATTCTTCGGTGTCATAGTCGTATTCTTCTTTATGATTATCATCAAAAACTTCCGACGATTTTGACCGGTATTTTTTGGATTTTCCGATTACAGCCCGTTCTTCATCCTCTTCATCGTAAATTTTATCGCGGGATCTATATTTATTAATTTCGTCGCGCAGCCCGGCCGTGCCTCTGTTATCAGGTTCTCTCCGGCTTGTTTCCTTAGTTCTTCCAGCCGAAGCATCCTTTGGAAGCCCTCCGGTTCTGCCGACTCTTTCTTTTTTTATCTCGGAGACTCTTCGGTTAAGCTCTTCACGCCAGTCAAGGTCAAGAGGTCTTTGCTCGGTTTTTGCGCTATCCTGCGCGGATGCTCTTTCCCTTCGACGGTTCATCTTTATATTATCAATTGAAAGAGGATCCGATTGTGCGGGTCTTTCCTTAATTGGCATCTCTATATCGAGACCAAGAAGGCCCGAAAAGTCTTCACCGCATGATTGGCATTTTTCCACATCGGGTTTGTTTACCAATCCGCATCGTGGGCACTTTACTCTCATATCAAACCAATCCATTCATCTCAATAAATAATATCACCTATCATTCATTCTGGCAAACAAGTCGGGAAATGTCCGTAAAAAATTATGGCACACCCTCGATTCGTAATAATATTACACATATGATTATTACATTTTATCGAGCTAATGTTTCTTTTGACTTTAAAATTTTTTGCGTTTAAATAATCAGAATTTCTATTATTTAGGTTGGTACAATGGAAAAGATGAAAGTTGGAGTCCTCGGCGCATCTGGATTGGTCGGACAAGCCTTTCTTCACTTGCTTTCCGGGCATCAGTGGTTCGAAGCCGTTTATATCTCTGCATCGGACGCAAAAGCCGGCAGTAATTATAAAGACGCGGTCAGATGGCAGCTCCCGTTTGAAATGACCGAAAGCACAGCGAATCTTAGTTTCAGCAAAATGGATATTACAGAAATAAAAATGGCTGGAGCCAGAATCATTTTCAGCGCCCTCCCGGGTGATGCGGCAAAGGGAATGGAACAGGAACTCAGAAATCAGGGATTTTTCGTATTTTCCAATTCAAGCGCAATGCGCTATGAAAATGACGTTCCGATACTGATACCTGAGGTCAATCTCGATTCGATCAGGCTCATCGAAAAGCAGGGGTTCCCGTCGAAAGGATTTATTATCACCAATCCCAATTGTTGCGTGGCTGGATTGGCGGTCGTAATCTCCCCCCTTGCAGGTATGGGGATTGAAGAGCTTTATGTCTCAACATATCAATCCGTTTCCGGAGCCGGATATCCCGGTGTTCCCTCGCTGGATATAACAGGCAACGTGATCCCCTTCATAAAAGACGAAGAGATGAAAGTGGATATCGAGATAAAAAAGGTCGTCGGCATCAAGCCGGTCATTTTTCCGTTCTGCGTCCGAATTCCAACTTTGTTCGGCCATCTCGAAACTGTGTGGTTGAAGATAAAAAAGAAATTAGAACCGGAGGAAATCATCGCCCTTTGGAAAAATTTCAAGATGGATGAGATATCTTTGCCATCCTCTCCCTCAGCACCCATCATTTACGACCCGGCTGCCGACTTCCCTCAACCGAAAATTGCTTTTCACGGCACGCCTCCGGGAATGCCCGTCTTTGTCGGCAGGTTGAGGCAGATCAAAGACAAGATCGGTTTCGTTCTTGTCGTCAACAATATTATAAGGGGCGCCGCTGGGGGCTCGATTCAAAACGCCGAAGCCTTCATCAAGATTTACGGTGACAAGCTATGAAAAGAATTGTAGTCAAATTCGGAGGCTCGAACCTGAAGTCCAGAACGGACATCAATAAACTGCTGAAAGTTATCAAATCTTATGATGTCCCGATAGTCATCGTCATCTCCGCGCTCTTCGGCATAACCGACCTTCTCTCGAAATCTTTCGAAAAGATAAAAAAAGATGAAAAAGCAATTGATACTCTTTTAAAAACCCTCCTTGATAAACATCGCAAGATAATCATTTTTGCGATAGACGATAAAAACGCTCAGGATAAAGTCACGGACGGTATCTCAGAACGGCTGAATGTGCTCAGCAAATATCTCCTCGGGACACACTACCTCGGGGAGGTTCCGGATTTCGTATCCGACCTTGTGCTAAGCTACGGCGAAAGGCTTTCGTCTTACCTTTTGAATGCAATTCTTCAGAGTAACGGCTTCGACTCCGAAGAACTACTTCCCGAAGATATCGGTCTTTTCACCGATGGTGTTTTCAGGAACGCCACCGTTGATTTCGGACGATCGTCTTCGGGAATCAAAGCAGCCGTCAAAGGTTCTAAAATCTATGTAATTCCGGGCTTTTACGGCATTTCGAAGGAATCCAAGATTACACTGCTTGGCAGGGGCGGCAGCGACTATTCCGCCGCAGCAATCGCCCGTTGTATAAATGCCGTCTCCGTAGATCTTTGGAAGAATGTGCCTGGCTTTATGAGCGCTGATCCCAAGATCATCGCTGACCCGGTTCAGCTAAAGAATCTGACATATAAAGAAGCCGCGGAGCTTTCATACTTCGGCGCCAGGATTCTGCATCCGAGAACATTCGAACCGCTGATGGAAAAGAATATTCCTATTCGGATCTACGATATCAACGATATCCCCGAAGACCTTACCCCACTCACGATCATCCAGAAAAAAAGGCATATAAGAGAAGGCATTGTTAAAAGCGTAACACATAGCGAGGATGTGGGGATTATCAAGCTGCGCGGTCCCGGCGTAGGCATCAAACCCGGCATCATCGCCGAAGCTGCGTCGGCTCTCAATAATGCCGGCATTAACATCAAATCCATCATAACTTCCCAAACTACGATCAATTTCCTTTTCAGCCGCGAGGACCTGGAAAAAAGCTACGATATACTGATAAAAAAGAAGATTTCATTCGTGGACGATACCGCCGTTTACAAGGGCATCGCCCTCATCGCTGTAGTCGGAGAAGGAATGCTGGAGATGCCAGGAATCGCCGCAAGGGTGTTCAAAGCCGTTTCGGACTGCAATATCAACATCCAGATAATCTCTGCGGGAGCATCCAGCGTTGCGACCTATTTCATAATCGAAAAAAAATCCTGCTTGAAAGCGATCAGGGCTATTCATAAGGAGTTTTTCAATGAAGACAATCAAAGAAATCAATGAGCGCATCAGAAAGGGAAAAGCGGTCGTGCTCACCGCATCAGAAGTAAAGAAGCTCGCCGAAAAAAAGAGCCCTGCCGAAATCGCCCGCAAGGTTGACGTGGTAACGACTGCGACATTCAGCCCGATGTGTTCGAGCGGTGTTTTCCTGAACATGGGGCATACCCGGCCGCCTATGAAGATGCAAAAGGTCTTCCTCGACGGGGTTCCGGCATATGGCGGGATCGCAGCGGTTGACATCTATCTCGGCGCAACGGAACAAAATCCGGAAAATCCGAGGTTCGGCGGCGCGCATGTGATGCATAAGCTCGTCAAAGGATTGCCGGTAAAAATCTGCGCGGAGGGATCACCCACCGATTGTTATCCTCGCAGTAACCTGGACGGAAAATTCCGGCTGGACCAGATCAACCAGGCATTCTTTTTCAATCCCCGTAATTGCTATCAGAATTATAACGCTGCGGCAAATTCGTCCGAAAAAACGCTTCATACTTATATGGGAAAGCTTAATCCCCGTCTCGGCAACGTCAACTATTCCGGTGCGGGCGAGATTTCGCCGTTATTGAACGATCCCGGATTGAAGACAATCGGAATTGGAACGGCATTCTTTTTTTGCGGAACTACAGGCTATGTAGCATGGGAAGGAACGCAATTCAACGCAAAGCAGGAGAAGGACCCGGAGACAGGTCTGCCGATAGGTCCGGGGGCAACATTGGCGCTTATAGGAAACTTGAAGGAAATGAAGCCGGAGTTCATCCGTCCTCTCGTTATCCCGGGTTACGGCATAACTATTTCTCTCGGAATGGGATTTGCAATCCCCGTGATGGACGAAGATATAGCGAAATCGGTTATGATTCGAAATAAGCAGATCAAGACAAGATTGATGGATTATGCCACGGGAAAGTGCATTGGTTTCGTAAACTATGAAGAATTGATAAGCGGTAAAGTTGAGCTTTCTGGCAGGAAAGTTCCATCAAGGACGATGACTGATATCCACGCATCCACCGATATTACAGAGATTCTTCAAGATTGGGTACGGAAAGGAAAATTTTTTCTTTCAACGCCTGTTAAAAGCTTACCCATCGAAGACTGCGTTAAAAAATTTCCGGAAAACTGAAGTGCATTACAGAAATCTTATACACAGCAGGTTTTCGCGGATCAATATTGAATACAGACATTCCAACCTCTCGGTCGGATTCAGGGAAGACCACATTGAAAAGGAAAGAATTACATCGCTAATAACCGATAAGATCATATCACTGTACACCGCCCTCGAAGATTATATCGCAGCAAATCCCGAATTTAAAAAAACTCACGTTCCGTGGAAAATCGCTTCCGGTGTCGAATTTATAGATAAAATGATCGAATACAGCCGTGAAGCGGGTGTCGGCCCTATGGCTGCCGTTGCCGGGGCTTTTGCAGATGAATTAGCCACTGAAGCCGGCGAGCTATCCCCTGAGATATGGATAGAAAACGGCGGAGACATCGCTTTTAAATCTAAAGAAGAGAGCCGGGTCTGCATTTATCAGGGTTGGGGTTGCTTCGAGCATGAGGTATATCTCAGGATAATGCCCGGTTATTACGGCATCGCGTCATCGTCAGGGAGATTCGGCCATTCGTTCAGCAAGGGCAAAGCCGATATAGTGACCGTGGTCGCGGATAATGCGACAAAGGCTGACGCCTATGCAACCGCTATATGCAATCAGACCACACCCGGCCGCGATCCGGAAAGTATCCTCGAAAAATACAATCATTTAAAATCCGCTACTGTTATTTGGAAAGAAAAATTATGTCACAAAGGTGAAATCGAATTGGATTTTCATTGATTATTGATCAAAACGAGTTAATTTTCGTAAAAAAACCACATATTTTGCTTGTTTCATATTAGGGGTCTTCATAAGAATTTATGCAATGCTAATGGCGACAAATTTTGGGAAATCTTTCTCCCAGGGGATGAAAGGAAAAAAATGGACAAGTTGATCCGGCTTACTTTTATAACTGGTACTCGATATGTTATCACTTTTCCTTTCATCCCTTTAATTCTATTATACTTACAAGGCCGTCAAGGATGCTACGTTCCTCGCGGCTTTTATTTTTTATTTGAGCGCTACGGTACGTTCCTCCTTGGCGGATGAGGGGTGAGTTGAATACTTGGAGAGCGATTTAAAAAACCTTACCAATTTCAACATCGAATACAAAAACCATGTCAAAT
>Ga0315293_10004671_pt1 | contig 12939 bp, 10 predicted proteins | sample YL17G13_20_MG_FD_203071 | JGI IMG/M metagenome (GOLD analysis project Ga0315293, IMG submission 203071) | Sediment microbial communities from Yellowstone Lake, YNP, Wyoming, USA - YL17G13_20 | ecosystem: Environmental > Aquatic > Freshwater > Lake > Sediment | place: USA: Wyoming | collected... | reverse complement strand
TTTTCGGAAAGTTCTTCGGAGTGGTCATCTTCATCTTGATTCTTTTTCGGCAGTTCCAACGGCGTCCCGTTCGCTTTGACTAACCGAAACCTCTGGTTCCACTCCCTCTCGAAAACTTTTAGGAATAAGGCCGTTCTTTTGTTCATGTCTATACTCCTTTTTTCGTATCTGGTCAGTGGCCTTTCTCACCATCACAGCACCCAAGCCGAGCAGTAACAGCGTGGCCGGTTCGGGAGTCACGGTTCGCACACTTTGCAGGGCCTTCTACCGGAGTTGATAGCGTCCTCTCTCGATTTGAAGCCAACAAGGTTACGAGGGCTTATTTTCTTTGCCCACTTACAGGCTGGCCGATGAAAAACCTCGCTGTTAGCCGAGGCAACATAAGCATATTCGCCTACTTGGGCTTGGCTTATTGGGACGCTTTCCCTTGCAGTCCTGGGCGGCCAGAGTAAATGAGCAGCTATCACCACCAAAGCTGCTGCCCCGACACAAACTGCTATGTATTGAATGTCTTTGCGGGTCATTTTGTAGTTGAAGCTCTAAGGATGTCAGCTACATCGGATGGGTTGAACGACACGGCCCAGGACCATTTTTTAACTTAGCTCCTGCATAAGGTTAGATTTCCATTCCTCATGCCTACCTTCTCTCACTGCCTGGAAAAACTCCGCGATGTCTTCCGGGGATAGGAAATAGAAGTGATACTTCCACTTGATTCTCTTTTCCTGCAATTTCTGATTCAAGACATCGAAATGCTCTGAACCGTCCCTCAGCTTTGCCCTATTCTTCTGGGCCAGATCATCGTCAGATTTCATCTCAACTACGAGAATCTCGTTCTCGGCCCTGAACTTCAAGAAGAAATCGGGATTGAAGTCTTCGTTCTGCACATGAGAGCTTCCAGCTTCGGTGGGCTTGTAGGAATATGGGAGGCTGTAGAACCCTTTATCCGGCGACTTAATGAAAGAGTCAATTAGATCAACATTCTCAAACAACGATGTGGCGAACCGATACTCTGGGAAATGCGACACATAAACCAGATTCAAGGCTGTTTTGAATCTTGGGGAGTCTATCTTCTTTATGTTCTTGTCCAGATACTCAATGCCGCGCGAGTCTTGTCCAGCGGCTTCCAGGGCGTCTCTGAGTTGCTCGTAGTTGGACTTGTTCTTGAGGTGCTCGCCCAGAATCCGCTTCTGCTCACTGCTCAATGAATCCAGACTGCGATCATCGTAGAATACGTATCCATCCCGCCTAATTGCGGCCTCATTGAACGACTGCTCTGGCATGTCTGCTATGTTGATTTGGAATATGGAATCCGGCCTCATCGAAAGACGAGGTGTTGGCTTGCCGGTTTCTCTGAACATCGGCCCAAATGCCTGCTTTATCTTCGCCAAGTTCTCCAGAGATATGTATGAAATTTCTTGGCCTGCCTTTGACAATTCTTGAGCAATGAAGTCCCGTATCTTCTTCTGTGTGAAGCGTTTGGAAATTGACTCATCTTTGCTCTTGAGAAACAGTTTCACCTCACGCACAGCTTGGTCTATCGGAATTATATCACCCCGATCAAGTGCAAATCGCATTGTCCCCGATGCAGAATACACACTGCTCGTCTCAAGTCTTTTGCTCTGTGGGGACAGCCCTGCTCGTTCGGGGGCACTTGCGGGCTTTTCTTTGATCTCTATCGTTTGCTGAACAGACTCGTAATGCAAGTTGTAAAGAGGAAACAGATAGTCCGTTCTTTGGGGATCAACCTTCCATGTGACTCTGTTTTGTATCTCAAGGACTTCTCTGTATAGGTTCTCGATCTGCTCCGTCCATTTCTCGTGATTGTTGATCTTAACAAACACAGGCTGATGTACCCCTTGAGGTATTCTAAGCCCCCTGCCCAAAACCTGTGCAATCAGCAGTTTTGAATTGAAGGCTCGCTGCTCGTGTGGGACAATCTGAAAGACGTTTTTAACATCCCATCCCTCGGTCAGCATACTCACGGATACTATCCATTCAACCTCGTTGTCGGATTCATCTACCACCTTGAGCTTCGCAAGATTGGCCTTCCTCAGTTTTTCGGGATCAGCCACAATGCTTTCGATGCTTTTCTTCTCGTCCTTGTTGGAAGGAATTCCAGAAGTCACCCATATTGCCTTCTTCGCCGCTTCCTCATACGGTAATCCCTCCTGCTTGGCGAGGAATTTCACTAAGTCATTCCATACCTGCACACAGGTCACAATCTTGTCCGTCACGATAATCGTTATAGGCTTCAAGACCCCACTGTACTTTTTCTGGGTAAGCACATGATTAGCGTAAGTTTCGTGGAAGCCCTTGTCTTTGGTGTACTCTTCCTCCTTCTTGTAGTCGATCTTTTTTACAATCGCGTCATCCATCGCCTGTCGCAGGCTATAGCGATAGATAACATCGTGAAAATACTCGTTCTCAATATACGGCGTCCCGGTTACTCCGAGCAGATAGCGGAAATCATAATCGCCGTCAGTCAAGAACTTGTACCACTTTTTGAAATCTGAATCGGCATCGCTGTAGATATGATGTGCCTCATCGCTGATAACCAGCGTTCTCTGTCCCTTGCCCTTGAAGCTATCCTCAATGGAAGAACCGGTCCTCTCATACGCCGCATGTATGTTCTCAACACATATATCTCCGTTCAGAATCGGATCATTGGCGCTCTTTATTGCCGGGGATGGATACAAGCTCTCAAGCTCCATCAGTATCTTACTGAGAACCTGATCCCCACTGAATCTCTCAAACTTTTGCTTGAGGCCGTCCTCTATTGTCAATGAGGGACATAGTACAAGAACCTTGTCAACAAGGCCCTCTGCCAGCATGATCTGAGCAACCGCGTAGATCAGCCAGCTCTTGCCGGTCCCCGTTGCCAGGTCGATGCTGCAAGACTTTTTGTCTCTTATCCTGAAGTGTTCAAGGTACGATTCCCTTGCCTCGTATTTGGTCCTCAATTCCTGTGACGCATCGTAGTTTGCAATGGCAGCCTCTTCGGTGTTTGTGAACGTGGGCGTAACAAAAAACTGGATCGCTTTCCTCGTAGCTTGCCTTATGTGTTCAAAGTTGTCTGTTGTAAAAGCCGATAGAAAAGCGTCGTATTTGTGCATGACGGACAACGTGCTGTCCGAATTGTCGCTGATCCTCAGAACATAATCGTCTATCTTGTATTCCATTATTGCACAAACTCCCTCTTGGTCTTGACGAGCTTCAATTCGTTCCCGTACTTATCCATGAAAATGACCATCATTTTCTTGCCGATGAAATCATCCTGTGGAATCCTGATTGTCGCCTTCTTCCCGTCCTTCTCCACAATGTTGTCCGCCCAAAATGCCTTTGAGAGGTTAAAATAGTCGTCGTTGTAGTCTAAATCGACAAGCACCATTGACAGGGTCTCAAAGTTCTCAAAGTCCTCCGGGTCATATACGAGCGTATCAGACTTGAACTCCTTGATCTCTATCACATAGTCCCTCTTCTTCTGACTCCACAGATTCTTGTCCAGAGGTTTTAGTCGTTTGTACGCAGCCTTGACGACAGGCTGCGAAATAAAATCAAAACCGACCGCGTCTATCACTTCGTTCACGTCTGCTTCCGAGACAGGTTGCTTGAGGCTCCCCGGCTCCCCCTTCTCGATCAAAGCCATCAGAACAGATAAAGGCACTTTGAGAAACACATAGGTTGTCTTGCCAAGACAGATTTCATCCTCCATAAACGCCATCGCCGTCACAGGGGCTATGACATATAGTCTGTCTCCGGCCCTGCCGCCAAGAGTCTTGTGAAGCGTTTCAACGTATCCCTTGTCCAAGACACAGTCCTTGTGCTTAGGGTAAGGCCAGATATAGGCCGGACATGTCCCGATGTACCCATCTACGTAGAAACCGTATATCTTATGTCCCTCTAATCGGACCGCAAACAACTGGGCCACGAAAGCATGATATTTCTCCCATTCCAAATCGAGAATCAACTTCTGATCATAGATTCCGGCGTTGTACAGGGCGAACTCCTTTGCCTTCAACGGCTTAGCCTTCTCCGCCTTCTCTTTAGGCTGAATAAAGGATACAAGAAACCTCACACGTCCCACTCTAACGATCTTCTCTCCCGCCTCGCCACCTTCATTCTCTTCGACATTAGACTTTTCAACTTTGAACTTGTCCTCCGGGCAGATTAGAGAGAAATTTCCTCCAGCATTGCCTGAGAGATTCTCCTCAATGAATCTCGCAAGGCTTTCCAGAAGAGTATCTGTTATGACCAGATCGCCCTTGCGAGTCTTTTCATATACACAGAACAATCCCCTCGAAACCCTTGAGTGTTCCTCCAAATCCTCCACCCTCTCATAATCACGCCTCTCATCCTTTTGGGGAGAAGCAATCTGAGAGGAAAGATTTAGTAGTCTTCTTTGAATGGTATAAACAGCCAACTTCCCGCATTCGATTCCTATCCACTTCCGGTTCAGCTTCTCGGCAACAGCCAAAGTCGTCCCACTACCCGCAAAAGCATCCAGGACTATGTCATTCTCATTGGATGAGCCGAGCAAAACTCTCTCCAGTAGTTCTTCCGGTTTCTGGGTCGGGTAACCGGTTGCCTCATTCGCTTGTGAATTGACAGGGGGTATATCAGTCCAGACATTATCTATGATCACACCCTTGCCCTCATGCAAGTAGTTCTTGATTCGTGGCTTTGCCCCCGTCTTAGAATATCTGACCCGTCCAACTGCTTCAAGCTCTTTCAGCCTTCGTTCAGAATAGCTTCCAATGTTGTCCCAGAAGAACCTCCCGTGCTCATCTTCTTCTGTGAATCGTGCAATGTATTTCTTGGAATATCCCCTGTATTGAGGATTGTAGATGTGAGTCTTCTTTCTATAAAGCAACATGAAATCATCTACGCTATGCCATTTCTCCGCCTTTGCCTTTCTTCCACTCTGTATCCTCTTCCAAACAACTTGACACAAGAAGTTATTCTCTCCAAACACCTCATCCATGATGGCCTTAATATAATGCCCCTTCTTGCTATCAAGATGTAAATAGATAGACCCTTCGTCTGACAGGACTTGTTGCAGCAGGATTAAACGCCGCCGCAAGAATTCGATGAATTGTGTTCCAATGATCTTGTCACGGTACACCTTTTCTCGGTCCTTCATAAAATCCTGCTTTGTTGCAAAGGGAGGATCAATGTAAATCAGCTTTATCTTGTTTCTCGCTTTGAAAACATTTGCCCCATGTTGATCTTCATATATGGCCTTCAGGGCAAGCAGATTATCCCCGAAGATCAGCATATTTTGCCAGCCGTCTGGAAATGAATTGTCGCTGTTGAATGACCGAATCTTCTGCAGAGGTGCTGCGGGGGTATTGGCGATTATGTCCTCTTTGCGGGCCTTGCCCTTATAGACCAGCCTGTAGTCCTTTGTCGCCTCCACATAATCAACATCGTCCTGAGCGAATAGCTTTGTTCGATAATGTGAAGGAATGGGCTTATCCTGGTCGATGCACCCCTTGAGAATCTTCTTATCCTGTTCGCTCAGACTCATATAAGCCTCAATCTCGCACCCATCGGTAAGACCACTGGCCGGAATAGGGACGTCCGTCCCAGTCAAGGGCAGGTAACAGCAATGAGTCGAAGCGAAAGGTCGTCGGCGGTTTTTTCTTTGCGGTCTTGCGTCTCGCCATTTTTTGCCTTTGGCAGCGGCGCAACAAAAAAGGGCACCGCTACGTCATGCCCCACTGAGGCCCGGCAAGGCCCGCGAGAGAACATGCAAGCAGTGCCCCATTTCGGGGCACTGACCTTTGAGCATTTCTCTCGCTAAAAAACTTGCCGGTTTCAGTGAGAACGCCTGAAAGTTCAGTACATAAACACTATTCACTTGTCGGCTTCGATTATACCCTCAGCCCACTTGCCAGACAAGGACATTCGGTGTAGAAACTTGCCAATTAAACGGAAATCCGCTAAAATTGCGGGGTATGAAAACGCATAAAAGAGAATTTTCGGCTGATGGGAAGATGTTGGACCTGTGGAGACGCTTGGTAGATACTGAGTTTGTAAAGCGCCGGAAGGCCCTACCCAGGCGAGTCAACAAGACATTAGAAAAGTTTGTTGCAATAGGCGCTGCGGAGTCGGGTGGTGCGTATAGCCGTGTCCGCGCTGCGTATGATTCAGAGATTGACAAGAGAGCCGAGATCGTCTTGAGAATCCTTGAGAAAGTCCACCGGAAAGTTGGGTCTCCCCCCATTACAGAAGCACTGCAAAAGGAGGTGAAAGATCGGGCAGGCGGTTGTGTTGAGGCGATAGTGAAGGAGGTCGCCGGATGTATGGATGAAAGGCGGCCCGCGTTTAAGTTGCCAGAATCCCTCTTTGACTTTGAGGATAAAGAACGTGAGGTCAAGGAAGGAATTGATGTCGAACTCGATCTCTTTTTCGCTTCTGTGGTTAAGAAGCCTGAGACGCCGCCTACGGGGAAAAGGAAGAAGGGCAAGGCTGGAGCAGAGACGATGAATCAGCAGGAGTGGAATGCCTACTTGGTCAACAAGGCCGAGATAATAGACGAGGCGATTCTGGACGAGGCAAAGAGAGGTTTCTTCGATGAGCAGATCAAGGTCTTTTGCAGGTTGAGTGAAGAGTTCCAGCGGGTGCTTGAGAAAGAAAAGGAGAAGGCAAGAGCCGACCCTCATCTGCGGTGCTCCGATGAGAACATGCCTCCGCCGAAGCCCGGAATGATACTGGAGACTTACCATGTGCTCGATAAGCCTCCGAAGGGTTTCTGGCGAGAGAAGCTGCCTTTTAATCCAGAGGCTTACCTTGCACGCTTTTATGCGCCCTCGATGTTCCTTTTCTATCCGCCGGAGGAAGACACGGAAGATGATGTGGCCGCGCTTGCGTGTGAGACTGCTCTGTGGGCGGCCATTCACGATTTCGCTTTGGATGCTCCTGCGCATAATCGCTTCTGCCCCGAAAGCGACACTTTGCTGGACTTGTTATGGCAATATGTTAAACCACTTATTAACATGGACGATTGGAATACGGCTCCTGAGAGGAGAAGGAAACTCGATGCGTCCTTTCGCCGCGTGAAGGCAAAATGGCCGGTCAAGGTTCAAGCTTCGGAAGAACAGCCGGAGAGCATGAGTCAAAAGCCGACCGCCAAAGCCGATGAGCTGGGGGGAGCAGGGCAGAAGGGGAAGCGCGTAGAGGAACCGAAGGCGACCCAGTGGGCTAAGGTGACCATTGAGATTGTCGATGACAATACGGTGAGATACAAGATCGGGAGTGCCGGATGGCAACGGGCTACTTGCGAGGCACTTGGCTTTTTTGACAAGCGCAAGGAGTTGCCGAACACACTCTGGCCGCTTTTCCGTGAGATGGCCAAGTGCTGCAAGAACAGATGTATTGAGCTGCGGACGCAGAGGAACGTCTCAAAGTGCGTGGACCGTATCTGCGATACGCTCAAGAAGTTCTTCGGGCCACAAGATAGACCCATCTGCTACGACCGGAGAGCCAGGAAATATCGGGTAGAATTTGACCTATCCGACCCCAGGGTTTCTGAGTAGCAGTCCCCAACGAAATTTCGTTTTGTCGTTGTCAGAGAAAACACACAACGCCGCAAATTTCCCCCCTTGTCCTGCAAACAGCAATTCCGCGTTTCCGGCTCAAGAACAGTGGTCTGCGCGCAGCAGAGCGGAGCAATTAGCAAAGTTTATCTGTTTGTGCGCGTCGAGTTCCACTTTTTGGACGACATTTCGCCACTAAGGAGTAGTGGGCAACGATGGTCATGTGTTGGACATCGTGAGCCTTACGCGCGGTAGCTTGAATTATTGATTAGGAACTAAAAATGAGCAATCGAGAATTGAATCAACCTTATCAGCTTTTGGACGCAAGAACATTCGCGGAGCGGCTGTGTCTTAGCAAACGCCAAGTTTTTCGGCTAAACAGTTGTGGGAAATTGCCGGCTCCGATACGCATCGGCGGCGCTGTGCGCTGGTCTGAGAACACAATCGCAGCTTGGCTCAAGGCTGGTGCGCCGGATAGGAAAACCTTCGAGGCAATGAAGGAGGCGGGATCATGTTGAGCGAAAGACAAGAGGCCGCTGCGCCAACAGCGGCCCCGAAGAACACCCTACAAGGTAGAGCATATCATCGGCCCACGCCTGAGTCAACAGCTAAATTGCAGGTCGGCACGCTGTTACTTGCCCTACAAAGCCCCTTGAATCAACGCCAGCGCAAGACTGGCTACAGGCTTCTTGAGCTACTGATTTCGGCGAGATATGCGGGGGGCCGAGTATGAGCGGCAACGAGCGTATCGCGCAGCACCGTTCGGAAATGCCCCAGAGGTATCGGGAGTCTTACAACAGGGCCATGACCGGCCGGAGCCGCAAGGCCGCAATGTACAGCTTCTGCGCTGAGTGTTGTGGCTATGAAATCCGAGAGGTCTTTCTGTGCACAAGTCCTGAGTGCCCGCTATATCCCTATCGTCCGCGCTCCAGGGTCGCACAGGGAGCGCCTGAGGGCATCCCAAATCGCGTGGAATCGCAAGAGTCGGGGCAGGGGAGGAATTATGCCAGATGAAGAGAGAATGCAGCGTGTACGCGGAGACCACCCTTGCCCAATCTGCGGGAAGCCGGACTGGTGTTTGGTTGCCCCAGATAAGTCGGCTGCAATATGCGCCCGCGTCGCGGAAGGCTCTGTGAAACGCTGCGGCGATGCTGGCTGGCTGCACATACTGCACGAGGACGTTGACAGGCCAAGGGCCTTCAGTACGCGGATCGCCGCCAAGACCGACGATGCAAGCGACTTCGGGCCGCTGGCCAGACACTACCAGGCCCAGCTAACAGCCGGAAGGCTGAACACAGTGGCTATTTCTCTGGGTGTATCGGCGCAGAGCTTGAAGCGGTTGCGTATCGGCTGGGACGGCGAAGCCTACACATTCCCTATGAGCGATAGCGAAAACAGAATTATCGGCGTTCGCCGACGTTCTCCAAGTGGCTATAAATTGTCTGTGACCGGCAGCGTGAACGGCTTATTTGTGCCTACTGGTTTAGATAGTGGCAAACGGCTGTTGATATGCGAAGGGGCGACGGATACGGCGGCAGCACTTGATTTGGGCTTTGACGCGGTGGGTCGGCCTAATTGCAGCAGCAGAGTCGAAATGACGGCAAGGGCTGCCAGGGGCCGAACGGAGATTGTGATTGTCGGCGACGACGATCCACCTGGGCGCCGCGGGGCGGAGAAGCTGGCCGATGCCTTGGCGCTTCATTATCCGAGCGTGAAAGTGGTTTATCCCCCGGAAAATATCAAGGATTTGCGCGACTGGCTGAGAGCAGGATTGAGCAGGGAAACACTACATCGGATTATCGAAGAAACGGAACCTATCAGATTGAAGGTAGGCTTTAGAGATTGACTTACTATGAGTGACTTGAGATTAGAATTTTCACCGAGCAAGCGGTATAGCACAAAGGGCACTTTGATTATATTCGGAAGTGACAACAAGCCTTTGCATTCCGATACGCTCGATATGGCCGACAGTGAGAAACGAAAGAAATTTGCCAACGCAGTGGCGGCGATCTGCAAGGCTATCCCAAAAGAACAGTTGGAGCGGGCCATCTTAGACAAGGTCGCGCAGATAACAGCAGAGAAGCATAAGGCCGACAATAAGACAGAAGATGAGCAAAAAAAGGCTGATCCGTTGGCCGATACGCCGCAGGAAGTTAAAGACGCCGCATTGAAGTTGCTCAAGAGCGATACCCTGTTTGAGCAAATCTCAGCGGATATTCGAGATATTGGCGTTGCGGGTGAGGAAGATTTGGCGGCGATGATATACGTCATAATGACATCTCGTCTGCTCGATAAGCCGCTTTCGGCCATAGTGCAGGGTGCTTCGGCAAGTGGCAAGACCCATACCATAGAGAGGGGTGCGAAGCTGATGCCCCCCGAAGCGGTGGTGCAGGCACACGATTTTACCGACCAGGCTCTTTACTACCTTCCGGCCGGCTCACTGAGACACAAGGTTGTCATTTCAGGCGAGCGCGTTCAGGAGCATCGAGGCAAGGACGGGTACGCCGAGGATAACAGCAAGGCTTTTAGAGAAATGGTTGGCAGCGGCGAATTGAGAAAGGCGGTTACAGTCAAAGGGCCGGACGGCAACCCAAAGACTGTGCTGATATACCAGCCGGGACCGATAGCGTATCTCGAAAGCTCCACTGCAACGAATATCCACGACGAGGATGCCACACGACTGTTGCCGCTGGTTACGGACGAATCGGCCAGTCAGACCCGAAAGATTGTCGAGGCCCAAAGACGCGAGGCCAAAGGGCAAACCGTGAGCGAAACGAAGCGCCGTGAGATTATCGAGCGACATCATACGATGCAGCGATTACTGAGGCCGCTTGCCGTGCGAATACCATACAGTGATAGTATAGTGCTGCCGGAAACCAAGATTGTTACGAGACGGACTAATGAGCAGTTCTTTTCTGCGATCCGGGCTGTAGCCCTGCTTAGGCAACATCAAAAGCAGATACGAAATGATGAAACGACCGGGGAAGAGTACCTTGACGCAGACGAAGTTGATTATCGGATTGTCTATCGCCTGATGAAGGGAGTCCTGACCCGCAAATACTCTCCGATGAATCAACAGTCCCGTGATCTGCTCGAAACCGTGTTAGAAAAAACAGAGACAAAAGCCGACAGCGGGGCAAGTGAATACGCGGACTTCATGCAGCAGGACTGTGAGGAATGGATCGGGACAAGCAATTCTACTGTTCGGCGGCGACTGAAGCCTTTGGTTTCGGCTGGCATTGTTGCTGTTGACGATACATCTAAGCCTTACAAATACAAGGTCGCAAAACCACACTTGGCTGAAGGTGCTGACCTGAATCTGCCGACGCCAGAAGATATTTCGGAACGGATCGCAATTATGACGGAGTAGTCTTTGGGAATTTTGGCGGATGTATGATAAGTACATATTGCTGAAGGGGTTACGCCCGCCACCCGGAAGTGGCGGAACCTGGCGGATCATGGGAAAAGTCACATCCGCCACCATCCGCCAAACGCCGATGGCGGAGTTAAGTTAAGTATTTACAAGCACTTAGCCAACATCTGCCACTTTAGGGCGGAGATAGAAGGCAGCGTTACTCTTTGTGGCTGATATAAGAGCAAGTAAAATTATTTTTGTGGCCACGCTGTTTTTAGTTGACGTATATCAACTACTATGGTATTCTTTTAGGTATGATAATTGAACAGATCAGAAAAGAGATTAGAACTTGTGGCAAAAGCAGATACCGAATCAGCAAGGACACGGGTATTGATAAAGCCGCCTTGTGTCGTATCATGCAGGGCGGTAGCTGCAAGGTCGAGACGGCTGACAAATTGCTCAAATACTTTGGGCTGACGATTACCAAAAAAGGCAAGAAAAGAGGTAGATGAAAATGAGCGTATTCAAGCGAAAACGAACGGTAACAGACGCAAACGGCAAGAAACAAGTAAAGCGGTCTGTGTGCTGGTATATCGAGTTCAAAGATCACGACGGCAAGGTCAGGCGAGTCAAGGGCTATCGAGATTTAGCGGCTACTCGGCAGAAAGCAGCGGAGCTTGAACGTCAGGCCGAACGCTGTGACGCTGGACTGGCCGATCAATTTGCAGAACACAAGAAACGCCCGCTCTCGGAACACTTGGCGGATTTCGGCAGATCGCTGGCCGTAGGCAACAGTGAAAGCCATGTGAGGATAACACTTTCACGGATCAAGCGCGTATTTGACGGCTGTGGATTCTGCTTCTGGGGCGACATACAAGGCAACAAGACAATAGGCTTTCTTGACCACCTGAAGAAACGCAACGGTGAGAAGATAAGCAACAAGACATTCAACCACTATTTGACAAGCGTTCGGACGTTCTGTTCATGGATGTTGCGAGAACAGAGGGCGGGTGAATCACCTGTTGGGCATTTGAAAAGGCTGAGGACTATTGAGGCTGACCGGCGTCCGTTCGATTTTGACGAAGTTTGCAGACTTTTGGAAGCTACAGAAAACGCTCCGTTTCGTTTTGGAATGTCAGGGCACGAGCGGGCGGTTTTGTATTTGACGGCCATAGAAACGGGCCTGCGAGTCCGAGAGTTGCAGTCCCTGACTGTAAGCTCGTTCGATTTTGATGATGCTGCGGTAACGGTCAAGGCCGAACACTGCAAGAATGGACAGAAAGCGGTCCAGCTATTCACACACAACCGGGCTGCACAACTGAGGGCATTCTTTCGAGATAAGTTGCCGACTGCAAAGGCTTTCAACATGCCGAGCAACTATCGCACAGCCAAAATGCTCCATGCCGATTGTCAGGCTGCAAAAATCCCTGTTGTCGATGATGCTGGACGCAAGATCGTATTTCATTCGACACGGCATACGCTGGCTACCGAGCTTGACAGAACCGGAGCGTCGCTAAAAGAGCGCATGACCATTCTCCGGCATTCCGACCGGGGGAATTTGAGTTTGGGTACATATTGCCATATCCAGACTTACGACATAAGACGCGCGATAGCGAACCTACCGGATTATCCTTGGCCGGGGACTGAGGCGGCTGAGGCTGTAGCAACAGGCACGGACAGCAGGACAATTTCGACAGATAAACCGTTGACAGGAAAATGGACAGGAAAACGGACAGGAACTGCTTACCCTGATAGTGTTCCAATGTCCACAGAAGGCATACCGGGGGGTAACGCAGAGCGCCGACCGGTAGGCATGACCGATGCTCGTAAAGGCTTGACTGCGGTAGCTTTAGACATAAAAAAAGGCCCGCTGTCCCCCCCTGACAACAGGTCTCACACAACTGGGCCCGCAAGGATTCGAACCTTGGACCAATGGATTATGAGTCCACTGCTCTACCGCTGAGCTACGAGCCCCAAGCCGCACCCAATATACATCAGACCCCCAATCCACTCAACATTTTTTTGCAGACAATTCCCGGCATCAGC
>Ga0315293_10004669_pt1 | contig 12946 bp, 11 predicted proteins | sample YL17G13_20_MG_FD_203071 | JGI IMG/M metagenome (GOLD analysis project Ga0315293, IMG submission 203071) | Sediment microbial communities from Yellowstone Lake, YNP, Wyoming, USA - YL17G13_20 | ecosystem: Environmental > Aquatic > Freshwater > Lake > Sediment | place: USA: Wyoming | collected... | reverse complement strand
TCCGGACGAGAAATTTGCCGTTCAATTGTGGAATGGCCAGAAGACATACACGTTTAATAAAGAAACCGGTACTATGAGCAGCAGTATCGAAGCAAGCGATTACGGCACTGGTACGGTATCTGTTGATATAACCAACACGCTTCCTGGCGGAGACAGTTGGTTTGGTACGGTTCATATGGATACTCCGAAAACCGAATCTACTCTGGCGGTAGATAACTTTAACGGTGCGGCTGTGAATTCAAAGACTTACAGCGGCACAGAGTATCTCAGTGGTCCTTCAGGTACATACGGTGGCTCTCTTGAGTATGACAATGGCAGCTGGACGTACACTCCAGATACACAACTGCCCGGATATGTTGGTGACAATGTAGATAATTTCACGGACTCTGGATATAACGTTTCTGTGAATCCGGACGAGAAATTTGCCGTTCAATTGTGGAATGGCCAGAAGACATACACGTTTAATAAAGAAACCGGTACTATGAGCAGCAGTATCGAAGCAAGCGATTACGGCACTGGTACGGTATCTGTTGATCTGACCAATACAAAACCAACTGCCATCGGCGATCTTGGCCAGACACCCCAGGGTACAGTACTCATTGTTCCTCAGGAGCTTCCACCGACAGGTACCACGAGTCCTGTGTCTGTGTTTAATGATCTTGAACCGGACAGTTTTTCGATAGTCCCTAGCACCTATACTAATCCATCCGGAAGCACACTTGTATTTGACGGTACTCAGTGGATATATACACCTGCTCCTGATGTTACCGGCCCGGAAGAGTTTACAGTAGAGGTATGGGACGGCCAGTACGATTACACGTTCAACGATGGCACCTACACCAGGACGGAAGTTTACGGCACTGGTAAGGTATCCGTCGAAGTCACTGAAGAAATTTTACCGCCGCTGCCGGTGGCACCGCTGCCGCAGAGGGCAGAATTCAAAATCGGAGGCTGTCCTGCTTTAATGAATTGGCTGGCTAAAGAACTTGGGGTCGGCGAACAACAGGTTCAGATTTACTTTACAAAGGACTATGCTAACTCTATGAATATAGAGCCGTGTAAAACATGTGCCCGACTCAAAGATGCGGCCGCAGTTTTGGGCGATGCTGACGGCAGCAGGATGGCGGCTCTTGCCGCAGTGGTCAACGAGGTTGCTCCACCGGATGTACCGCCGTCTCCAGAACAAATGATATTGATTGCTGCAACCCTTGCAAGCCACACCAATGACGATACGCAGTATGCCGCAGCCGGACAATGGCTTGATGCCCTTGCTCAGTATGTCGGCATCCTGAACACCGAACTTGGCTATTCCAAGGCCGAGTCTGTGGCGTTTGCGGATAAATATGTGGCGCCTGTAAGAGGCACCAGCCCGAATATTGGTGCGTATGTTGAATCGCGCCTGGCGGCTTTGAGCCAGTAAAAACGCTTGGCCGAACAGGTGATTTGTCTGTAAAAAAGGCCTGTCCTCTGAATAAGAGGACAGGCCTTTTGATTTTATGACTTTCGCGATAGAATCTTACGAAACTTTTTTCGCAGCCGTGTTTGCTAAGTACTGGTTGTTTTCCATAGCGGTTGCGGCTTTTTGGAGCAGTTCCTGTGCCTTGGCATCGTCTCCTTTTGCCTTATAAATCTTGGACATAGTTACCCATGTCGGCGCCAGAAAGCGATGATTTGGGCCGTAAACTTTTTCCTGTATCGCAAGTGTCCGAATTATCAGTGATTCGGCCTCGGCATATCGTCCCTGCTGTACATATAAACTTGCGACGTTGCCAAGCACAGTTGCGGTATAAAGGTGGTCTGGGCCATAGCTATTATTGATTAGATTTAATGCCTTTTGATAGTAAATTTCCGATTCGGCAAAGTCGTTTTGCGCAGCCAGGAGTTTTGCCTTATCCACCAAAAATGGGGCCAGCACCGGCTCATCCGCGGGATGGCTCTTTAGCATAACGTCCATTGCACGATCCAGTGTAAGCTGTGCTTCTGTGTACCTGCCTTGTCCCTGATAAATATCGCTTAGTATTCGTAATGTGTATGCGATATACGGATGGTCTTTGTAATATACTTTTTCCTGCAGTCTAAGGCCCAGGCTGCACATGCTTTCGGCATCCTCGAATTTGCCGATATCCTTATACAAATATGCCAGATCAATCAGGCTTGAACATAGTTCGGCATCGGATGCGTTTGTGTCCTTTGCCATAATCAGCGCCTGTTCAGCAAGCGGTTGTGCCTTGGCGTAATCGCCGCAGGCCATATATATCCTTGCCATCGAACGGAGAGACCTGCATGAATTGAAATTTTCGCTTACGTTCAAGTTGCCGGCGGCTATGGCGACACTGGATAAAAATAAGCTGCATACTAAGATACAAAACAGATTTTTCCTCTCCCATTGTTTTCCGGATATTGTTTTTGTAGCCATTTTTTAAGGTTTCCTATATATAAATGTTTGCGAAAATATGGGCGATTCAGACCATCAGCGCCGAATCAACTGGTAACGCAATGTGTATTCGTACAATTCCAGCCCCCACTTTAGAGGTATTTAATTTGTTTTTCAGCCGCAAGTTTTTTATTGGCTTTTCAGGCGTTATTTTCAGATTCGCCCCCATATAAAGTATAAGAAAAAAAACGCTCAAGCCAAATTATCAGGACTAATTACCGTTAAAAACCGGTTGTATGGTTTGTAACGCCTCTGACAAATAAATGAAATACACCGTATTTGCGGGCAGGCTTCGGCGGAACCGATTTTATATGGGGTAAAAGAATTGACAAAGATGAGGGGTTTGGGCTAAACCGCAAATTCTTTTTTTCGGTTGTTCATCAGGGCCTTGAGGCGGGCAATGATGGATGAGTGCATCTGTGATACGCGCGATTCGGACAAGTCCAGCGTTACGCCGATTTCCTTCATCGTCATCTCTTCATAATAATACAGGACGATAATCAGCCGTTCCGCACGGGTAAGGCCTTTTGTGAGCAGATTTTTGAGGTCGCGCTTCTGTGCCTCGGTGAGAGGGTCGAGACTTTTTCTGTCTTTGATTACATCTATCTCGCGGACATCCTTTTCGCCGTCAGCATCACCGTACTGAGTGTTGAGCGAGACCAGACTAATTGCATTTGCATCGCGCTGAAGCCGACTGAACTCGTCCATAGCCATATCGAGTTTTTCTGCGGTCTCTTTTTCGGTGGGCTTGCGTCCAAGATGCGCCTCAAGTGAACGCGTGGTTTTTGTCAATTGGCTTGCACGTGAGCGGACAAGCCGCGGGACCCAGTCCATGCTGCGGAGTTCGTCGAGAATCGACCCTTTTATTCGCGGCGAGCAGTATGTCTCGAATTTCACTCCCCGCAACGGGTCGAAGGCATCTATGGCGTCCATCAAGCCGAAAATGCCTGCACTTATAAGGTCATCAACTTCAATCTTGTCCGGTAATTTGCTGTGTAATCGCTCTGCGATGTACTTGACTAAGTAGCGGTAGTGTTCCATAAGCAAATTGCGGGATGAATCGTCATGCGTCTTGTGAAACTCTATCCATACCTGGGCGATGTTTGACTGTTGCTTAGTTTTCACACGTTTCCTCCGTGAAATTACACAGCTTTGACCCTGTTTTGTTCTGCCTGGGTAAAACCACTTTCATTTCCTTCACTGTTGTGACGCTATGGGTGTACCTTTTCCACAAACGTCTTTATAAATCCTTTATCGGTCTTTTGCCTTGAAACTTTAGAAGAACCAGTCAACAACTTTTTTAAAAAATCCATCATCAATATTATTGGACCTTGCAGCAGAGCCGTCACTGAGTTTCGCTGCAAGAGCGGCCAGTGAAGAGGTAATCCGTGCCTTCGGATACGCTAAAACGACCGGCTTTCGCAATGCCACAGCCGACAAAAGATGCTCATCCCTGAGCAACACGCCTGCATCATATATATGAGTACTCAAAAATTGTTTCGCAACATTTGCTATTTGCTGGTAGGTTTTTTTGCCTTCGGTGTGTGTCGAGGCCATATTTACTATCAAACTGATTATGCCGGAAAACTTATTTCCGACCAGCACCTTAATCATTGCATAAGCGTCGGCCATAGCCGTGGCCTCAGGCGTTGTAACCACCAGAACGTGGTCAGCGGCGAGGCAAAAAGAAACCACTGATTTTGAAATTCCGGCTGCGGTGTCGATTACTATGGCGTCGTTATCCTGCTGAAGTATGGATAATTCCTTCAGCAGACGTTGGCGCTGGAATTCACTTAGATCAGCAAGTTCCTCAAGTCCGCATGCACCGCAGATTATCTCAAGCCCTTCGGGCCCGACGTGTATAATTTCCTCGAGGGTCTTGCGACCTTTAATAAAATGTGAGATTCGGTACCTGGTGTTAAGATTCATCAATATATCGAGGTTACCGAGGGAAAAATCCGCATCGATGAGCAGGACCTTTTTCTGTGACGCAGCCAGGCATATTGCCAGATTTGCTGATATATTAGTTTTGCCGACGCCGCCCTTGCCGCTGGTTATCGCCAGAACTTTCCCTGGCCTTTTGTGGTTTTCCATCATTTCTCGCAGTTGCATAGAATCACGTTTCATCCAGATGCCGTCCATGTCGCATTCTTATGGTTTTAATTTTCCTGAATCCCATCAATCAAATACTGACGCCGTACCTTGTTTTTGCCTTAGCAATTCTGCGGCAACCCTTTGATTCAGCGAATTTTCGAGAAGCTTGTTTATTTGAAGTTCGATGTATTCATCGGGGTTGTTTTCGAGCATCTCTTTGGCATATTTATCAGGTATTGCCCTGATTTCGACTCTGCCCTCTTCGCCGAATTTGATGTTTTCTGTGTCACGCAGCAAAAGACGCTGATTGCGGATATGCTCGTTTACGGCATCTTTCAAGAGTTCCGAAAACTCATCCACATTCAAATCTTTAGGGATAAAGCCCTGGCTTTGGATGTTGTTCATATTCTGCGTGAGGATTTTTTGGCGGGTCTGTGTAAACTCGATTATCTTGGTCAGAAGTTCAGTGATATTGTCCGTTGCAAGTGATGGCAGATTCATACAAAATCCTCATTATTAAATGCGAATTTCAGTTTTCTTTTTGGTTTCCTTTGTATACTATTAAAGAGGATTTGGAGATGAGCAAAGGGGTAATTGGTAACAACAGAAGCTGCGTCTCTCATCCTTGATCCTTTCGTTTCTTCCTTGATTTATCAAAGCTTATTAAACTGTCTGACCTTAACCAATCAGACTTTACACTAAATCCGTTTCTCAGTTACTTTCCGACTGCGAACAGTTGACATCCGTTTGTCTGTTTGTGCCGTCGGTTTGATTAGCGAGAGAAGCCGAGTCGCCGCTGGCCCCTTCTTTGCTTAGAATCTGTTTTATTTCCCAAAGAGTCTTTGTCCTCTTTAGCTCGATGATTCTCGAAAGTCTGTTGAATACCGATTCGTCGTACAGCCGATGCCCTCCCTGCGTCCATTGCGTTTCGCGGATTAATCCCATTATGGTGTAGTTGTGAATGGTCTGACGCGACAGGGGGGTATAGCGGATTAAGTCACCTATCCGATAGAGCTTGGCAGGTATCTGAAACGTCCTGTTTGTAGTTTCCTGCTGCATCACTAAAAGCTTCCTTCTAAAGAACTCAAAACTCAGCTGCATAGAAAAACTTTTAAATACTCATCTCGCAAAACAATCAAAGTTGTATATCTGCCTTTTCAAAAATAACCGCTTTGTTTCAATTTCTCACCGGTCATATTTTTCAATCAATAGCGATTATCTTAATGTTATTTTCAAAAAATGTATTTTACATTTTGTAAAATGTAAAGTACTTTTTGTTGAATGTCAACTTTTTTTTGTTTTTTTTGCAATTTTTCTAAAAATATTTAGTAAATTTTGTGTAGAAGAAGCGTTTTTGTTAAATTCACACGGCTAAATATCCGTTGATATAGCTGGACAGAAGAAGTTTACAGTGATTATCGGGCCTTCGTGCCCATACGCATTATGCAGGAAAAGATGAAAAATTTAGAGAATAGTGAGAATACTGTTGGCTCACAGTCCGGCAGCATTTCCCTGCTCGAGCAGGTTACGCCGCTGGCTCGCCAGATTAATTGTCTGGACATAGAGCGAATTGCCGAGGTGTGTATCAAAAACATTCCGAAGCTGGTCGGCGTAAGGTTTACGTCGCTCTATATACTCGACGAGACAAATCATATGCTTCACCTCCAGAGGCACAACCACCCCTTTCCAATAAATAAGATTGTTTCGCTAAACCAGACTCCGCCTTCTCCGATGGTTATGGCTGTCAGAAGCAAGGAGTTTATCCTGATAGGCGACATTGAAACCCATAAAAAACCGATAATTAGAAAATCCCAGCGGGCTTTTTCCAAAAACTATAAGACCGATAGCTGTGTCATCGCCCCTCTTATCTGCCAGGACAGGGTAATCGGCGTACTTAACATGACAGACAAGACCGATGGCGGCAACTTTACACAGGAAGACATCGTGCTGATTGAATTGTTCAGCCAATTAGTCGGTGCATCCATCGGCAACATAAAACTGTTTGAAAAAATACAGAGACAGGCCACCAGCGACGGCCTGACAGGCCTTATTAATCACAAAACATTTTATGAAATTCTCGAAAAGGAACTGTGGCGTTCACGCAGGTACGGCGGACAAATTTCCCTTATTATGGTCGATATCGACAATTTCAAAAAAATAAACGATACCTACGGTCACCGAGCCGGCGACAAGGTCATCAGGGAAATCAGCACAAAAATAAAGGAGTGTGTCCGGCAGATAGATACCGCAGCACGATACGGCGGTGACGAGTTTGCTGTTATTTTACCAAATACCTCGCTGGCTGAGGCAACCATTGCAGCCGAGCGTATGGTTGCGGCGGTTTCACATACGCCGACAACATGGAAAAAGGACCAGATAGCTCTTTCTATCAGTGTCGGCGTTGGTCAATATGATGCCGATACCACACCTGAAGATATTACCAGCCGATCCGACCAGGCACTATATACCGCCAAAAGGGCGGGCAAAAACACTGTCAAAATCTTCGAGCCAGCCAAAAAGTAATTGCACTCAACTGTCGCCAGATGTCATCCAAAGTCATCAGAAGTCATCCAAAGTATGTCCAACGTATGTCCAAAGCACTCCAACGTATGTCCAAAGTATGTCCAAAGTACTCCAAAGTATGTCAGAAGACACCAGTTATTTTACGTAACTATTGACATAATAATTACTTATGGAAAATCAGGGTGCAGATTTTAGCCGTAAAAAAATCAAAAATTAAAAATCAAAATGCAAAATTGCGGAACTTGAAGACTGTTCTAATGCGCAGCGCGTAATAAAATTTTCAAAGAGCGCCCCTCGACAAGCTCGGAGCAGGCGAGGCGCAGACGAATACCGCATAGACACATTCAATTGTCCAAAGAGCACCCCTCGACTGGTTCGACCCGCCTTCGCTCTTTGAGCTACGGCGTGGCAGGCGAGGCGCAGAAAAACAGCGTCTCTACAATGGGGCGAAGCTGCGCGTTTGGTACAAAAAAAACGTTAGCCACAGAGGTCACAGAGGACACAGAGAAGATATAACTTGTTGTAGAATAAGGAGTTAGAGAATTTGAAAATTTTTTTATTTTTTTCGGATTTTGCCTTTTGGATACCTGCGCGTTTGGCCCAAAAGAGTCCTTAGTCGATAGTCGCTGGTATTTAGTTAAAGAAATTTGTAGTTCATAGTTCATAGAAAGACGCAAGACAGAAGAGGCAAAAGTACAGGATTAATTTCGTATGTGGTGGTTGGACGGCAAGACGGTTTAACGGTAAAGAGATTTTCAATTTCCGATTTCCAACTGCCAATTTTTTAAGACGAAGAAATTTTGGCCACCTGCCGCGACGTGTGCTCGCCGCGATGACGATGTCGCGTCGCAGCGGGTCGTTGGCACGGCGGGCAGATTTCACTGCGGTCAAAGACAAAATAACCACGGATTAACGCGGATGGACACGGATTTTTCAAAAAGAATTTTTAGATGCGGAATTATTTCGTATCTCGTGGCTGGTATCTCGTATCTCGTATTGCGTATGTCGTGGTTGGACGGCAAAACGGGAAAGAGTGGCCGAGAAAACGCGGGAAAATTTTCAGATAAAAGTTGAGGCCTTTTTTGTTGAAAACGGGACGATTTTGGAGGTAGTTTTTTGGTCTTGACAGCGATGCGGCAATTGGCTATAAAGCGGTCAGGATACCATATGAGCATAATTAGCCCGGAACAGTTCGAGATGCTATTGCCGCTTGCTTGTGCTTGGGCCGAGGAACAAGAACGCACAATTCTTCGTGACGGTGTTCCGCTAACTGCCGTGCAGGTTATAGACGCTAAGAGAGTCGGTGTTTCTCATCCAGAACAGGTTAGACTATTGAGCGTTTCAAATATTCCGATACCAGAACATCCTGCTCTTCGTGCGGCAGCCAAAGATACTCAGCTCATTACGCCATTCACATTAGGTATGACATTGAGGTACGGTATTTTTATCCGTTCGGATTATTGGAGCGACCACTATATAATCGTACATGAACTTGTTCACACTTCTCAGTATGAAAGGCTTGGAGGATTCCAAGGTTTCTTATGGCAATACTTGCATGAATGCATTAATATCGGTTATCCCGAAGCACCTATGGAACAGGAGGCTATTATGAAGGCAGAAAGACTGTGCGAGTCCGCATAGGTGGATAAATAGGGGTGGCGCAATGGTGTATTTGGGATGTTATGCGGACCAATATAAACAATGTTGGGCGGGAGTTAAAATATGCCGAACACGGTTTTTCTATCAGCAGGATCGATGCAACCATCGAACTATTTCCTCGATAACTTCGTGGCTCATAAGCTTTCGCTCCTAACGGAATGCGGAGCGCCAGAGATATCCTCACAAAATGGGTGGCTAAATCTTTTTATTCTCACCACAGTTTTCAAGGCAGCCCCTCCGCAAAAAAAGAGGACGTACATTTTCAACTTCCTTAGGCGTTCTGAGGGTGCGTTCTTTGCGTATCAGCAGGCCCGCCTTGCACTACTGGAGTACGTTCAATCTCCTCGAAATGTGATTTCTCCTTACTTTCGCGCTCTTCTTAACTTCGAAGTCTGCATATCGCAGTGCTACCAGGGTTACGAACTACTAAAGACTGCCACGGGAGAGAAACTCTATGAACCGAACGACAAGAGCGAGATGGAGAGACTCCGGGCGCTGTATGTAGCTTCGAAGCATATGGACCGGATGATTGATGGGGGAAAGATTCCGACCAAGGCAACAGCGGCTCTTTGGATCACGAACCAAGGGCTGGAAAGTGTTCGCGCAAGCGTGTCGTTCACTGAGTTAACCGATCTTCTGGCGTCTATGGGTCGGCTCGCTGACACACTGTCCAAGTTAGAGCCACCAACTTCTAACCAGTCACTCAACTCGGACGCGTCGCCAGAAGGCGGCTCGCCGGTTAGCTAGTTCGTTAGGAGCAATTATGAAGGATATTTTTGAGAAAAATAAGATACCTATAACTATTATTGTTGCAGCATTTATAATTGCAGGCTCGATATGGCTGTCAAACAGGTCGGCATCAACCAGGCCGCAGAGCAGAAGCGACAGGAAACTAACACCACAAGAACTGCCGAGAACAGCAGAACCGCTGCAACAGCCCACCATACGCATTAGTTACACTGAGGCGCCAGAACATGTGGGAGAATATGCCTGCGTGGCAGGCAGAGTAAACTATGTTTATACTTCCAAAAAAGGTAATATATTTATAAATTTCTGTTCCGATTATAAAACCTGTCCATTTGGTATTGCAATTTTTAGTTCAGACGCATATAAATTTTCCAACCCAAAACAATACGAAGGAAAAACTGTGGAAATCACCGGCCTGATAAAGAGTTATCAGGGCCGGCCGGAGATTGTTCTCAATGACCCAGGTCAAATCAAAATTAAATAAAATCTTCCTCTTATTGCTGATTGTTTCAATCGCAGTTCTTATCGGGTATTTTTTACCTCACAAGTCATCGTATATTAAAGAAGTGCCGGCTCTTTACCGGGTTGTAAAAGTAATTGATGGTGACACTATCAAAGTCGATATTGGAGGAGAAATTGAAACTGTAAGACTGATTGGAATAGATACCCCGGAGATAGCAAATCCTTATAATCCTCGTGAAGATTACTTTGGGCCGGAAGCTGCCCAGTACGCTAAGCAGCTCATGGAAAGGCAATTGGTCTATTTAATCCCAGACCCAATGGAATCAAATAGAGATAAATACGATAGACTTCTAAGATATGTCTTTTTGGAAGATGGCACTTTAATCAACGCCAAACTCATCAAAGAAGGTTTCGCTTTTAACTATATATACGAGCCGTTCCAGTTTATGAAGCAGTTCGATTATTTAGAGAAACAGGCGAAAGAAAACCGATTAGGGCTGTGGGGCGGCGAAAAAAATGAAAAATAAAAATGGCGGGGGGCGTTTTGATTGATTATGGATTATTGATTATTGATAATTGACGTTGAGGAAGGCAGGATAATTGATAACTGATAAATGATGATTGATTATTGGGGAGAGATTGCCACGGCCTAAACGGCAGGCCTCGCAATGCCGTGCAGCCATGCCCGATACTACTCTGCGACCCTGCTCTGCGAAGCTCGCTACGCAGGGCGAAGAAGAGAGCAGCGCTGCGAAGTACGAGATAAAATGCTTATCCTGCAAAAAAAATCCCTTGTCCTTTATGGGCTGATTATTGTATCATTACCCGTTTTGAGATTATCATAACGTGTTACGTGGAATATAGCTTTTTGGAGGTGCAAAAGTGGCCAGTACTAACGACATTCGCAATATTATTCTCATGGGGCATGGCGGCAGCGGCAAGACTTCTTTAACCGAGGCGATACTGCACAAGACCGGTGCGACAAACCGGCTTGGAAGCGTCGATGAAAAGTCTTCCATCTGTGACTACTACGATGAAGAAAAAGAGCATGGACATTCAATACTGTCGGCTATAGTAAACACCAATTATGGCGGCAAATTAGTCAATATCATAGATACGCCGGGCTTTCCGGATTTTGTAGGCCCATCCATCAAGTCGATACCAGCCTGTGAAACAGCAGTAATAGTAATCAGCGCCCTGGCGGGGATAGAAACCAACACCCGCAAGATGTTCGAGATGACTACAAAGGCCAATATGCCCCGGATAATCGTCATAAATAAAATCGACGGCGAGAATACAGATTTGCCTGAATTGCTCAAGAACATTCACGATATCTTTGGTCAGAACTGCCGCTGTGCCAATCTGCCTGCCGCGGATAAAAACTCAGTTATCGACTGCATAGAGAACAAGGCCGGCAGCTCGCCTGTGATGGATATTGGACAGGCGCATACCGAACTGATTGAAAGCGTCATCGAGGCCGATGACCAGCTTATGGAAAGTTATCTCGGCGGAGAAGAGATACCGGCGGCAAAGGTAGCTTCGGTGTTTGTGAAGGCGCTTGAGGCAGGGACAGTTATTCCGATAGTATTCACGAACGCACGCAAGGAAATCGGCATAACCGAGCTTCTTGATATTATTGTAAAATATACGCCTTCGCCTGCTGAGGTGGCGCCTGCGGTACTAAAGGATGGCGACAAGGTAACCGAGCTAAAGGCCAACCCGGCGGGACCGCTGGCGGGACTTGTGTTTCGAGTTACTTTTGACCCCCGCTCAAATATGAAGTATTCGTCGATTCGCATCTTCAGCGGTACAATCAAGTCGGACACCAACATGCTGCGCAACGATGAGAAAAGAGGCATCAGACCCGGACACATCCTAAAACCGCAGGGTCAGGAAAACAAGGAAATGGGCGAGGGTATAGCCGGCGACATTATAAACCTGGCCAAAATTGAAGACCTCAAGGTCGGAGACCTCATTCACGACGGCAAAGTTGCAGGCAAGTTTGAAATGCCGGCGGCGCCGGAGCCGATGTTCTCGCTTGCAATTGAGCCGGCGACAAGAGGCGACGAGCAGAAAATCGGCTCAGCCATCGATAAATTGTGCGAGGAGGACCCGTGCTTTAAGGCAGTCCGCGACATGCAGACCAAGGAACTGGTTATGAGCGGACTTGGCGATTTGCACTTGCGGGTGATGCTTGAAAAAATGGAAAAGCGTTTTAAGCTGGCGGTGACCACAAAACAGCCCAAGATTCCGTATCGAGAGACAATAACACTAAAAGCCGAAGGCCATTACCGCCATAAAAAACAGACCGGCGGGGCGGGGCAGTTCGGCGAAGTTTATCTGCGTGTGGAGCCGGCCGAGCGTAATTCCGACCCGCCGATGCAGTTCGGCTGGGATATTTTCGGCGGTTCAATTCCGGGCCAGTTTGAGGCGCCGGTTGTAAAGGGTATCAATGACGTGATGAGCAACGGCATTGTTGCGGGCTTTCCGATGCAGGACATAAAGGTTTCCGTTTATGACGGCAAGTACCATCCGGTCGATTCTAAGGAAGTGGCATTTCGCTCGGCAGGCAAGGGTGCATTTATCGACGCAGTCCAGAAGGCAAAGCCGGTTCTCCTTGAGCCGATAGTGAATATAGAAATTACCATTCCTGCAGAGAATATGGGCGATATTGCCGGCGATCTGGCCTCGAAGCGTGGAAGAGTCATAGGTCAGGATATGCTCGCAGGCAATTTCATCGTAGTCAAGGCGCAGGTGCCGCTGTCGGAAGTTACCCAGTATAACAGCCAGCTCAAAAGCGTTACAGGCGGACGCGGCAGCTATTCAATGACATTAAGCCACTATGAGGTAGTGCCGCCGAATGTTCAGCAGCAGGTCGTCGCAGTCTATGCAAAGAAGAAGGAAGTAGAAGAATAATCGTCGGTTTGCTCTCTGTAACGATTATTTTTTGTTTATTCAATATTTTTTATTCAAAATCTAATGAGATTTGGGTGTTTTGGTCGATGATTCATGTGTAGTTATGTAGTA
>Ga0315293_10004666_pt1 | contig 12949 bp, 12 predicted proteins | sample YL17G13_20_MG_FD_203071 | JGI IMG/M metagenome (GOLD analysis project Ga0315293, IMG submission 203071) | Sediment microbial communities from Yellowstone Lake, YNP, Wyoming, USA - YL17G13_20 | ecosystem: Environmental > Aquatic > Freshwater > Lake > Sediment | place: USA: Wyoming | collected... | reverse complement strand
AACAACATAACAGGTGGCTCGATATTTAATAACAGATACGATTATAAATTAGGATATTCATCAATTGGTAATTTCATAAATACAAATTTCACTGGAAGTAGAAATATTAGTTTAGATTCAACCTCTTTCTTCAACTATAACAATGAAACCGCAGGAAACATATGGCTTAAAACAAATGTTTCTGCTGCATCAACAATAAATAGAACACTAAACTATTGGTCTCAATCTTTAATTAAATGGAAAGATAAATTCTCTAATGCTTCTGGTTCAGTTACAGCATATTACAACATCACAGGTCTTATAACGAACATAAACTATAGTGTTTACAATAATGGCGTAGCCATTGCAGGTTCACCTTTCAACTCAAGTTCTAACGGTATTATAGCCTTCACGATAAATCTACCTGCAGATCAAGAAAATTTGATAATGGTTACTAATTATAGCAATGTTATCAATTTTAAATTTAATGAGGCAGTCGATAAAATAGTTCATGACTCATCCGGTTACGGAAACGATGGAACTTATTACGGAGAAACTTTCAATGATGGAACTTCTTATTCAGAATCAACACCAACAGATTTGCATACTGCTTCTGGTAAATATGGAAATGCTTTAAGTTTTGATGGCATTAATGATTATGTTGATGTTGCAAATTCAGACGACCTTAATAAACCAAACAACACAAACCAAATTACAGTTGAGGGTTGGATAAAGTTGAGTAATTTATCTTCTATCATTCATACAATCGCATTTAAAGGTGCTGATGAACATCATGGTTTCTGGCTTGGTCCTGATTTAAGAAGCGGCACTCCTCATAGTGTTTGGTGGGAAATTGGAGATGGTACAGGTGCATTTAATAATTGTAACCCAAACTTTAATTTTGTCGTTAATAACTGGTATCACATTGCAGGAACCTACAATGGCTCGGATATGAAAGTTTATATAAACGGGACATTGCAAACAACATGTGCGCCAAATATAAATATGATTTTTGACAATGCAGATTTGCTTATCAGTAGGGGCTTATATTCATGGGGTTATGTGAATGGCTCATTAGATGACGTACGAATTTATGACAGAGCTTTGAATCAAACAGAAATCCAGGCTGACATGAATAGTTATGTGCCAATATCAAGGCCGATAGCATCTTATAGTTTCGAGGAAGACGGTTCTGCAACTTATATCAACGATACCCAGATTTGGGTCAATGGAACTTATGGTTCTTCATTAAGCTTCGATGGAAATGATGCTGTAGGTGTAACCAATCTTCCTAATAGCTCCTTGACTGTTATGGCATGGATATATCCAACACAGGTTGTTGGTGATCAGAGAGCCATAGCTTCTATTTGGGGTTCTGGTAGTGAGTGGTTATTCAGAGTATTCAACGATACTTCATCGCCGTATAGATTACAATTTGCTATAACTAATACATCATCATCAGATAATTATGAGGATTCATACTCTAATAAAATAATTAACATAAATCAATGGGCTCATGTAGCTGTTACATATGATATTCAAACAAAACAAGTAAAGTTCTATAAAAATGCAACCCCTGAAGGGACTGATACATTAATCGGGAATATGAGAAATAGTACAGATATTCTTAGAATAGGTGCTCAGACTAGTGGTAGCTATGACTATTTCATCGGAAAGATAGACGAAGTAAGAATTTGGAACAGAGTATTAACCCAAGCAGAGATTCAAGCAGAGATGAGCAAGGGTTAATCTTTAATTACTATATAAACCTATAGATTTTCATGGCAAAGAAAATAAAGAAAAAGCAAAAGATTTCTAAAAAACAAGAATTACCTAAATTTAAGATTTTCAAAAGAAAAGTAAAACCTTTGCCAGAACTCAAGAAAATTAAAATTAGGTACGCTCTTATACCTCCATTTGCAGGAGTAAACATAAAATGGAATGAAGAAACGAGTGAGACCTTATATAGCGTCAGTGAACCAGAACTAACAGATGATGAAAAACAAATAAAAGATAGAATAGTTAATGGTTTGTTAGAAATATTAGACATCGAGCTCTCTGCTATAAAAAACAAGGGAGAAGCCATAGAATATTTGGAAGGGAACGTAAAAAAAATTCTGGAAGAATATCAGATAGATTTGCCTAATAGGTCTTATCTTAAGATAATGTATTATATTTTCAGAGACTTTGTTGGTTTAAACAAAATAGAACCTCTGCTTCAGGACCCTTACATCGAAGATATTTCATGCGATGGTACAGGAGTTCCAATATACATTATTCATAGAAAATATGGTTCTATTAAAACTAACATAGCCTATAATGATGCAAAGGAATTATCAGAGTTTGTTGTAAAACTTGCTGAAAGAGCTGGAAGATTCATTTCTTATGCAGAACCTTTGTTAGATGGAACACTGCCAGATGGTTCGAGAGTTCAGGCATCCTTTGCTAAGGATGTTACAACAAGAGGACCATCCTTTACAATCAGAAAGTTTGTACAAATACCCCTGTCACCTATAGACCTTATTAACAGAAAAACTGTAAGCAGCGAGATACTAGCATATCTATGGTTGGCTGTTGAGAATGGAGCTTCAATTCTAATAGCTGGTGGAGCAGGCACTGGAAAGACCACTATATTAAACGTCTTATCGATGTTCATTCCACCAACAGCTAAGGTTGTATCGATAGAGGACAGCGTTACAGGAGATTCCAAGATTATTATAAAAGAAAATGAAAAAATAAAGAATATCACTATCAAGGAATTCGTTGATAAAAAAATAGATGCAGAGGTTATGACTCTGGATGAAAAAGGCAAGATTATATGGGTAAAACCCTCTAATCACATAAAACATAAAGTGAAAAAAGATATTTATGAGGTTTTGACGTCAACCGGAAGAAATGTAAGAGTCACACAAGACCACTCTCTTTTCACCCTGGGAGAGAATAATGAATTAGCTGAAATTAAACCCTACGAATTAAAGGAAAAAGAGTCATTTATCGCTGTGCCACGCTTGCTGCCTATTCTAGGAACAGAAGTTAATCAGATAAATATCATGCATCACCTAGAGCATTTCAAGGAGGATTTTATACAAGGCGAACCGATAAAGAAACTACTTGAAAAATACACATGCAAAGAACTTGGAGTCGAGAAAGAGAGGTATAGATGGTGGAAAAATCATAATATCATAAAGATAGAAGAATTCCTAAAATTAAATGCTCAACCTTTTACTGATGAAGAGCTGAAACAGTTAAAAATCAAAAGCAAGAACACATCCTCCATCCCAATCATCTTTAGGATTAGTAAAGAATTCCTTGAATTTTGCGGTTTATGGCTTGGAGACGGGAGTTATGACAATTATAACAGGAACGCAGTAATTATATCTAACATTGATTACGAATGCAGAGAGATTTTCAAGAGAATTGCAAACTATATAGGGGCGAACTACTCTTTAATGAGCGACAAGGGAGTCTCTTTACGCTTGCATAGCACTGTTTTCTATAAATTCATGAAAAATGTACTAAATTTCGACGGATATTCCAATACAAAAAAAATACCTGAATTCATATTTAATTTGTCGAATTATCAAATAAAGCACTTCATAAGAGGATACTTCAGCGCGGATGGTTGCGTTAAGAAAAACGAAGTTTCATGCGCTTCTCAAAGTCTCGAGCTTCTTGAAGATTTGCTGACATTATTCCTGAGACTGGATATAATTGTAAGAATCAATGATTTTAACAGAAAGGATAAATGCATAAACATGTCTATTTCCTCCTTTGAAAACACTAATAAATACAAAGAAATAGGATTCTTGCAAGAAAGAAAGAACCTTCTGCTAGGCTCCTTCAAATCAAAAAGTCATCATACCGTTTCTGATGTAATTCCATTGAGCTTAAACAAATTATCGGAACTGAATAAAATATCAAATGTTAAATTACAATATCCTTACATGATGCAATGGCAGAACATAGGAAGAGATTATATGCAAAAAATAGCTCCTAACGGCTCTGAATTTAATGATTTGTCTCATAACGACATATTGTGGGACAAAGTCAAAAAAATAAAAAAAGTCAGTTCAGAAGAAATAGAAGTGTTTGACTTGACCATTCCTAAGCATGAAAAATTCCTTTGCAATAACATTATTGTTCATAACACTCGCGAACTCAACTTGACTCATGAAAACTGGGTACCGTCTGTTACAAGAGTAAGTTTTATGAAGGGTGTTGGGGAGGTTTCCATGTTTGATTTACTAAGATCATCCTTTAGACAGACACCGGATTATGTCATAGTAGGAGAGATAAGAGGCAAAGAGGCTTATGTTATGTTCCAGGGTATGGCATCTGGAATACCTGCTATGGGAACAATGCACGCAGGAAGAGTTGAAGACGTTATTTACAGATTAGAGACTCCCCCAATAAATCTTTCACCTTCTTTAGTTGATACTTTAGATTTGGTAGTATTAATGACTCACGCAAGAGAAAAAGGAGAGTCTGCAAGAAGAGTCAAAGAAATAGACGAAATACAATCTGTGGACGCTGCCACAGGAAAATCAAGAGAAGTAAGGTATTATTACTGGTTACCTGACAAAGATAATTTTGGCAAATTCGCTGGAGATTCCTGGTTCTTGCAAGAACTGTCAAGAACCAAAGGCGTAAGCATCAATGATTTGAAAAAAGAAATCGAAAAAAGAATGCTATTGTTAGAATGGATGCAGAAGAAAGGAATAGCGTACTTCAAAGATGTTGCAATTTTGTTCTCAGAATATTATAAAGATCCGAAAAAAGTCTTGGAAAGAGTTGGAGTTATAAAGAAAAGGAAAGTACCTAAGAAGAAACATAAGAAAAAATCTAAGAAGTGATTAGAAAACTAGATATTTTAATGCCTCGCTTACATTTTCAACTTCTATTACTTCTATCCCTACATCTTTTCCTATATTGATTGTAACTTCTTTGTATTTTGTTGTGCAAAATATAAAATTAGACTTTTGTATGCAGTTTTCTTCAGGTTTCAAATATGTCTGAGTTCCTTGACCTTTTGGAACTAGGAGTGTTTTCATGCCAAGGTCCTTAGCAGCCTTTGCTTTTTCTAGGATTCCTCCCACCTCTCCGATTGTTCCATCAGGATTTATTGTTCCTGTCATCATAACATCACTTTTGATTTGTTTATTTTCTATGGCTGCTATTGTAGCTGCTGTTAATGCACCGCCAGCCGAAGGTCCTCCTACTAGGGTCGCATTACTTTTTACAGTATAAACCAAATCATATTTATCTAAATCAATTTTTGTCACGTTTTCAGCAACATATTTTGCTATCTGCATTGACTGTTGGGTGTCAACCCAGAACAATAATTTTTCGATATTTGTCAAGATTTTCCCGTCTCCTGGTTTTGCTTCTACTATCAAAGGTGTTGTGACACCGTTACCGTTTTGATCTATTGCCGCTAGATTTATCGTAGCAGATGAATAAGATTCGTTTGGCGTTACATATACGTACTTTGTTTCTACATTTGCTTCGGGAGGTTGATAGTTTAAGGTGTACGCATAATAGCCAAGCCATATACCAAATAAAGTTCCAATCAAAAATATGGCTAAAAAAAGCTTCTTGCTAGATCTTTGTCTCTGATATTGATACTTCATAGAAACATAACTTTATTTCCAAAATTTTTAAAGCTTTCTAAAAATATGCAGAGGATACGCTCTTGGTAGCTGCTAAAGACTTACGAGGCTTATCCTATTAACCTTCTCCACTTCGCACTCCTGCAAACGCCATTACTACAGTTTACTAGTGCTTCCTTCCGGATCTCCTAGATTTTGCCATAGCAACAACTCTGTAGGACGAAGCTTCTCAGTCAGCTAACAGGGCTTCATAAACCTTTAACATCGTCCTCAAGCTTCAATTGCGCCATGAACCGGATTTGCGCTTACAGAGAACCGGTAGCTCTCCAATCTAATCCTCTGCAAAAATAGATTAAAATTCCAAACTATTTAAAATCACCACAAAATTTAAATACATAAGAAGAAAACTCATATTCATGGCAGATATAAGGACATTAGTTTTTTGGCTTATAGGAACCATATGCATATTCTTTGGAGCTTTGATAGCAGGTTCTGTTGAGCCTGTTGTGGGTTCAACCACAGTCTCTATAGTAATGGCCTATTCATTGTCATTCATACTAGTATTGTTGGGTGGGATGTTTTGGATATCAACAGCTATATTGCAGACTGAAGAAGAGGAATAATATCTTTGAACATAAAGTTTTACGATTTTCAACGCTTTGAATGTGGAATGCTCATCTTAGAAAATAATTATAACACTTCTGTCTTCCTAAACTCAAACTGTTTTAAAGGATAAATTTTGCTCACGATTTTTCTTATCTTTTGTTGCATTTTACCGTCAATAACTTCTCTTATGAACTCTTCTGTCTTCATCTTGCTTACGTTCTCTTCTATGAAATCGCTTATGCACTTTCTTATCTTGGTATTGATTTCATTACTGACCACTCTATTAGAGATTGCTATGGATTTTATCCTCAATTTATTATCCTTTAGGTTCACAACGTTGTTGATATCAATTCTATTCGATCTTCTTCTTACAATTCTTGCCAAAAAATCTTTTGTACAATCATGTCCAAAGAATTTTGTTACAGCCTTCTTGCCATTAACGTTTTCTATCTTGAAGTAGAATTTCAAATAATACTTGTTCGGATCTCCTGTTATATCTGTTAGGCTAGTTTCTATTGTCCTTCCTTTTAGTTTTTCCGGATCAATGGCCAGAGTTTCTCCTATAACAAAATCTCCAAAGAAGCTTGGCGCAACTATCTGATACCATTCCTTGCCGCTTAATTTAGATGCCATAGAAATTAAATATGCTATATAGATTTATAAACCTTATTAAATTCATTTTTTTGCGTGCAAAAGCTATGTCTTGATAGCTATCAATTTCTTAAGAATGTTCTCACAAGTCTCAATGAACTTTTCTTGGGAATCAGGCGGTATAATTGCTCCTGCTGCTGATTCATGGCCGCCTCCCCTACCACCACAGGTCCTAGCAGCCTCTACTATCACACCTCTTATATTAATGTTCTTAGATCTTGCTGAGATTTTAATGCCGTCCTTGGAGTTCCCGAAGCCAATGATTGTTTTTTCCACAGGCCTGAAGAGCATTGAAACTATGGTTCCGATGAAGTTTTCATTTATGGCATCTTTACCTAGTATGTAATTAGCACAGTCGGTCTGTTTTATACTTTCAGGATTGTTTTCTATCCATCTCATGTAGTTTCCTATGATTTTCCTATAAGCCTTTAACAAGTTCCTAGCAGTTCCTAACATTTTTTCGTTACCAAGACATAAAGCTAAACCTATTGCTGGTTCGTTCATATTAGCACAAGCATTCAATATAGTGGCAAACTCTTTAGCATCTTTCAGCTCATCAGGAAAACTTTTCAGAGTTAAAATACTACCAAAGATTAGTTTTTTATCAAAATTCTCATGGTTTAGACTCTCCTTGACGATGGCGTCGGTAAGGTTTCTTTTCTCTTCATTGTCTAAATCATTAAAGGTTCTCCATTCACCGTTCTTTTGGGTTTTGATGCCTATTTCTGATAAAAACTGAATTGTCTTTGACTCTCCATCCAATTCTGGAATTCCAGAGAACTCTAGAGACTTGTGCAAAGGCCTTGAAAATCTTCCAAAAAGATTCAAACCTATCTCAGTCTCTATCATAGGAGTCTCAAATAGTTTAGAATCGGTCGAATATGAGACGTCACCTACGGTTCCAACTATCGCCAAAGGAGCCAAAGAATTATTTTTGAGCATCTCCTTTGCTAGAAGGTAAGTTATGCCTGATCCTGAAAGTTTCAGGTCAACCTCCTCAGGATTTATATGGATAATATTCTTTGATGGTGAACCTTCTATTTGATGGTGATCAAGAACTATTGTATCCAAGTTTAGTTTGTTCAGCATGTCCAGATAGCCAGAACCCATATCTGTGAAAATTACCAGTTCAGGTTTTTTTTCGCCCAACTCTCTTATTAACTCGTCACTAATCCTATTAACAAAGGTTACTTGGAAATTTTTATTTGATTGAATAAGAACAGAAGATATTATCGAGGCAGCCGCTATCCCATCACAATCCAGGTCAGAAACAATCTGTATTAAACCTTGGGTAGAATTTATCTTTTCTATTGCCTTGTTTATAAGATCAATGATTTGTTTCATCAGAATTATTATTAAGTTGAAATTATATATTACTTTGCAGTTTCAACCAATAATTTTGCTCTTTCAGGCTCATAGGTAAAATCTTTGGGTAATTTCTTATTCCTAACATAATACTTTATCAATCTTCTTATCTTACTTTCCAAAAGTTCTAACCCATGCTTAGAAGTATAATCTTTTTTGCTCTTTGCTAGATGATTTCTAACAGCAACAGCCCTTTTCAACAAATTCAACAAATCTTCAGGTATATCAGACAAAAGGCTGTTTTCTTCCAGTATCTTCATTACATTTTTTCCTGTTACTGATTTAACAGAAGGTATGCCATACTGGTCTCTAAGAACTCTACCTATGCTCGAGAAGTTCAAGCCATCTTTTCTCAGCTTTATGACCAGTCTTTCAACTTCCTTATCCTTGTATTCAACCCACTTTGCTTGCACTGTTGGTTTTTTACTACCAGATTTACCCTTTCCTCTTGAATGCATTCTAGCCATGTTCTACCTCTATAAATTGTGATATTATGTAAATAACTATTCCAATCATAACAAAAAATGAACCTAATATAGCTAAAACAATTGTTCCTTGAATGAAACTACCTAAACCAATTCCAGATGATACCATTATGGCTGAAACAAGAATAATAACGAAACTTACATTTTCTATGTATTCTCTAGTGCTAGATCCTTTTATCCACTTTTTAAAATCAAACTTCTCTTTTGCATGATGTATTTCTGTTTTATGTTCTGAATGCTCTTTATGTTCTTCATGCTTAATTTCTTCTGTCATCTCTTAACATACCTTCCTCTTTTTTCTATATCATTTAAGGTATCTAAAACTTTATTAAAGTTATCATTTGATTGTTTATAACCTTTTATAAAACTTTCCCATAAAAGATTTAAATACTTAAAATGGGTTGATTTGAAGGCCTCTTTCAAAACTGATAAATCTATGGCCTGGTTTTCTATTCTTTTGGAAAATTCGCCTAGACCGAAGTCTATCAAGAATATTTTATTATCTTTTAAAATCATATTACTCGTTGTCAAATCACCGTGAATAATACCATTTTTATGCAACAGACCTATGATTCTACCCATTTCTTCTGTTATTTTTTTCCTGTTTTCATCATCCGTCTCATTTAAGAATTCCTTTAATCTTTTCCCATCAATGAATTCCATGCTTATTTTGAATTCTTTTTCATCAAAAGAAACTATTCTCGGTGTTTCTATGCCATATCTATTGGCTTCTAGAATTAACCTGGCTTCCTTTCTAGTTCTAAGTTTTCTTAACTTTTCATCTATTTGGGTAATTCTATAATTTTTCTTAACCCTCTCTTTGACTAGATTAGAATCATCTAGATATAGAACTGCTTCTGCTCCACGTTTTAATATTTTCATATAAAAACCATAATTTGCTCTATTTAAATATTTTTCTTATAAAGACTTTATTATGACAGAAGACAATCCATATGTTAGGATAGAACTAGTTGACGAGAAAACTGGCAAGGAAATTATTTCTATAGGTATTATGGCAGATCGCTCTAAAACACCATCTTGCCCTAGGATTTCCGCTGAAACTACAATACCCTTTTCTTTAGAAGATATTACTAACCCCTTATTTAATCCATATCCAATTATTTTAACAGAAAAAAATCCTTTCAGAGTACGACCCTGTAGTAGTTGCGATAGGGTTACGGTAAAAGGCGAATTTAAACCTGGAAAGGGCAGCGAAAATAAATTTAAATGCGTAGCTTATAAAGGAAGTGTAAAAGAAATAGGTTACTATCCTAGTGGAACTTCACAGCAGAACTTGCCTAGCATTCCTTTAGAATAATATTTTGGAAGAAGTTTGTTGTACCATAAGTCAAAAAATATCTTCTGGTCAGTTTTAGGTAAAGGTCTACCTTCTTTTGCCTTTTCTGCAATATTTACAGCAGCAGCTGCATATTCTACAATCTGTATAACCTCAACCCTTAGAGGAAGATTTTTATTTAATGTTTGAATTCTTTCAATAAACTCTTTAATTTTGTTTTCGATATTATCTTCATAAACCAATGCAGGTAAGTAAATGTAGAAATCAGTTTTCCAGTCCAAAAACAATTTGGCTGTTTCGAACTGTTTTTCATAAAATTCTGGTTTGGCGCATGTAATCATTGAAAAATCTTCTCTGCAAACTCCCTTGAAACAACCTACTACTCCTATGTTTTTCTTTTTCATGACATCTTTCAAATCGCTTTCTGATTTTTCAAGATACTTAGAGGTTGAAATGTTGGTGTCAATCCAAATATAAACTTCTTTCAAATCCATTTTCTCTAATTCTCTATAAACATCCAGAATTATTTCAGGCACTATTATAGGTTCACCACCGCTTATTCTTATAACATTTAATGGTTCTTCAGATTCTTTTCTTGCCTCTGAGAAAATTTCAATTATTTCTTTTGCAGAAAAATATTTTCCATATTTTGTATCAGCGGTTTTTTGTCCTTTAGGAACATAGCAGAAATTACAATCATAATTACAGCCAGCTACTTGTACTGTAAGAGATTTATTATATTTTTTCGGGTCGCCATTCTTACCTTCTAATCTATAAGCAGCAGAATATGGAGGATTCTGGAATCTAATTTTTTTAATATTTTTAACAGGAATAGACCATATGTTTTCTGATAAACCCAATAATTTTGAAGACCAAATATACTTTATACTTAAAGCAAGTATTTCAGGTTTTAAATACCATTTGAACTTGAAATGATCTTTATACACAATTTTTTCTTCTTCATGTTTGAATTCTTCCCCGCTTCCTCTTATTTTAGTGATTATATATTTTCCATCTTTCATCATTCTTGGTCTTAGCAAATCAGCTCTCTTTTCAGGATCGAACATAGAATCACTTTCTTCCTGATATTAATTTTTCTATTGAATCTTTTAAAATTTTGTATTTTTTCTCTGCTACTCTTAAGACCTCTTCTCTACTTATAGCCGTCCCTAAAAAACATTTTTCAGGCAAGGAACACGGATACTGATTACGTGTAAGGTCTAGTACTCTGCCATCAGGTAGAACATTCCATATGTGAGTGCCATAGATGATATCATCATATCCTATTAAGCCGAATCTCAGGCTTCCTCTATAGTAGTCTTGAACAACTAGGGAAGTCGGACCGCACTGGCCTCTTGACGGATTAGAAGATTCCCAAAATTCATCAGAACTTGTTTCTTTTGACCAGCTTTGCCTTACGACATTTTTGAGAACTTTCAAACTGACTTTTGCCATGCCTAAAGATAGAAAATAAAATTTATAAAGTGGGCGAGGCCGGATTCGGACCGGCGACCTTTCGGTCTCTGATACCAATTATCAGCTTCGTCGGAAAATCCTCGAACGCTATTGGCACAATTTCCACCAGACTGAGCTACCCGCCCATGAGATAGAATATTATTCTAATGCTTTTAAATATTAAATTTATTGTTTTGGTTTGAGCCTAGTTATGAAATAGGTTATCACTACAGAAATAATAGTAACTAAAATCGCAACGTAATATTTATAAATAAGGTTCCCTACGGATGGAAATAAAGTGTCTATAGTAGTCTTTATCGCATCATTCCAGCTCAAAGCAGCTACCAAACCCATGGCAGAAATTATAAGTGTAGCAAAATTTTCCCTAAAAGCTTTAGTGAATTTAGAAACTTCATGATTTATTATCATACTTCTTTTTTGCTGTTTCCAATCAGAATGTCCTGAAGGTCCGTTGAATACTTTATTGACAGGCTTGGTAACTATTTTTGCAACATTTTTAGTAATATTAACATTTTCTGGCATGAAATCACTGTATGTTTTTTCTCTGGAATTATTTATTAGTAAGAATTGGCTCTTAAAGATTGTTGTCCTAAAAAATGTACATTGAGATATAACATATTGATTGAAAACTAGGTAGTTTTCAGATATGAAGTTTTAAATATGGTAACTATTACGATATTTTTATGAAGAATTACTTTAATATATTCATGAAACAGAAAAATAAGAAACCTCCTCATCCGATATTTAGTACGATAAGAACAGAATGGGAGTTCCTTGGCAAAAGAAAAAAACGTTTTATTTTTTACTTGAGCTTTTTCATCATAGCTGGGATGATTTCACTTATAACACCTTATGTAATTGGAACGATATTTAATGATATTCAAAAATCTATTTCAACAAGTCAAGATCTTGTAGGCATTCAATTGAAAATTTTAGTTCTATTGTTATTAACAATAGTGTTTTGGACGTTCCATGGGACAGCTCGTGTTTTAGAACAGAGAACAGGATTTTTTGTCAAGAGAAATTATGTAAATGATAAAATAAATAAAGTCTTGGAAATGCCCACAAAATGGCATAAGGAGCATCATTCCGGAGATACCATTGATAAGATTAACCGAGCATCACATGCACTAGAAGAGTTTTCCGCTCATACAACCTTTCAAATTGTATACGGTTTAGTAAGCTTATTCGGGTCATTAATCATTTTATACTTTTTAGACTGGAAAATAGGTCTTTTTGCAACATTGTTTTCAGCGATAACAATTTTTATTATTTCAAGAATCGATAAAAAACTCCACAAAAAATATCGAGAAATTAATATATACAACAACAGATATTCAGCAGCGGTCTTTGATTTCTTGAGCAATATAAATACAATATTAACTTTGAGGCTGGAAAAGGTTGTTTCAAGAGAAATTGATAAAAAACAGATGGCAAGTTATAATACTTACAGAGAAACAGTCGTTATCAATGAACAGAAA
>Ga0315293_10004663_pt1 | contig 12954 bp, 6 predicted proteins | sample YL17G13_20_MG_FD_203071 | JGI IMG/M metagenome (GOLD analysis project Ga0315293, IMG submission 203071) | Sediment microbial communities from Yellowstone Lake, YNP, Wyoming, USA - YL17G13_20 | ecosystem: Environmental > Aquatic > Freshwater > Lake > Sediment | place: USA: Wyoming | collected... | reverse complement strand
TGTGCAGAATTTTTTGATGCTAATTGTGTTGTATATACAGGAGAAGCTTTAATGTGTGGTGATGATATTATAATTCCAAGTGGTGCAAGTGTTGCTGAAGCTTTTGCTGATCTTATATTATATTTACAAAACAATGGAGCATTAACATGTGGTACTCCAACACCACCTCTTTGTACTTCTAGTGCATTTACTTATATTAAAAATACAGTACTTGCAATGGTTAATTTACCATCAGTAACTCCATATTATGCATTTCAGGATTTTCTTACAACAGGAGTATTACTTTCTAATGGACCAACTAATATTTGTTGTCCTACATGTGGACCTTATATGCTTACAAGTGTTACAGTATTTGGAAAATTATATGAAGCAGCAGGAGGAGTTATAAACTGTTGTAATAATATTTATGCATCAATAGAAACTTATAATGCATATAATCTATTTACAGGAGGTACATTATCACCATGTAATAATGGATTTACAACTGCTGTAAATGATCTTGCAAATTTAACAGGTGCTCCTTTACAAATAGCAGAAAGTGGTATTGTTGAAAATGGTTCATTAAATGTTGATGGTTCAACTAATATTCCTGACTTTATTGCAATGATAGAAGCTTTTATTATTGTTGATCCAACTACAACTTATTTACAAATAACTGAATTACTTCAAAGATTTGGACTTGTAATTGAATGTTGTGAAAATTTTATATTCATAGGAGGAGAAGAGTCTTATGCATTATGGCAAGAAACTGGAGGATGTGCTCCTATTTTATAATATTGTCGCAGTTTGTTGGTTTCTGTGGCTAACAACGAGACCCCGGTATGTATTTTATTACCGGGGTTATTTTTTATATATGAGTTATATATATTATATTTGTTTAACTTGTAATTTTTATAAGTCTGAAAAATTTAGTATATTAATATATAAGGTATGGAAAGTAAAATATTTAAGGGACCAGATGTAAAAGGTAAAAGATTTAGACAAGATGTATATCATGTATTAAATAGACAATTCTATAAAGCATTTAAAGAAAAGTATCCTAAGTATAAGGATGTAGACACTAAGGAACTATATAAAATATGTACAACATTTCATAACTTATTTTTTGAAACAGTAATTGAAACTAGAGATGGTATAAAATTACCAGAAAATTTAGGTAACATATTTATTGGTACATGTCAAACAAGTAAGTTTAGAAGAAATATTGATTTTGGCAAGTCAACAAAATATGGAGTAATAGTAACAAATACAAATTGGGATACAGATGGCAAGCTTGCTAAAATCTTTTATACTAATAATGCTACTAAGTATACTTTTAGTAATAGAGAATGCTGGGCCTTTGCAGGATGTAGAAATTTTAAAAGAAGTGTAGCTAAAACATATTCAGAAAATTGGCCTATGTATATACAGGTTGATCCAATGAAAAAAATACGTAAGATGTTTACTAAGTCTAGGCAAAAAGATTATGTTAAAGGTATTGAAAAAGAAAAGTTAAAAACATATAATGAATTTGATATATGACAACAATTGGTGAAGCAATATCAAGAGTTAGGAATGCACTTAAAGCTGTAAAGGAAGATCCATTCTTAACTGATAGAACAATATATTTTGCAATTTCAAAATATGGAAAATCTCTTTTAAAGAGAGAAGATAATCAGAATAGGTTAATGAAGATAAGTTCAATATTTTCTACTTTAACATTTGTTGAATTAATAGATGTAGATAAAGTAGAGGCAGGATGCTTTGGTATTACCTCTGGTTGTTATATTAAAAGAACTAAAGAAAGACTACCTAAATTTTTTGATGGACTTAATGGGCCACTTATACGTACTGTATCTTCATTAGATACATCAGTAGAATTATTTAGAACTGATCCAGGTACATATTCTTCTATGACTAAAGTAAATAGTTTCAGATATAATACTAGAAAATATTTCTGGTATTTAGATGGTTATTTATATATGCCTAATGTTCCATGGGAAGCAATTAAAGTAGAAGGTATGTTTGAAGATACTATTACAGGATTTACATGTGATACATCTCAAGAATGTAGATTTAGAAATGATGATCAATTAATGTTCCCAGATTATTTATTTGGTGAGATTGAACAATATGTATTAAAAGAATTAACTATGTCTATTAGTGTACCTGCAAATGGTCCTGATGATAGTCAAAACTCATTAAGATAATGAACTTTAATTATACTCTCAAGTTTAGAACATTTGACCAATTACTGGAAGATGTTACTATTGACTTAAATACATATGCTCTTGAAAATATGATAGAGCCTCAACAACTTATTAAAGTTGCAAAAAGAGTAACATATGATTTAGGTCTCAGAATTAATATGACTAAAGAAGCCATATTAGAAGTAGAACATCATAAGGTAAAATTACCTGATGATTTCTACACTATGAATTTTGGGTCAATATGTGGATCATTTAGACAAGAAGTAGGATATCAATCTGGAGGTACTACTACTATGGAAGTACCTTATACTGAAGTACCAAGTACAGTAGATTTATGTGCACCTCCTACAGTTAATTGTAGTACTTGTAATGCTAATCCATGTAATCATACTATTGCTTGTGCAAATAGTACATTTAATAATACTCCTATATTAATTCCACAATATGATCCTAATAATCCATTTGGTAATACTTGTATAAGACCAAGAGTATTTTCTAATTGTAAAGGTGAAGCATTTGAATTAATCCAAGTAATACCTACTGGAGAAACAAGAATATATGAATCACTTATTCCTTTAAGGTTCAGATCTTCAAGAGAAATAGAATGTGATTGTCCTAATCTTTATCTTAATGCAGCTAATGAAGCATGGATTAAAGATGGTTTTTTACATACTACTTTTGATTGTGGTAAAGTATATATTAATTATCAAGGAGCACTAGAAGATGATAATGGTAACTTATTAGTTCCAGATCATGATGAGATCAATGAATATTATGAATATGCTTTAAAGCAAAGAATATTTGAAAACTTATATTTTAATGGTGAAGATGTAATACAGAAATTACAACTCATAGAACAAAGATTAAAAGCTGCAAGAAATTATGCTTTAACAATTGTTAACACACCTAACTTTGCAGAGATGAAAGGGTTATGGATGGCTAACAGAAGAGCACAGTATTCTAGATACTATGACATGTTTAAAAGTTTTAACTATAACAGTATGCGGATATTATAATATTATTATGTTATGGCAAAAAAAAATATACAAGATACAGGTCAAAATAAAACTAATACTTTTGTAAAAGGATTAAATAAAGATGCAGATCCTACATTTATAGGTGAGGGTATGTGGTCTCATGCACGTAATGCAGTTAACAATACATTAGAAGGTAATCTTGGTACATTATCAAATGAAGTATCAAATGTATTTTGTGCAGAAGCAGGAGCAACACTTTCTGGTAAAAAATATATCATAGGAACAATACATTTATATACTGATAAATGGATTATTTTTACTGTAGCACATCCAGCATCAGGAGTAGGTGCAGCTACTGGACATGAAATAGGATTATTTGAAGAAGATACTTGTAGATATAGAATTATTGTACAGGATACATGTTTAAACTTTGATAAACAATTTTTAATTACTGGTGCATCAAGAGAAAAAGAAGACTGCTCATGGTCTGTATATTTTGCTGATGGTAGAAATCCTGATAGATATTTAAATGTTGGAGATGATGCTTTATGGCCAACTCCTGATTATATATGGATTGGTAATAATACATATGCAAATGGATCAGGTATAAATATTCAATGGCCAGGAGTTCAATGGGATCAAGAATGTAAAGATGAAAATGGTATAGTAGTACCAGCTCCAGGTGGTTATATTCCTGTAGGATGTATTATATGTAAAGATTTAACAACATTAAATTGTGAAGACTTAAGACTTTCAAGATTAATGAATACTCCTACCATTCAAGTTATACCAGGTATTGGTGGAGGTGTGTTAAGAAATGGATCATACTTTGCAACTCTTGCATATACTATTAAAGGTCAAAGAGTTACAGATTATTTTTCACCAAGTAATACTCAACCAATTTGGAATGTTAATGACGTACAAGGATGTATTGATATATTAATTACAGCTGACTCAACTCATTTTGATGAATTTGAATTAGTAGTAATACAAATAATTAACCAAGGAGCCGTAGCAAAAAGAATAGGTTTATATTCTACAAGTACATCTGTAGTACATTTAGATCAAATTAAAGATGATCTAATTACTATACCAATTGAATTTCTTCCTTTAAGATCTCCTGTATATGAAACATCAGATCAAATTACTGAGGTTAATACATACTTATTAAAAATTGCACCAAGATCTAAATTTGATTTTAACTATCAACCTTTAGCAAATCAAATACAATCACAATGGGTATCAGTTGAATATCCAGCAAATTATTATGTAAATGGTGGTAGTAATACAAGTTACTTAAGAGATGAAGTATATGCTTTTTTTATTAGATGGGTATATAGTACTGGAGATAAATCTTCATCATATCATATTCCTGGACGTGCTCCAATACAGTATGGTTCAACATTAGAAACAGCTCCTGCAACAGGTATAGATGTTTTAGATACAAATGATAGAGTATTTGAAGTTTATAATACTGCAACTCTAGGTGGTTTACCTCCTGTAGTAACATTACCTGATGGAGGTATAATTAAAGCCACAGGTAGAATGGGATACTGGGAATCAACAGAAAAGTATCCAGATAATAGACATGATATATGGGATGCATCATCTCAGTGTTGGTCAGGTACAACTGATCCACAATATGATTTATGTGCTGAACCAATAAGACATCATAAGTTTCCTGATAACATTACTCAAGGTTCACTTTTAACTAATCATTATTCTCAAGGTGGTACTGGTATTAGATTAATGGGTGTAAACTTTACTAATATATTTTTACCAAAAGATAATGATGGTAATGATATACCAGGAATAGTAGGTTATGAAATACTAAGAGGATCTAGAGAAGGTAATAGAAGTATTATTGCTAAAGGTATGGTAAATAACATGCGTACTTATGACATTAAAGGTAACAGTGCTGGAAACAGAATTGGTTTATATCCTAATTATCCTTTTAATACCATTAGACCACTTTCAAGTTTATTAGGTGGACATGTTGCAGGTTATAATGATCCATATATTAAACTAGAAAAAGATAAAACTTTTAATCAAGTTATAGATCAAAATGTACCAACTAATTTAATGACTTTTCATTCACCAGATACTAATTTTAGAAACCCATATTTATCTGTTACTGAATTAAAAGTATATGGTAGTTTAAGAGGTACTTCAATACAGTATTTTCAAGAACCAAATAATCATCCAAAATTTAAACTATTAGCTAATATAGCTTTAGCTGCAGGAATATTAGCCGGTGTTATTGAACTTGCATTACAACAAGGAGGTAAATGGACAATTAATGAATCTACAAGTAATCCAGGTACTGGTGCTGGAGATGTTGTTGGAGCTGTATCACGTACAGCTGGAGGTGTTTTTCAACCATTAAAAAAGGCTAATGATGCTTTAGTTGCAGCTTATTTAATATCAGGTGGATATTTAACTGATGCACTTAATCCATTTGGTGATCCACTTTATCAATTTTTTAATATTCCATATCAACTTGCTGCTGGAGTTGCAGCTACTGCTGGAGCAATCAGTATTAATGGTAAAAGTTATACAAAAGATATACCTAAATATAAATATGCAGGTCCTTTTGGTATTGCTAATTTTGTTCAACAATCATTTTTTTATTTTTCAGAAGGAGCAAATACAACAATTAGATTAATATATGCTTTATTACCATATAGACAATATGCATTACAATCTATTGCAGAAGGTTTTTATAGTAGTTTTGCTGCACCAGTTGCAGGTAATAGACAAAGATATAATATTGAAGATAGTTTATATTTAAAAAATAATATTCAAGGTCTTAAACCTTTTAGTGGAATTAGTTATATAATTAATAATCTTCAAAGACAGACAACTGTTACTTTAAGAACTACTAATAATTTAAATCAAAATTTTGGACCTGATTTTATTACAGATCCTTCTTCTCCTACAGGATTGGCTGATACATCACTTGTAACTTTAGGTACAGCTATACAAGCAGGTATTGGTTTACCAGTTGATATGACATCACGTAAAACTAATGAATTTAATCTTAATATTGCAAGTCATTATGTAGGAATAAAAGTTAGATTAAGAAATCAATATGGTCAACTTGATTCACTTAAAGAAATACCTATTACACCTTCAGAACAAAAACTAAATTATAATAGTCAAAATATACCAGTAGTCTTTAGTAGTTTTTGGTGTACTATTAGTACTCCTTATGGTACTGCAGCTAAGTTAGTTACTTTAGAAGAAATAACTCAAACTCCTGTATTATTTGGAGGAGATGTATATGTAAATAGATACACTGAAAAAAACAACATGTTCTTTTTTTATGACTGGTTATATGGACAACCTGATGGTTATGAATATAATTATATTTTAAAGCACATGATTGCTGAACCAAGATTTTGGGCTAACAGTAAAGAATATGATGTAGGTGATTTTACACCAAGTTCAATTGCAGATTTAATTAGTCCACCTCCTGGAACAGGAATTTTACCAACAAGTTTTTATACTTTAGATTACTATGCACCAACTGATGTAAATCCAAATAGATATTATAAATATAGTGATGATACATTAGGTGGTTTTCCGGATACATATCCTGGAATATTTGGTGCTAAAGATTCATATTTTTATTTAGCTAATTCTTCAGTAAGAGATTTCTTTGTTGAGTCAGATGTAATAGTAGATTTTAGACAACCAGGTTTAGAAACTTGGCAAAAAAATTATGATGTAAATACATATACTAATTTACCAGAAATGTTTAATATAGATCCTAATACAATAACACAGGGTAACTATTATGCATATGATTATTCATTAAGTGTATCTAAAATATTTACACAATATTTTTCACAAGGTAATCTTCAATCAAGATATTATAACCCTAATGTATCTCAGTTATGTTATACTTATTATCCTGATAGAGTAGTATACTCACTACCGCAACAAAATGGATCTGCAAAAGATTCTTGGTTTGTATATTTAGTAAATAACTATAAAGATTTTAAAAATAGAATTACTAGTATAAAACCTTATGCTAAGACTGGTATGTTTATAACATTTTATAATGCTAGTCCATTAATGTATCAAGGTGTAGATACTCTTCAAACAGATTTAGGTACTAAACTTACTATAGGTGATGGTGGTTTATTTGCTAACCAACCTCAGAATGTTACTATATCAGATGTACAATATGAATATGGTTCTTCTCAAAATAAATTTGGTGTTATTGCAACTCCAGCAGGAATGTATTATATATCTCAAAATCAAGGAAGAATATTTTCATATTCTGAAGGTTTAAAAGAAATATCTCAAGCAGGTATGAAATGGTGGTTTAGTTTATTTTTACCATATAAACTTACTGAAGATTTTCCAGAATATCCACATACAGATAATCCTGTAGCAGGTATTGGTACTCAAGCAGTATATGATAATTATAATGGTGTTATATATTTTTGTAAAAAAGATTATAAACTAAAACCTGAATATATAGGTAGAGTAACATACTTTTCTTATGGTGATTATTTCTTAGTAGATGGTAGAGCAAGATTAGAATTAGGTAATCCACTTATATTTGATGATGCTTCATGGACTACAAGTTATGACCCTAAAAGTGAACATTGGATATCTTTTCATGACTGGCATCCAGACTTTGTGTTACCTGCAAGACAATACTTTATGACAACTAAAGCAGGTAAGTTATGGAAACATAATGCAGTATGTAATAGTTATTGTAATTTTTATGGAGTAACACAACCATTTGAAGTTGAAATACCCCTTATTACGGGACAAACAGTTACCACTCTAAAATCTATAGAGTATATACTTGAATGCTATAAAAATCCTTCTAATAACTGTGTAGATCAATTCCAAGTATTAGATTATAATTTTGATGTAGCAGTAATACATAATGCAGAACAAGTATCAGGATACTTAAATCTTAATATTTTTCCTAAAAATAATATTACTTTAGCTAATACATATCCAATTATTAATCCTACATCTATAGATATACTATTTTCTAAAGAAGAAAATAAATATAGATTTAATCAATTTTGGGATATAACAAGAAATAGAGGTGAGTTCCCAATTGGAACTAATTATCCTCCAACAGGACCATTAGTTCCAGGTACTACAGTATTAGCAGGAAGTTATGATCAAGAAACTATATGGGCAACACAAGCTAATGGATATATAAAAACATTAACTTCAACAAATCTAGATTATAATAAAACAGAACTACAAAGAAAAAAATTCAGGAATTATTTAAATTTCTTATATTTGAGCAGAACTGATTCACGAAATGTCAATATGATTATTAAGTTAAGCAATAGTAAAAATCAAATATCACAAAGATAATGGGATTCAATAAAAAAATATTATCTAAAGCTGTATCAGAATTAGGTAAAGCAAAAGCACCGGGTAAACCAAAAGATATAATAACTGATCCAGCAGGTCAGTGGAAATACCCAGGTCAAAAAACTAGAATCCCAGGTAATGATATTACTATGCAAGGAGTACCTTATCCTGTATGGGCACAACCTAATGTTGGTCCTGGATCAATGATGCAACCTAATCAAGATTATAACTTTCCTGGTGCATCTTATGTAGATGAAACACCTATGGCTAAAAAAGGTGGAGAAGCTGATTATGAAGACTTAGAACTTACTGATGAAGAGATACAAGCATATAGAGATGGAGGTTATGTAGTAGAAGAATTACCTGAAGCACAAGTAGGTGGTCCACAAAATACTGCAGGTCCAAGAGCAGAACCTGTAGTAACTAATCCAAATGATTATGGATATGAACCAATGCCAGAAGAAAAAGCAAAAATGATGAATACAATTGTTCAAAATGCTGGTAAAGGTAATATTGCTGCAAGAAGAATGATGAATCCAAATGCAAAATCCTATACATTTACTGGTAATGAATATGATGAACAAAGACAAGAACCTGCTGGAATACCTGCTGGTGAAAAAGGTTCTCATTTTTCTTCAAGTATGGATACTAGTTTTGTACCTTTTATACAAGAAGGTGAAGACGGAAATCTTCAGTATAATGAATATGCCAATCCTAATGATAAAGAAGCTATAAAGTTTAATACAGAAGAAGAAGCTAATTTTTTTGCTAATCATTATAAAAAAGCTAATCCTCCTATGATGAGAGGATGGGAAAAAAAACAAGGAGGTTATGTACAACATGAACTAGTTAAAGCTCAAGGTGGTAAAACAGTATACTCAGGACCTAATCGTGGTTTAGTAGGACCATCAACTCCTAAAAATAATGGATCACCATTACTACCTAAACAAGATCTTATAAAAAAATACCAACAAGAAGTTGATAAAGCAAAAGCTGCAAAAATTGCAGAAGCAGAAAAAATAAGACAAAAAGCAATTGCAAAACAAAAAGCAATAAATGATGCAATTCCTAGAGGACCTGTAAGTGATAATACACGTACAGTAATACCTAATCAAGTTATAAGTGATATTAATAATGCAGCGTTTTATAAGTCTCCACAAGAAACTGCAGACCGTGAAGCAAGAAAAAAAGAACAGGCAGCATTTGAAAAAGAACAATGGAATAAATATAATAAAATGTCTTTTGCTGAAAAAGCTTTAGATAGAACTCAAGCTGCTATTGCTCATCCAATTCTTATGGCAGGTAATGCATTAACAGGTAATCAAGGATATATACCTGGAATGGGAAGAGGTTTAATGAATACTGAAAGTCCTGAGTATGATAAATATTTAAAAGCTACAAGACAAACTAAAGGTCAATTTGAAATCTCTGATCTTGCTAATATAGTTAATCCAGGATACTGGGCAGGTAATGCTGGTAATGAATTACATAAAGGTAATTATATAAAAGGTGTGACTGACTTAGGTTTTGGTTTAATGGGTTTAAAAGGTGCAAAAAATGCTAGTGGACTTGTTAAAGGAAGTGCTAATGTATTAAATAAAACAGAAAGTAAAATATCTAAACTTATACCTGAAAGAGCACCTAATACATCTGTAAACACAGGTTCAACATTAAATGCTGGTATATCTCCACAACTTATTAAAAATTTTATTGGACCTAAAAATAAAGTATTAGCAAATCTAGCTGATTATGCATATTTTTCTCCATTTTTTTCTAAAACTCTTAATAAATATAATCCATTAAATTTATTAAGATTAGGTAAAAAATTAGAAGGAGCAGTTAAACCATTAGGTAATGTACTTGGTAAATCTATTAAAAATAATAAATTAACTGGAGGAAAATCATTATTTGGTAAAGCTAAATTATTATCAACTCAAGTAGGTAATAAAAATCTAAATCAAATTTATGCAGCAAAATTTGATGGCTCAATACCAGGTTCACAATTACAATTAAGTGAAGCAAATCCACAAAGTTGGTTTGGTAAAACTTTTAGAAAACCAACATACTCAATACAAAATAAAGCAGGAAATAATTTATCTGAAGTACCTTTATATGATCAAGGAGTAGAACTATTTAGAAAATACCCTTTTATGAATAGATATGCTCCAATTAATAAACAAAAATTAATAAATGGTCAATTTCAATGGTCTACAACTGGTGCAGGTTTACAAAATGTAGCAGAAAAATATGGTAAAACTGCAGTTATTGGAGGTTTAGGAGCTGGTGCTTATAATGCATATAACTATGATAAGAATGATCCATCAAAAACAGAATCATATACAAGTCCACTTGAATTTGTTAAAAATCCAGATCCTTATTTTGTTAGAGAAATATATCAAGGTTTAAATCCAACTCAAGAAGAAAAAAATGGAGGTTCAATTGAATCATGGGAAGATGACCTTGATGAGGAAGAAATTAGACTATTAAAAGAAGCAGGATTTATAGTAGAAGAACTTAAATAAACTTTTAATGTTTATCAAGTAAACTAAAAATTATTATATTTAATATATATTACATGTTATATGAAAAAGAGAGTAAGAATATATAAAGCAGGAGGTCAGTCAGATGCAGTTTCTCAAGAAGATATATATAAATATATTGCTGATACAATGTCTGCAGAAGATTATGATGGTGATACTGATGCAATTTCAGAAAAATTAGCACAAGCTGGTATTGATTCTGATACTGCTGATGCTTATATTGATGAAGTAGATACTTATCTTAAAGAAAATAATTCTGAAGAAGTTACTGATGATAGTGAAATTACTCCAGAAGAACAAGCTGCTGCTGAAGCAAAACAAGCAGCACTTGAAGAGCAAAATGCAGCTGAAGAAGAAGCAAGACAAGCTCAGTTATATGCAATGTATAATACTGATACAGAAGAAGGTGTACCAGATGATGATGCTGATGAAGAAATAATTTCAAGATATGGTGGAGCTAAACCAAGTAAAAGAAGTTTTATTAATCAATATATTAAACTTGCTAAAAAAGCTGAAGGAGGTAATACACCTTCTCCAGGAGCAGATGATGTACTTGGTGCTAGAGAAGACCGTGTAACTGATTTCTTTAAAGGTATTGGTCAATCAGTTAATTTAGCACAACAAAAACAAGCAGCTGAAGAACAATATAATGCTATATATGGTAATCCACAAGTTGGTAAATTTGAAGATGGTGGTATAAATCAAGAACAAGTAGATTTTGAAAATCCATTACATCATTTAAGTACATATGGTGCAGATACAAGACATATATTTTCTGATAACATGTATACTCAAAATGATATTGCAGCATTAGAACAATATGGAGGTAATACAGGTCAAGGTCTATATAAATTTATAGGAGGAGGTGATAATGAATTAATGGATGAACAGTATCAAGATTCTGATTTAGATTATCAAAGATATGCTAGACACGGTGGATCATTACATAAATATGTAGATGAAGGAGAAGTTACAGAAGCAAGTTTAGTTAGTCCTATTGATGGGCATACATATTCTGATGAAGAAATTGCTGCTAATAAAGAACAAACAGATAAAACTGCAGATACTGAAGATTATAAAAAAAAGTATGATGAGTTAGTTGCTCAAAATACTACTGCTACTACTGCTGCTCAAAAAGAGCAACAAATGATGCAACAGTATATGATGCAACAGTATATGATGCAAATGGGACAAGGTATGTTTAGATCTCCTATTATTAGTAGAGGTGAACAATATAATAAAGCTGTTGGTTCTCCATACTATACTGAATCAGGTGAAAAATATACAGGACCGGATCTTGCAGGTAGATTACCATCAAGTGTAAATGTAGATAAATATGGTATATTTGGTAGACCTAAAAAGATGACATATAACTATGGTAGTAATGAATATCTTTCTCCTACAGGTTCATCAGAAAGTTTATCAAAAAATGAAGAGTTAGAAGATGCACCATATAGAGGTAAAACTCTTGGTGAAAGATTAGGTAGAGGAATGGTAAATACAAAAATACCAGGAATACAACAACTTGGAGCTAAACTAATACCATCAGGAATTGGATATGAAGGACCTAATGTAACTGATGAATCTAATAAATTTGAAACAAATAATTTAATTAATAGATTTAGAGAAAAGTACCCAAAATTTAATGACTTTGGACAAGGTGATTCTAATGCATCTAATGTTAATCCTATTGCTCCTGGTATAAATCCTACAGTAAATGAACCTTATTATCCTCCAATAAGTCCAAAAGCTCAAAGAAGAGAAAATAGAAATGATAAAAAAACAAATAGAGAATATGGTGGTCCAGTAGATTATACTGAATATGCTTATGGAGGAGATGTATCTATACCAGAATTATATAGAGCTCAAACAGGAGTAGAAATGCCTGAA
>Ga0315293_10004661_pt1 | contig 12955 bp, 8 predicted proteins | sample YL17G13_20_MG_FD_203071 | JGI IMG/M metagenome (GOLD analysis project Ga0315293, IMG submission 203071) | Sediment microbial communities from Yellowstone Lake, YNP, Wyoming, USA - YL17G13_20 | ecosystem: Environmental > Aquatic > Freshwater > Lake > Sediment | place: USA: Wyoming | collected... | reverse complement strand
CCGCTTGTGCACCTGCGCTGACCCGGTATGGTTTCTGGAATCCTGCGTCGATACGCACGTGCATGAGCGGGACATCTCCACAGCGGTGTACTCTCACCAGAGGGAACACCATGGGGGAAACGCTCGTTGATGAAATGGCGGCGATCTTCTCTTCCATGTCAAGAATGTCCGTCTCTGCAACGCCCAGCACGCGTCGAGTTCCATCTTCCACACCAATCACCAGGTCTCCGCCCGCAGTGTTGGCGAACGCACAGAACAGCGCCGCAAGCTTCTCATTGGACGGAAACCGCTCCTTGAATTCCAGTCGAGGCGATTCATGTTCGGACAGAAGATCGGCGATGTTCATGGGGTGTTTCCTTGTTCGAGTTCCGGATAGTTCCGAATAAATTAATTCGGTACCAACCGGAACTCAAGCGAGGATGGGAATTCTCGCGCAGACCCTTCGACGCCACTCAGGGCAGGTTCGCTGAGGAGCAGAGAAGACTCGCCCCGCTTCCTGGAGACGCGATCCAACACGAGGACCACGCGCGCTTTGAGCGCTCCGTGTCTATCGATCGAGGCACTCACCTGCACTTGTTCGCGCGGCCTGAATCGCTGGTATGGCGCCGCCAACCTGATCACCGTTCTTGTCAATAAGTTTGTTCGGTACATCTCGGGTACAAACTGTGGATTTAACCCCGTCCGAAAGCGTTGGGCACACGGCGTGAGTCCATCAAAGGACGTCGGTTTCATCGTCAACGGGTGGTGTATTTTGTTGTAGGACAATCAGTTACGACAAACCGCAGATTGCGGGCCTACCGTCGCGGGGCCACCGTCGGTTCGGAAGCGACACCAGTTCTACAGTTTCTTCACCGCTTCAACAACAGAAAACGGGGCAAATGTCGGAGTCACCTTCCGGATAGTAAGTCCTGCGGCGTCAAGTATAGCCTCAAATTCTCCTCTCGTTCTCTCCCTTCCTCCGTCGGTACACAGCATCATGGTAACGTCCATCAATTTTCCCATTGAGGGCCTATTGTCATTTTCTTCCATGATGTATCCCACTTTCCGCACATCCCAGAAATGCCATTTGTCTAATATAGGCTAATGTCAATTGACAGTTCCCCAGTAGTCCTTTTCCTTGATTCCCAGCAGTGCGAGCACTCGTCCATGCAGCGGGGTAATGTCGTCGCGATACGCATCGTTAGATTGACTTTTGCGTGATACTGTATAGGCCGGGATGTCTTTGGAGAATGCGACAATTCTTGCAGTTGTCGGGTGATGCGCCAATCGATCCTCGGGGCATATCGGCAGGAAGCTTCTGAAGACGGAGGCGGATCTGGGTATGTACGTGTCTTTAGTTTGTGTCGTCGGTTCCGTTTCCCGGGCCGGATTGGCCATTGCGGGGCAGGCATCCTGCTTCACTTAGAAGAATTTGCGCGTCTCCATGCAGCGAATCGTCTTCCGGTATCCTCTGCAGCACGGCGCACGCCTCATCGAACTCTTTTGCAGCCACCAGCTCCCGGGCCAAATTCACTCGCGCTCCCCAAAAAGAGGAATCCACCGACAGCGCGCGCTTGAAATAGTCAATCGCCTGCGAACTCTTCCCGGTTCGGCTGCAGACCATTCCCATATTACTGAGTATACCTGCGTCGTACGGACGTGACCGGAGAATGCGGCGAAAACATCGACTGGCCATCGGGTAATCTTTCCTGCTGAAGAACAAAACGCCTGCGTTGTTGAATGCATCGACTTCCCACGGAGCTTCATTTACTATGCGAAGATAGGAGTCGAGCGCCCCACTCGTATCGCCTTTCTCCTGCAACGCCAGAGCGAGGTTATAGCGGGCATCCAAGAACCGCGGCTTAAGCTCCAGGGCTTTGCGATAATCAGCTACCGCCGCATCGAGCTTCCCCTGGCGTCTGCGGGCTATTCCCCGACTATTGTACCCTTCGGCGTATTCGGAATAGGCGCTGATTCCCTGCGTAAAGAGCGACTCTGCTTCGGACATCCGGTTCTGCGCAAGAGAAATCAACCCCAGATCATTGTACGGATAAGGAAATAGAGGATCCAGCGCTATTGCCGCGCGAAGGCGCTCGATGGCCTCGCCTGTTTTGCCTTCCAGACGCAAAAGCACACCATAGGAGTGCTGCATTATGGCCGATTGAGGACTGTACTGCGCCATATAGCGAGTCAGGGTTGCGGAATCGCGCCACAGAGAAATATTCTTTCGTGTCAATAATGCTTCGCAAACAAAAACGGGGAGGAAAATCGCCGTTGCGACGACAAGCGGAATTCTTGTTCCGGTGCGCCGGGCGATTCTCTTCATGTCAATCGTCCCGAGATGCGCCGCCGCGATTATCAGGCCGATTGCCGGAAAATAAACGTATTTATTGGAAGCGATCGCCGTCGAAAAACCGATAATGCCCAGCGCGGGCAACAGGGTAATAAAGAACATGGCGGCGCCGTCGAGAAGAGCCCGGGTATAGCGCAGGGAAACGGCAACCGCCGCAATGCATACAACCGTTCCCCCGATCCAATAGGCAGCCAGTGGATTTGAAAAATCGAACGGTCGGGGAAACGGGTAGTGGGACGAAAGATGTACCGGCCAGAATATTTTGCGCAAGTAGAAGGTCGTGTTGTGGCAGACGGTAAGGATTACGCGGGAAGGGGCATCGGAGCCCGGAACAATAACCGAGGCATCGGCGGCCTGCGAGATTACCGTAATTACCGAAAACAGCAGCATGATGATACAATAAGGAATCATTCCGGCTATATTCTTTTTTGTCAATATTCCGGACTCTCGGAAATCGAGAAACAGAAGGATAACCGGCAGCAGCAGCATGGTTGGTTTCGCCAGCAGCGCAAGAAAATAGGAGACCACCGAGAGCCGTCGCCACAGCATGCCGCGTGAAGACCGGGCGCCGCGAATGTAGAGCCAGACCGATGCAAAGCCGAAAACTGAGGCCAGTACGGTTTTTCGTTCGCCAACCCAGGTAATTGTTTCAACCGTCATGGGGTGGATTGCAAATGCGAGGCTTAATACCCCGGCGCAGAGAATGTTCTTGAACAGCGCCCGAACGATACAGAAGACCAGTGCCGCATTGGCCAGGTGAAGCACAAGACTTGTCAGATGAAATAGAAACAGATTGCCGGGACGCCCCCCTGCGGCATAGTCGAGCATCAGCGATATCATGGTCAGCGGCTGATAGTAGCCTTCAACGGTGGAGGGCTTGAAAACCTCGGTGAGAAAGCGGGCGGCTGAATTCCAGCCGGGATTTTTCACCAACGCATTGGTCAGCAAATATTGCGAGTCGTCAAAAGAAAGTGCATTGCAGTACAGGGCCGGATAGTAAACAACGGCGGCAACGACCAGCACTATAAGCAGTGCCAACCCCGAACGTATCGGTGCATTTAGTCGGACTGAATCCGGGTTTTGGAGAAGCCGGCCGCAACCGGAGCTTGTCGTTGGACATGTATTGATTCTGCTCATCTGTTTTCCGCCGGATTGCACAACGACGTTGTATCAGCATCCAGGTACAGCTTGAGGAAGCTTGCAGATGATACTATGCTGCATAGAGCCTGTCAATGTTCGTTTGGAATTCCCCTTTCCCGCATTCTCGCGCCTCGCTGGGCCGATGCGAGCGCCACTCGCGCGGCCCTCCAGCCGTTGAGCCCCTGCCGCAACCGGAGGAACCTGCACTTGATTACGGTTTCTTTTACAGAGAATGTGCTTGATTAACGCCTTCAACACCTGCAACCCGGATCTCGAATCGTTTGCGCAATGACAAGAGCGCGGCATCGACGGCACGCTGAAATGTCTCATCGTAGGCGATCTCTCTTCTCTTTCTATCAACGTATGCCGGGCACCCTGCGGTGGCCAGTTCCAGCGCGAAGTCCTCCAGGACATCAGCGTCAGGGACGCTTATGCGGATGTGCGCCGAGCGGAAGAGAGTAATGGTACGCTTCTCCGGGCGTGACGCCTTGCCCACTGCTTTTCCGAAGACGGTCTTCGCATGCTCGGGAAGGCGCTTGAGCCGATTGCCGTCGTGGGAGACAACAAGGGGCGCGAATCCCGCCTGGTCAAGTTTCTTGTCAAGGCCCGCGCTCGACCCGACGATGCTCAAGCGGGGTGAAATCCGTTCCAGGATATGGGTTTGGGCGTCGGGACAGCTCTCCTCCGCCTCCAGTAGCGAACATCCGTCGTAGAGCACGAACACCTCCCCCTTGCCGCACCATCCTTCGATTTCACGTTCCACGTTGGCCGGAAGGTTACCGCCGGTCATGGATCGCAGCGCACCCAGTACGTCGAGCGTGTCGATTGCGGCCACTGCGTTGACAATCCGGGTTCGATCGAGACGAAAGAGCAGCGATGCGTCGCTGCGTTCCAACACGGCAATCGGCAAGAGGCGTTCGATGAGCGAGGCAGGATATGCGTCGGACTGAACGTGTGCCTCGAAATTGGGAAGGACCGTAACCTTGGGATTGGAATACCCCTCGTGAGCGAATCGATGATACCGCGTGGTGGTTCGGAATCCCTTGAGGAGCCCGATCGACGGGTATACCGTCTGATGCATTGCCGGATCGTAAGCAAGCTCGACGTACCCCATTGTCAACGGGATGTTCTCCAGGAACCGTTCTATGTAGCGGCCCTCAACGCGCTCGAACCCGTTGCTCGCCGTTGCCGGAACGGGAGAGCCCCGGTCCCATTCCTTCGTGGCTTCGCCGAAGTTCTGATACCGGCCGTCTTCCCCGGAAGAGTTCTTCGTTCGAAAGTCTCGTGGAATGAGAAAGTACGGATCTTTCTCTTTGACCAACGCAACTACGGAGGCAACGCTCCACCATTGACCCGGTTGAATGTCCTTGAGGATGCCGAGAAGAAATTGTCTGCTCGAACCAAAGGTGATAGTGGGCAGTACCCCACACGCACAACCGTAGCTCTGAAAGGTATCCAGAGACCCGAGCGGTGACCTCTCTATGAACTCATTGTGGTTGTATGAGGAGCGCTCTACCTGACGTTTGAGCAGCAGATCTTCCTGCTCCTGGAGTGACGTGTCGAGAAACTTCCTCCATGCGTCTTGCTTCACCTCGATATAATTATCGATGAACGAAGGTTCAGAGCTCGAATATCCCCGGTACACTCCTTTGATGTCGTACGATACGAACCCCAATGCAAGCGCCAGTCGATCGACGTAGTCGAGCCACGGCCAGGTTTTGTCCCCTTCGGCGAATTCGGCGTATCCCGAGGAATCGGTCATGGAGGCAGCGATTCTCTTCGCGTCGCTCTTGGGAATGTCGTTCGAACGGAAGTGCCTCTTTACCTCGTGAGAATCTACGTACATCATGTACGCGTGCAGGTCGCGTCGAAGGTCGTTGCTGTTGACATAGAGGGTCGACTTCGAAACGTCGAGCGGCTTCAGGTCGATCATCGGGCGCTCCCGGAAATGAGCTTGACGGCAAATCCGGCCTTTGTCACGATTCTCCGCACGCCTTCGAATGAGTCGCGGGGGAAGGCCACATAGTCGCCGTGAAGTTCTACAAAGTTGGCGGGGTCGTTTCCGAGCGATTGTTTCAGCTTCACTCGAAGGCTCAAGTCCCCCACCCTGGCAATGAGCAGATTCGAATGCAGAATGGTGCGACCCGCGCGCCGCTTGACAAGATCAAACGCATCGGCATACGCGGGCGCGCGATCCCGCAGCCAGGCGCCAACTGCGGTCTTCTCGACATCGCACGAGTGCCGCCCGATTCGAGGAGTGTCGGGCGACAGTACCAGGCGGCCCCCGTCGATCGAGGCGCGTGAGATCTTCGCGACGGTCTCAAGATCATCGATGGGTATCTTCTCAACGTCGACTGTACAGCCGCCCTGTGGGCTGGTGGACAGATAGGAAGCCGGATCTGCACCGGTCGCGGTGAGCGCGGGCGGCGGTCCGTAGAGGATCGAATCCCCGACCCTCATACGCGAAAGGCAACCGCACTCCCATCCGTTCTCGCACATCGTTCGCGTTTCTGCGGGTGAATGCTTGGGGTCGAGGAATCGAAGGATCTCGTCCAATTGTTCGTGTGCAACCCATTGACATGGCGCGAGACGGCCGACGGCCAGGCCGACGCATTCGGCAACGGATAGGGCATCGTCGTGGTTGGCCGCCTTGCCCAGCGCCTTGCGCCAGGACTTCACGCGGGACCTCCGCAGCTCCCCCAGGCCGAAGGGTTTGCCGTCGATGGTAAGTACGCCGTCGATGATCCCGATGGACCCGGAGTCGTCGGGTCCGTCGAGAAGGCGAGTGAGCGGACCGCGGAGTGCCTTGACATTGAACTCGCCCGGACCGGGGTGTTCCTCGACGGACTCAAAGGGCAATGGGAGAAACGGCGCGAATGCCGCAGGAACGCAGAATTCGTAGCGCTCGAGTACCGACTTGCCCGAGAGTACATCGCTTGTCAGGGTCATGGCCACAACGCCCGTGCGGACGAGGGATTGCTTAACCTTTGCGAAGACCGGACGATATACCTGGTTGAACGTCCCCCAGAGCCGCGCTGCCGATCGATCGCTGTATGCGGGCGCGAAGACAGCAACGTTCGAGGGCTTGCCGGCAAGGTAGAGAAGGTTCAGCGCGCACCGTTCGGAGAGCGTGAGCGCCTTCATGACCCGTTCCAAACCGAGGTCGCTGAGGAAATCGCGCGCAAAGAGGGCCGAAGAACCGACCGCCTCGGGCGCAAACCCCCGCGCAGAACAGACGGCTTTGAGATCGCCGACGGTCAGAGCCGCGTGCATCGCGAGAATCGATTCTTTATCTGTCAACTTTGCCTCCTCAGTCCGGCAGGTTGGGGGTTCTGCGGCTTTTCAAAAATGCCGACCTTTCGCAGTTTTCCAACCAGATCGGCGCGATACCTCAACCCTGGAAGCTCCAGAACCGTATCGGTTAATGGCCGGATGTTGGCCGGGTCGATGGCCCTGACACGCATCGCCGTTTCAGCGTCGGGACATTCGACCAGCGATGCCGTGCGAAAGCCGACATGACGGCATTGCGCGATCCACCCTCGAATCTCATGCTCAACATTGGCGGGAATCCGTTGCTCCGCACATCGGGACAATGAGGCAAGCGCCGCTTCGGCGGTCCCGCCTGCGGAGGCGAATTTCATCACCGAAGTCCGCGTAATGCGGAAAAGAGAGCCGACGTCACGACCGCCGGCGACTCGATCGGCGAGGCGGCTGATTTCCGCTTCGGCGACTGGGTTCGGGGCTGGAAAGACGATTTCGAAATCGGGGTTGACAATAATGCCTCGTGCATCGGGGGAGGATTCGGAGAGGGATGCCGCTACGCCGAGCAGATAGCGACCGACATCAGTGACACAGAAGCACAGGGCACCGTCTCGGGTCAGTCCGAGCACCGCGCCGTCCAGCGCAAGAAGACGGTTCACGAGAAATCCCCGGAGCAGGTCGCGTGACTCCCGCTCTACCTCCTCTTCGTAAAGGGCCTGGTCGGGAGGCAGTTTCGCGGCGCGCGCGGCGCACCGATCCATGAGGAGATTGTTGGTGCGGGAGTAGTAGTCAAGAAACTCGTTCAGATGAACAAATTCAGCCGCATCCTGGGACCCGTAAATTCCGCCCAGCCACGAGAAGTAATCTTCCGGCATGAGCAGTGCAGCAAGATCGGCATCTCGACGAACGCCGATGCAGCAGTCGACCGATGAGCCATCGCCTGGCATCCCGGTGCTCCACAATTGACGAAACGAATCCACAACGTCTCGCAGCCGGTGCGACAACGGCCGTGCGATCCATTCGCGGCCTCGTGGGGTAAGCCCCAACGCGCTGCACCCCTTGTTCGATTTCACTTCTTCTACAAGACCATTTTTCCGCGCCACGCTGAGCGCACGGTACAGGCGATCATCTCCCGACGAGAGTATCTCATTGGTCCACGCCGGGTGTGGCTTCATGCGGCATTCGACCTCTTTGGTCGGGGCGCTGTACAACGAGTGGCCATCGCTCTTCATCCGAAGCGGTTCGGTCAGAGCGGCGCCGACAATGGCGGTCATGTCGTCGATGAGGAACGCCTGCCGGTATCTGCCCTCAGGTTCAAGCGCCCTGGGCTTGCTGGGCGCCGCGCGCCGCAGCCGCTCGACAAAGGGTTGCCAAAGGCCGACGCAGGGTTCGATATCGGGCGCGCGCAAGGATAGGAAGCACCAGAAGTGTCGGACTAGAACGCTGGCGGCCAGGGCGGTTACAGGCAACGCACTCCCGTCCATGGCCGCGAACGCGTCGGTCAACGGCACGGGTTGGCCCGATTCGCGGAGAAACAGCAAGAGACTTCTCGCCGTTTTCGTCACTGCCTTGTGAGGAACACTGCGGTCGCCGGGTGGCCCCGAAACCCCGGCTTCCCATGCCGCAAGATCCTCGATCGCGAAGAATGCGTCATGCCAGACTTTAGAAGAGAAATGTCGCGGGAGGAGCTCCTTTCGCCACGAACTCGGTTTGGCGCCTTTGAAGAAACGCATCTTCTCTTCGTAGGACATGGTATCGCTCAGGTATTCACACAGACGCGTGGTTTGATCGGGGTCCTGCCCGTTAAGCCCATGGGTCTCAATGCTCAACAGGACCTGCAAGAATGTTTCATGCGTGTCGCGTGGCTGTGCGGTGCTGCCCCCGAAGAACCGCCGGCCGGCGTTTCTCAGGAGAATCGTACGGTCAGCCAATTGTACTCGTTTCCACCAGTCAAGTTCTTCGAGGAGCGACGCCCAATCGACGCCCCGTACATTCACCTGCGGCGCACCGTATCGAAACATCACCCCACCTCCTCTGCGTCAACAATGGCGTACTGGTATCCCTGCTCGCAGAGAAATAGTTGACGTTTGAGCGCGAACTCCTGCTCGCAGGTATCGCGCGACACCACGGTGTAGAAATGAGCCTGCCTCCCATCCGCCTTGGGGCGGAGAATGCGTCCGAGACGCTGCGCCTCCTCCTGCCTCGATCCGAAATTTCCCGAAATTTGTATGGCCACCGACGCATCGGGTAGATCAACCGCGAAGTTGGCGATTTTCGACACGACCAGCGCGCGGATTCTTCCGCCCCTGAAATCGGCAAAGACCGCGTCACGTTTCACCTGTGAGGTGCTACCCGTGAGTATGGGCGCGTCAAGCAACGCGGCGATCTTCTTGAGCTGCTGGATGTACATGCCGATGATGACGATCTGTTCGCCCACATGCCGCGCAATCAACTTCTCGACAGTATCAAGCTTGGCGGGATTTTCCGAGGCGATGCGGAACTTGTCGCGTTTGTCGGCTATGGCGTAGGGCATGCGCAACTTTTCGGGAAGTGGCAATCGTATTTCCGTGCACAGCGCGGTTGCGATCCACCCTTGCGACTCCATTTCCTTCCACGGCACATCGACGCGCTTGGGGCCGATAAGTGCGAACACATCGCTTTCGCGGCCGTCCTCGCGAACAAGCGTTGCCGTGAGCCCCAGGCGTCTTCGTGCCTGCAAACTTGCGGTGATCTGGAAGACCGGCGCAGGGAGAAGGTGAACCTCGTCGTACACGATCAACCCCCAGTTGTGCGCATCGAAGAGCGACAGGTGGGGAAACCGGCCGTCTTTGGAATAGGTCATGATCTGATAGGTGGAGACCGTGACCGGCCGAACCACCTTGGAGACGCCGCTGTATTCGCCGACCTGACTCTCGGGGAGATTGGTCTTATCCAGCAGTTCGGCGATCCATTGCCGAACCGCAGTCACGCTTGTGGTGAGTATCAGGGTTGTGGCCCTGACCAGCGCCATGCACGTGATTCCGACGACGGTCTTCCCGGCGCCGCAGGGCAGAACAATGACGCCCGATCCGCCACGGTTGGACCCGCCGGAGTGAAACACCGAAGCTGCCTCGCGCTGGTATTGACGTACCGTGAACTCCGCGCCCGATCGCAGGCGCGGTCGAAGCTCTACGGCCAGCGCATCTCCCGCGACATAGCCTGCGATATCTTCGGCCGGAAATCCCGCCTTGACAAGCCCTTGCTTGACAATGCCACGCGACGCCGTGTCGATGAGAAAGTCTACAGGCGACAACCGGGTGTGCAGATACGCGGCGACTTCTTTCTTCCGCGAGATCTCCTCGGCCAGCGTCGGATCGTCGGTTGTCAACACCAGTCCGCGATTGTCACGGATGATCTTGATGCGGCCGTAGCGTGAGGCCTGATCGCGAATCTCCACGGCGATATGGTCGGGAACCGGGTACTTGGAGTACTCGTGGAGCGTCTCTACGATCTCCGCCGTGCCGACTCCGGCGGCACACGCGTTCCAGATCGACAGCGGGGTGATACGATAGGTGTGGATGTGTTCGGGCGACTTGACGAGTTCCGCAAATCGTATCAGTCGATCGCGTACGTCAAGATACCGGGGACTGTCAACCTCAACCAGGACGACGTAGTCGCTCTGGACGATAAGCGGATTTGCGGGGTTGTTGGCCACGCTCTCGTGTTTCTACTTTTGTTGATGCGGTAGAAGATCGGTTCCGACTCTCTCCGGGTGTGAAAGCCGGCGCCCTCCAGTGTTCGAGGCGCAGAGCTGGAAAATACATATGTGTGGTTTCCCGGAATGGCTCGACAATGGGCCGACCCGTCGCCGTTTCTCGCGCGGGCGCCCAGATCGCGGAGGCAAGACCAGGGGTGAATTCCGTGTGCCACGGTCCCCCGGACCGTGGTCCTGCCTGCACAGAGGGACGACGAGACACCGGAGTCCCATGTAGCTGAGACATGCGCGGTCGAGGGCGACCGTGGCACACGCGGTGCGAGGGGCCCGGGCCACGATCAGGCACGTCATCGGCCATGCGGGCACAACCGCAGCAAAGGTCCGGTGTGGGACGCTGCTCAGCTACCGCGCACGATGGCGCGGGCCCGCGTCAACTGCCGTGCAACGCTTTTGCGCCCTGTGCCGCCGGGAAGATCGCGATGGGCGATGGCAGCGCTCCAGTCGAAGATGCGGAGTGCGTCCTTGCCGAACTCGGGGGCGAATGCCTTGAGCTCCGAGAGCTTCAATGAGGTGAGCGCCACGTCCTTCTCGATGCAGTGCGCCACCATCTTGCCAACCACCTTGTGCGCCTGGCGGAAGGGCATGCCCTTGCTCACGAGGTAGTCGGCCACATCGGTTGCCAGCAGGAACGGATCGAGTGCGCCAGTGATGCGCGCGGTCTTGACAGTGAGCGAACCCACTACGCCGGTCAGGACCTGCAGCACCAGCAGGATCTGGCCCTCGCTATCGAAGAACACCTCTTTGTCGCCCTGCAGATCTTTATAGTAGGTGAGACCCACGCCTTTGAGCGTGGTTGCCATGCGCGTGTAGTTACCGATGAAGCGAGCGCTGATGCCGCGCACCAACTCCAGCGAGTCGGGATTCTTCTTCTGCGGCATCATGCTCGAACCGGTTGACCATGCATCCGACAACTCGACAAAGCCGAATTCGCGCGTTGACCACAGGATGAGGTCCTCGGCATAGCGCGAAAGCAGGATGCCCAGCGAGGAAATCGCCGACAGCGCCTCGAGCACGAAGTCGCGCGACGCAACCGCGTCCATGCTGTTCTCGCTGATGCGGGAGAAACCCAGCTCGCGAGCGAGGAACTCGCGATCCACGGCAAAGCCCGCGCCTGCCAGCGCACCGCTGCCCAGGGGCATGACATCGGCAGTCTCAATCGCGTGGGCAAGACGTGACTTCTCCCGCTCAAGCGCCCAGAACAGCGACAACCAGTAGTGCGCCAGGAGCACGGGCTGGGCTTGCTGCATGTGGGTGTAGCCGGGCACGATCACGGAGGCATCACGCTCAGCGCGCGTCACCAGCGCAGTCTGCAAGGCTGTCACGCGATCGGTGACGCGCGCCAATGCCTTCTTCGCATAGAGCCGGAAATCGGTGACCACCTGATCGTTACGCGAACGGCCGGTGTGGATGCGCGCGCCCGCCTCACCCACGCGCTCGGTGAGGAGCCGCTCCACTGCCATGTGGATGTCTTCGTCGGACTCCGCGAAGCGGAGTTTGCCCGCGCGACTGTCCGCGAGAATCGCGCGCAATCCCTTCTGGATGGCGCGGAGTTCCTTCTGCGAGAGAATGCCCGCACGCGCAAGCGCGCCGGCCCACGCAACGTTCCCGGCAACGTCCTCCTCGATGAGGGCTTTGTCAACCGGCAGCGAGTTGTTGAGTACTTCCATGAGATGGTCGGTGCCCTGCGTGAATCGTCCGTCCCACATCTTCATGAAGCAACTCCTTTCACTTTCATCTGCAAAGAGACGCGTCCGTTGTACTCGTTCTCGTCGACTGAGAAGGCAACCGACACCCGTGGGGATGACCGCACCTGTCCGATGCGGTCGCCAAAGCCGAACGCAATCGCATCCATGGTGGTGCTGCCATCGGTCAAGCTCATCTTGAGGTGCTTGGCGCCCACCACCCGCGGGTCGAACCGGTGCTTCAGGTCGCGGCAGAGGAACACGGGTCGCATGTTCCCAGGGCCAAAGGGTTCCATGCGCGCAAGGATGGCGTGGAGTCGCGGCGTCAGATCTGCCATACGCACTTCGGCATCGGCGGTGACAGTGGGCACGAGGTCGTCGACAGTGATGCGCGAGCGAACCGCTGCGTTGAACCGCTCGCGGAACTCTGCCAGCCGGTCTTGACGAACCACCATGCCGGCAGCCGCCGCATGTCCGCCGAAGCTCTCCAGACACGACGAGCACTCGGTGATGGCGTCGAGCAGGTGGAAGCCGGGGATGCTGCGGCCGGAGCCCTTGGCCAGACCGTCTTCACCAAACGAGAAGAGAATGGTGGGACGGTGGAACCGCTCGATGACCTTTGACGCTACGATGCCGATCACGCCGCAGTGCCACGCAGCGTCGCCCGCAACAATGCTCCAGTCTCGCTCCATGTCGCAGTTCCGGCCCACCCAGGCAACAGCCTCTTCCTGGACGCGCGCGTCAATGACGCGGCGCTCTTCGTTGGCCGACACCAGCTCCCGTGCG
>Ga0315293_10004659_pt1 | contig 12959 bp, 8 predicted proteins | sample YL17G13_20_MG_FD_203071 | JGI IMG/M metagenome (GOLD analysis project Ga0315293, IMG submission 203071) | Sediment microbial communities from Yellowstone Lake, YNP, Wyoming, USA - YL17G13_20 | ecosystem: Environmental > Aquatic > Freshwater > Lake > Sediment | place: USA: Wyoming | collected... | reverse complement strand
AACTTGAGGATTGGTTGGATACCCACGTTCCTTTGACAAATTCCCGCTTTATACAAAGAAGGAAAGATGAGATTAGAAGGGCTAAGGAGCACGTGAAGAATTTCGGGACTGTGAAATTGGATGGGGACAGGCTCATCCCAGAAAAAAAAGATCTTGTAATAGCCAAGGCTGTGCTCGCTGCACATGCATACGGGATAAACCTTTCCAGAGATGCTAAAGCTGATGATGTGCTGGAAGCTTTGGGGCACCCAAAGGAGGATGTTGAAAGATTCTCTGAAGAAGAAAGGAAAGAATTTGGTGAAAAATCTCCCCTGATTAATGAAGAAATGGCAAAAAAACTGTCTGAAGAGGAATATGAAAGGCAGCAGAAAGAAAGACTGCTTTTCAATAAAATTCCTGGGGTTGGAAAAGAAGCGTCCAAGTATGGGCCCAAGAGAGTAGGAAACTGGTTAAGTGGTTTTGGCAAATACGGCACGAAAAGCTCATTCAGCGTAGTCCTCGCCTTGATTGGCATTATCACAGGCGCGCTGCTGGGCTGGCCTTTCCTGGTGGCCTTCGCAGCATGGGCAGCCAGGAATATGATACCTGACCCCAAGCCCACAAAGCTTGTCGACGACTGGAGAGAGAGCCGCTGGGGCAGCATGGGGGTTGAGCAGGAAAACAAATATGCTGCAGGACTTGCTGTCATGAAATCCCTGCTAAAGTTGACTGTATTGATATTCCTAGGCATTGGATTTTTCACCACTGATCTGCCATTCAGGGGATTCGTGCTTCTGGCGTTCTGCTTCCTGTCATACTTCAGCCTGCCGGGGGAATATGACATCAAGGAGCCGCAGAAGTTCATTGAGGGCATCCTCAGGATACCGCTGGCCATTTTCCTTGCTTTCGTAGTCTTCTGGGGGATATTCGGGTCATCGGAGCTTGCCTGGCTCACAATGGCATTCTTCGCGGTTTTCCCGGTGGCCACATCGGACAGGGCGGGCCTCGCGAGGGCCATAGGGCAGGCGGGGAGCGGTGTCGCGTCAACGTTCGAGAGTTTCGACAAGATCATATTCGCCATACTGATGTTCATCGGGCTGTGGAGCGTCATGGGCGGCGCTGGCCTTAATCTCGAGATAGGCACGCTGGTCGGCAACGTGTTCGTCTGGTTCTGGATAATATCGCTTGTAGGCGGGCTCACGTCACCTTCCCAGGTGCGGCCCTATACGGGCATAATAATGCTGGTCATGGTATTCATATTCTACAGCTCTGGCGTAGGCGAGCAGATAGTCGGGCAGGGGTTCTTCGGGGCATGGTGGCCGACTGTCCATAACGGCATAACGTCCATAACGAAGCCCATCGGGGAGGCATTCGCCTCTGTGCAGGGCACGTTCGGCCAGACGTTCCTGCTGCTCACGAACCCCGTCGCGTTCTCCAAGCAGATCATGGAAGGCAGCTATGTCAAGAATCCGACAGGCCCGACCGGAGCGTACGGCCTTGAGATTGAGAATCTGGTGGTGCCGGCGATTTATCCGGGGACCTATGCCATGGCCACATTCAACATAAAGAACGCCGGGCCTGTGAAGGCAAAAAATGTCTCCGTAAGGATATCCGTCCCTGCCGATTTCAAGAATGCGCTGAAGATCCAGAACATGAAGATGGAGGAGAAGGAGGTGGATGAATACAGCATTGTTGATAAGAATGATATCATGCCGGTCTTCTTCATCCTTAACGGGAAGAACTGCAAGGAGATAGAAAATATGCCCGGCTGGTACGATCGGCTCAAGAAAAGGAACGAGTACATAAGGGTGAACATCAGCGTGGAGTACGAGTACGAGGTCAGCTCATGGATGCCTCTGACAATAATAAGCCCGCAGGAATGGAAGGACAGGACCTCCAAGGGCACCTTCGCGCCCGCCAAGGTCGGGTCGTTCATAACCACGTCCCCGGCGAAGCTTTCGATAGGCTCCTTCGACCAGCCGCTGATTGGTGGGGCCAGGCCTTTCTACCTGGGCTTCAACCTCACTCCCGGAGAGCCCGGTGAGATTGACTGGACGTGGGAAGGCACGAAAATCGTGCTCAATTATTCCAGCGAGCTTGAGAATGGAATAACCCGGGTGTGCAACCCCAAGCCGACGAACGACGCTCCGCCTCTCACCTGGACCAAGCTGCCGAAATACCAGGCGGTCTTCTGTACATTTACCTCCACGCCTGATCCCCAGGATCCCAATAAAATTGCCCAGGGCCCCTCCAAGACATACTACATAACCGCCAGTGCCAGCTTCAGGTTCAAGAAAACTGAAACGAAGGACACTCTTTTCGCCTTCAGCGACGTGTGCGGAGGGCAGGGTATTCCCGCTCCGCCTGAGGGTGTAGAGCTTGGCCCCGATGACATCAAGAATGTGGTGGTGAATGTGGATAGCGCCACCAACCGGGTGACGGTCACATGGGACACGACATTAACCTCATTTTCAGAGGTTCTTTACAAAAGGCAGTCCGACTCCGACAGCGTGCCTTTCGTCAGCAAGAAGGATACGTCATTGACAAAGACCCACCAGATGGTGCTGGAAGGTTTGGACGCCGGGCTCGTCCCGAATGCGGTATACATGCTAAAGGTCAAGAGCGGCGGCAGGGAAAAGGATGGGGGCACCTTCAAGACTGGCGAATGCAATATCCTTAACAAGGAAACGTGTGTGAAGTACAGCGCCTACTGCGAATGGAAATACGACAATACACCGCAGGCGGTATGCCAGCCAAAAAATCAATAATAAAATTATAAATGAGAAAATTTTCCTGAAGAATATTTCATGGCCTTCTGCTGGCCTGGGGGAGCATCCACTTTTGCCTTTCGGGCTTGACAGTGATGCTGGGTGCCTCCAGGGCGCGTCTATCATTGTATGCCGGCTTCCATGGTTTTCTTCCGAGTTCTATTGTTGAACCGATCTGGGGCAGTTTCCAGTCCTTGCCGGCATCAGGTACGTCAACTCTGACAGCATCAACTCTTGGAGTTGACAGGTCATCCAGATACAATGTAAGCCAACTCTTTTCGCAGGGGTTCCCGCAAGAAAGATTTAAGCCGTCATCCTGGACAAGTCTCACAAGTCTGTATTCAACACCCTCTTTGCCGCTGTAGCCATTGTCTTCCCCGGGCTTCAACGGGCTTCCTGATACGGTAATCCTGTCTGCATGAATGTCATGGAAGGTTGTGGTTGCATAATCGGGCCCCCCTGATTTTGCACTTCCGTTCAACTCAACAATGCCACCGCATTCCCCAAGTGTTTTTATTAAGATGCCCGGATCGGTGGGGTCACCTGTCACGACCTCAAGCCTGTATGTTTTCCTGGGTGGCGCAGCAGGTGCTGCTGGAGCAGGTGCTTCAGGTTTCTTTGCATGAATCCTGTAGTTTTCTCTTGGGGAGCGGGATGGATTTTTTGGTTTGTTTTTTTCTTCGCCCGGTCTCACATAAGTAACTGCATCCGCCTGTCCGGTTGCAACGCCGTAATCAGTTTCGATGCGTTCGACGACTAAGGTTGTTCTATACTGAGTTTTTGAACCATCGATTGAAGATTCCGGGCCTGAATAGACTTCCAATACCCTGAATTTATCCCCGCAAACAGGAGAAAACTGTTCTGGTTTTGATACAGGTGCATCCGCTGCTGGCGGTGAAGGGTCAGCCTGTCTCACTACTGCGGGTGGATTGTATTGTGGTCTCTCTGCTGAGCATCCACGATATAGATATCCGCCTATGAAAGAAACCGCCGATACTGCGACTGCGCCGCTGCCTATTGCTAAAATTGCTGAATATTTCCTATTCATACTAAACCCACATTGCATGATGTTGCTTGATTTATATGACCATTAGTTTTTTAAACCTTCAGTTTTTACCACTTTTTGGTGGATTATTATTCGTAAATGGGTGCCGAGTATATCAAACACCGACCATGAGCCTCGTGATGTTCCTTGCGGCCGGGGCCATGCCGAGTATGAAGATTACTATCTTCAAGAAGCTGTTGAAGTCCTTCTCCTCTACGTACCTGTCGATGAGATAGAGCACCGGAAGGACGACCGCCAGCTTGAGCAGGAACATGACCTGCGGGCCGAGGAATGGCATAAGACCCCTCGAAAGGAAGTGCTGCTCGGTATACCCCTCGCCGGTCAGCGTACTGAACATGGATATCGCGAAGAACGTCGCCGTTGCATCGAAGAGGTGCGCCGACAGCACGGCGCAGTTGATTCTCGTGAATATCTTTTTCATCGGTCCTGAGATGATGCGGGTGTTTTTCCTTTTCTTTAAAAATTTGGACTGCGATGTGAAATTCAGCCCGAAGAAAAGCATGCTCCAGGCAGCCGAAACGGCGCCTATGTAGAGCAGGGGCGCGAAGGAATTGACCTTCAGGAGCGCGCTGTTTATCACCAAGAATATGAAGCCCATCGAGAACATGGCTTTCCAGTAGGCTATCTTCAGGTATTTTTGGGCGAGGACCGAAACGAACAATGAGAAAAGCGCGAGCATGAATGTTATCAGATAGGAGCCTGGCGTAGGGAACCATGCGATGATGTATGAATCGATCGAGGCGAGGGCATGGTTGCTCGTCAGGCCGTAGGCATTCTGCTGCATCGCCTGCATGTGGGCAGTGAAGGACTGGAAGAAGGCCTTTTCGCCGGTGCTAGAGAGATAGACGTAATCCCTCAGCGTCCTGGTGACACCTGCGAAGGCTATGAAAGGCGTGAGCGATATGATCAGCCTGTTGTCAATCTTTATTCCCATTCTTTTCAAAAGCCTGAAGACTGCAAGTATCCCTATTATGAGCAACAGCCCGTATGCGATGCTGTTCACCGGGTTGAACCAGCCGTTACGCATGATTGGAACGAGGAAATACTGGTGCAGAACATCCATAAGATATAAGCTCGTGGCAAATTTATATTTCTTCCACGGCTATTATTATCTATGAAGAAACTGCTGCCTTTTATGCTGGTTTTCGTTGTCCTTAGTTCCGGGTGCACCATTCCTGTGCTTAACATCGAGATACCAGGCCTGCCAGAGATACCGGGATTCGGCGGACCGACGGTAGTCCAGTACGAGCACGACATCGTCATAATGACCAGCCTGGAGGCGGTGCCCAATGAAATCGATGCAGGCCAGTCCGCCAAGCTGATAACCTATGTGAACAACAAGGGCGACAAGCCGGTGGAGAACGTGGTCGTCGAGCTCTATGATTACTGTAGCGGGCTCTTCACGCCGGAGATAACCACTTGCAGGGACAACAAGGCGGGGCCAACGAAGTGCGAGATAAAGAAGCTGCTCGCCGGGCAAACCATCCCTGTCGTCTGGACGCTCAAGCAGGAGGGCGAGGTGAAGCTCAAGACCATCTGCCCGCCGGACGGCATGAAGGTATTGGTAAAGTATCCCTACAAGACCAGCAGCCTGACGACAATCTCGTTCATCAGCGAAACCGAGCTCCAGCGGTCACTGGAGGAAAGGACCTACAAGACAACGGCGTCCTACATAGTGACCGGCCAGGGGCCGATAAAGCCCTACATCACGGTCGAGGACAAGCAGCCTGTCCCTGTGTTCAAAGGGGCAAGGACCGTCCTTGCGCTCCAGGTGAGCAACAAGGGTACCGGGCAACTGGCATCCGAGGTGAGCAAGGACCAGACCAAGATAATCGCCATACCTAGGGCCAACGTGAAGATAACCAACCTCGACAGCGGAGGGGAGCTGAAGCCGGCTGACGACTGCCCGTTCAAGGGGGGGAGCCCCGACGACGACGTCAGGCTGATAGGCAAGGATTCGAGCAAGATGATATGCAAGGTGGACATATCTAGCCTGGACGGGAAGGTGACGAAGACGACGACGAAGCATGTTGAAGTAAGTGTCGAATATGAATACATATTCACCAAGTCGGTCCCGATAACCGTCAACCCGAAGGTGACCGGCTGAACTGGCCATAAAGGGTGTTCCTTGCACCCTCTGGCGGTGATAAAATTTATAAAGTTATTGAACCAAGTAATAATGGAGTAATAATGAACAAGCCGAAATTCGACAGCAAAATGGGATGGTTGCTGATTCTTCCACTTGTAGTCATACTGGTGTCCGGCTGTGTAGGAGGAGGCGGTTCGACCGTATCCGGAAACGGCATAGTCATCACCAAATTCGAGCCAACACTTAAGAATATCCAATCCGGGGAGAGGGTGGCGCTTCACCTGGAAGTCCAGAACCAGGGCGGCACCATAGGCAAGGCCGCTGCCAAGATCATAGGGCTATACACCCAGGACTGGAGCGTCTACCAGACGGAGCAAACCGGAGGCGAGCTCCTGCCTGCGGACACGACCGCCGGGACGGAAGGCCAGATATGGAGTGCTGACTGGCAGCTTACTGCTCCGGACCTGAACAGGGGCGAGAAGCGCACATACGATGCCATCGCCAGGGTTTTCTACTCATATGAGACGAGGGTAATGAAGCCCATCGCATTCGTGACATCCGAGGAGCTGAGGAGGATCATCCAGAACGGGGAATCATTACAGTCGGACCCTGCCATAGTCAGCTCGGGGCCGATATCAGTCATTGTGAAGATGGGTCAGTATGTGATGTCGAGGGACGACTGGCAGCAGTCATACTTCCCGGTAGAGATTGATCTGACGAACACCGGAGGCGGGCTGGTCGCCGGGGAGAACTATCCGATAGGCGTGGACATTACAGCCCCGCCTGGGACCATGTTCAGAGGAGAGTGCCCGAGAGCGTCACAAGCCGAATGGACCGGCGGCTCCTTTGGGACAAGCGTGCCAAGCGGCCTCTCAAGACCTGTTTCGCCAAAGACCGTCTTCATGTGGAACGGGAAGGACACCAAGATAACCTGCGAACTCAAGGTCATAACACCTCCGGACGCCCGGCAGAAGAGGGACATGACGATAAAGCTCAGCTACATCTACTACGTAGACAAGACGACCCAGATCACAGTCACGGGCACAAAGGAATGGGGATTCTAAGAACCTCTTTCAGTTCTAATCGTGCAAAGACGTTCACGAGAAATAACCCCTTTTTGGCTGGATGCTCAAAAGCGTTAGCGGAAAAGAACTTTTAGATTATGTTTCTTGCTTAATATTCTTTTCTAAAGAAGCTTAGAAAATATAAATCTTGAGCGCCAATTATTAGTCATGCAGGGAAAATCGTTATCCATTCTGACGGTCCTTCTCGTTGTTTCCTCGGTCGTCGTTTCGGGCTGCATCAACCCGACAACTGGGACCAATTTCGACTCGGGCGTCAACATAATCAATTTCGAGCCCGAGATGCAGAGCGTCTATTCTGACGAGTCCGTCAATTTCCAGATGAAAATCAAGAACCTCGGCTCCTTCCAAGCAGAAGGGAAGGCGAATTTGGAACTGAGCGAATGGACCTGCAGGGGGGCAGGTTCGGCCTCTGAATCATTCAGCCTCATCCCGCCGTATCCCGACAGGGGCACTGAGGGGGAGGAGAAGGTGTTCCTCTGGAGCTGCCAGGCCCCGAAGATACCAGAGGGGATGAGCATCCCCTACGAGGCAAGGGTTGAGGTGGAGTACCCGTACAAGACCATCTCCTCCAGAACCATTACGATACTTCCGACCAGCGAGCTGGTCGCATTGAATAACGCAGGCAAGCCGCTGCCATCGGAGACTGACAGCCAGTCCCACTCACCAGTCAAAGCCGAGGTCCTCGTCAAAGGGCCAATAAGGATCAGGGATGGGGGCTCTGTGGAATTCCCTATCACCATCAAGATATCGAACATCGGCGGCGGGATTGTCAAGGACAGCAAGGTCAACCTCAAGGTGGAAAAGGCGGGGGCGATAAGCAACCTCAAGGATTGCGACCAGAGCAATCTGCCGCTATGGAAGGGGCAGTCCCAGACCGTCACCTGCGAAGTGACCGCCAACAACGTCAAGGACATCACCACATCAAGGATACTCGCGAATGTGGAGTACACCTATATAATAAGCTCCTCTGCGAATGTGGCCGTCCTGGGAAGCAAATGAGCCTTGGAACGACGGGATTCTTCTTTCTTGCTCAATCATGTCAATCTGGGGCCTTTATGAAGCTCATGAGGCTGCTCTGGGGGTTGGTGCTTTCTGCTGCTGCCTTGCCTTTCAGAAGAAGCTTGCCATAGACGCCGTCATAGCCGGGGCTTATCTGGATTTTGCCCTCCCTGACATTCAGTATCAATTCCGCTATCTGCGGGCTCGTCACTTTCTCCATCGCGACTTTATCGGCCGATAGGAGCACATCAAACTCGGAGCCGAATGCGCCCACAAGCTTGTCATATATTTCCCATATCTTCCTGGAATAGAGCTGCTCTATGCCCAATGCCGTCGAGATTATTTCCGTGAGCGGCAGGAGCCTTTTGAAAGGGATGGCGCCTTTCGGGGTGAAGCCTTCAGGCCTGTCCGCAAGCTCTTCGACACGATGCAGCACGCCAACTGTCAGCTTCCTCCTGCACACCGGGCATGTGTTCTTGATTTTGACGGACTCACTTGGCTCCAGGCGAGTCCTGCAGTCCCTGTGGCCGTCCAGATGGTATTTTCCGTATGCGGGATCCACCTCTATTGTGCTTAAAAACCTTTTTGGGTCCTTTTCCTTTATGGAATTTATCAGCTCATCATAGCTCATTTTTTTCAGCTCAAACACGTTCGCTTCCCTCCCGATTCGCCATGGCCAGTAGGAGTGCGAATCCGAATTGGAAACGAGCGCGTACCTGTCAAGGCCCGAGAGTCTCCAGTTCATGGCCGGGTCGCTGGAAAGGCCGGTCTCAAGGGCGAATATGTGCTTCGTCTGGTCCTTGAAGCATTCCTCCACGGAATCGAAGCCTGAATTGGAGCCGAAGATACTGAACCACGGCGTCCAGGCGTGGGCAGGGATTACCGCTATCCTGGGGGATATCGACATCAGGTTCTCCACAAGCTCCGGGCAGGACATGCCCGAAAAAGTCGGCCTCCCGTCGGACTCCAAGTTGCCGTGCTTAGACAGGAACGCGTTTATCTGTCCGACCGTCCCGAAATCCGGTGCAAGGAGCACATTGTGGACCTTCCTTGTTCTCCCATCCTGTTCATAAATGTTTGAAACTTCAGCCGACAGAATGAAATTGAATCCTGTTTCTGTTTTCAAAATGCCGGAGCCGTCTTCAGTGAGGCACTCCTTCAGCTCATTCAGCCACTTAGGATGCGTGAAGTCGCCTGTCCCGAGTAGCCCGAGGCCCTTTATCCTTGCGAACTTCTCGAGGTTCTGCGGGGTCAGGTTTTCGCTGGTCCCTCTGGAATAGGGGCCGTGCATGTGGAGGTCAGCTATGACTTGCATGGATTAATTTTAATGGTATGGTTTTAAAGCTGTTGAAAGAAAGGGTATGGGCCCGGAGGGAATGTCATAAGCTCTTCGCATTTTCCGCGGCGGCGTGCTTTTCCTCAACTCTTGCGCGCCTTGTACGCTTTTGCGGTAGCGTACTTCTCCTTAAGGTTTTTGCCCGTTTACCGGGGCAAAAAGCTTACTTTGAACCCTCGACCATCAGCTTCTACGCCTTTCCAAGCCAAGCGCTTGGAAGCCTTATAAGACTGGCGCTCTAGCCAAGCTGAGCTACGAGCCCATTCGTTATTAATTGTTGCTATGTTTTTATATTTTAATGTACCGGCTTGCTCGGTATCTGCATGTTTTCCGGGAGCGCTAAGCTTCTAGGAAAAGCTTAAGCAAAAAACAGGAGCATCGCACATTTTCCGGGAGCGCTTTTAACGCTTGCCTATTAAAAGGGTTCTTTCCGCGAACGCTTTTTCCAAAAGGGTTCTTGTTTATCCTTTTAAAATATATCATCATTATCAATTAACATGGGACGGGAATTGATGATAAGCCGGGCCGGGCAGTGCCTTGAGGAAGAGGGCTACAGCGTTTCCCGCGGAGGCGGATGCTTCGACATCCTTGCCAAGAAGGACTGCTCCATCGCGCTTAAAGCGCTTATCAACGTGGATTCTTTCACCAGATCCGAAGCTGAAGACCTGAAGACTCTCACTGCTTTTCTGGGCACCTTTCCTGTGCTGGTTGGTGAGCGGGCTAACAGGTACGTGCTGGAGCAGTCCATCGTCTATGAGCGCTTTGGGATTGCTGCAATGTCTTCTTTTACGTTCAAAAGTTTTGTAAAGGGCATAAAGCCCACTGTGAAGAGCAGAAGGGGCGGTTTCGTGGTGAGCATGGACGAAGAGCGGCTGAAAACCTATATGAATGAAAAGGGCATGTCGGTTGCGGAACTTTCCTCGATTTCCGGAATCAGCAGGAAGACGCTCTACAAATGCGGCCGCGGAGAGACGGTGGATGTGGGGACATGCGGCATGATTGAAAAAATCATGGGCGCTGCCCTTGGCGGCGGGATTGATGTGGAAGGCGAATACTGCGCCGCAAAGACCGAGCCGCGCTCTTCCTTCAAGAGGATGGTTTCTGCGCATCTGGGGAGGATGGGATTCATCTTCTCCTTCCTTTCAAGGTCCCCGTTCAATCTTCTTATGAAGGATGAGGAGACGCTGGTCTCGGTGGTTTCCCAGGATAGGAAGAGGTTCGCGGCCCATGCGGGAATACTGCATGATTTGGAGAGGGAGTTCGATATAGAATCCGTATTCATAACCAATTATGGGCATGCGAAGAATGTGGACGGCATACCTGTGATAAGCCTGCGGGAAGTGAAAGAGATGGAGAGCCCCAGGGAGTTCATCGAAAATATGGAAGAAAGGCGGGATTAGCGCGCTGCGCTCTTTCGGTTTTTTACCTCCAAACACATAACTTTTTAAATTCTTTTAATATACTATCCATACGAAATTGGCATAATGCCTTAAATATTTATTAAAAATGGGAAGGTGGTTATATGGTAAATCTTAGTCAATTGACAGGGCAGGGGGGCATGCAGCCCATTCTTATCCTGCCTGAAGGAACTTTTAGGTCCAAGGGCAAGGACGCCCAGACCAACAACATAGCTGCGGCAAAGGCCGTCGCAGACACGGTAAAGACTACGCTGGGGCCCAAGGGCATGGACAAGATGCTTGTGGATTCCATGGGTGACATAACGATAACCAACGACGGCGTCACCATACTAGAGGAGATGCAGATAGAGCATCCCGCGGCAAAGATGATGGTGGAGGTCGCGAAGGCCCAGAACGAGGCCGTAGGCGACGGGACGACCACTGCAGTGGTACTGGCAGGGGAGCTGCTCAAGAAGGCGGGAGATCTCCTGGAGCAGGATATACACCCGATAATCGTGACCAAGGGCTATAAGCTTGCCAGGATAAAGGCTCTGGAGGCTCTGGAGAAGACCGCAATCAAGGTCGGCATGGAGGACGAGAAGAGCCTCAAGCAGATTGCCAACACTGCCATGACAGGCAAGTCCGCCGAGTGGGCATCGGAGTTCCTTGCTGATATAATTGTAAAGGCGGTGAAGAGGGTCGCAGAAACGCAGGACAACAAGCTCGTGGTCGATACAGAGAACATCAAGATCGAGAAAAAGCACGGCGGCACTATATCTGACACGGTCCTCATCGAGGGCATCCTCATAGACAAGGAAGTCGTCCACAGCGGCATGCCCAAGGCCGTAAAGAATGCCAAGATAGCACTGCTTGATGCGGCCATAGAAGTGAAGGAGCTCGAGGGCGATGCGAAGATAAGCATAGACTCGCCGGAGAAGATGCAGGCCTTCATGGATGGGGAAGAGAAGATGCTGAGATCCATAGTAGACAAGGTCACCGCATCAGGGGCCACGGTCGTGCTGTGCCAGAAGGGGATAGACGACATTGCGCAGCATTTCCTTGCCAAGAAGGGCATAATAGCCGCAAGGAGGGTCAAGAAGTCAGACATGGACAAGCTTGCCAAGGCGACCGGGGGAAAGATTGTAAGCAACATCAGCGAGCTTTCGAAGGATGACCTCGGATTCGCAGGCAACGTGGAGGAAAGGAAAGTGGGCACCGACAGGATGATATACGTCGAGAAGTGCAGGGACCCGAAGGCAGTCACCATCCTCATAAGGGGAGGAACGGAGCATGTCGTTGACGAGGCAGAAAGGGCCATAGAGGATGCCGTCAAGGACATCGCGGCTGCCTTGGAGCTTGGCAAGATGGTGGCTGGGGGCGGCGCAACCGAGATAGAGGTCGCGAAGGTGGTCAGGAAGTACGCCGACTCCTTCAGCGGGAGGGAGCAGCTGGCGATACTGGCATTCGCAGACGCCATGGAAGTGATACCAAGGGCGCTTGCGGAGAACGCCGGACTGGACCCGATAGACAAGCTGGCTATGCTGCGCTCGGAGCACGAGAAGGGAAAATCGACCATGGGGCTTGATGTCTTCTCTGGCCAGGTCGTAGACATGCTGCACGCAGGCGTTATCGAGCCTCTGAAGATAAAGCTGCAGGCCGTGCAGTCCGCAACCGAAGCCGCAGAGATGATACTGAGGATAGATGACCTCATAGCGGCCGGCGGCTCTTCGGAGAAGGGTGGCGGCAGGATGCCTCCGGGCGGCGGAGAGATGCCGGAATACTGATAAGAAATCCCTGATTTTTTATTTTTTCTATTTCTTTTTTCTTTGACAAAAAGGCGAAGCCGCCGCTTTTTTCTGCTTCTGCATGGGCTGCGGCCCCATGGAAAATATTTATATTGGGAGATTGACAATTAATATACATGGCTGACGAAGAATACGAGGTTATACCGACTTCTCCCATCAGAAGGCTAGAGAAGAGGCTAGAGAAGATGGAGGACACTTCATCCACATCCCAGGTCCAGAAGCTTATGGAGCAGGTCATAGAGCTCATAAAGAGCAACCAGAGGATAATAGACGATGTGGTGAAGGCCAATGCCGAGCTCAGGGACGAGCTGTCCAGGATACCGGGCAAGATGGACAAGCTCATAGGCACGCTCAACGACTTCATGGAGATACTGAAGGCCGCCTCGGAAGAGGAATCGACCGGCGGGGGGATAGGGCCTGAGGTAATGAAGCCTC
>Ga0315293_10004658_pt1 | contig 12960 bp, 8 predicted proteins | sample YL17G13_20_MG_FD_203071 | JGI IMG/M metagenome (GOLD analysis project Ga0315293, IMG submission 203071) | Sediment microbial communities from Yellowstone Lake, YNP, Wyoming, USA - YL17G13_20 | ecosystem: Environmental > Aquatic > Freshwater > Lake > Sediment | place: USA: Wyoming | collected... | reverse complement strand
TTCCTCCAGTTTCTGTGCAGAAAGAGGAGACAAAGGAAAAGCCTTCTCTAGTAGATAGTCTTGAAGAGCTCTGGAAAAAGCATTTGGTTCCTTCGAAAGTTGATGCATGTATTCTCTTCATAGACGACGTGCATTATTTTCTCGTGGCAGGACAACCAGATGCATATTACACAATAAGAAATACTTTTCAGGAATTAGCTAGAAGAGCATGCAATTTCTCGCTTGTCATGACCGGTCCAAAGTTGCTTTTCAAAGATGTTGCGGATCTTGCTGAACCATTTACGAGATTCTTCCACCCAGTCTATCTAGAGGCCTTCACTCTTGAAGGAACAAGGGAAGCAATAAACAAGCGAATTTCCGCCAGTAGACTGAAATTAGAATTCTCAGAGGATGTCGTGTCTGCCATCCATGAGAAATCCAAAGGACATCCGTACTTTGTTATGTTCATAGTGTATGAACTCGTCAACTTGACAGGTACTGGAAAATGCGTAACTCAAAAGGAACTCAATAAGACGTGGCCCAAGATAGTCACACTACTGGAGAAGAACGTGTTTGTCAATCGTCTTGGGGAAGTGTCCGACAGAGAAAAAGAGGTCTTGCTTAGAATAGCGGAAATGAAGAAAGAACGGGTTTCACCGTCTGACATCAAAGGCATAGGAGGAGTGACAATATTCTTCTCAAGACTCGAACGAAAGGGTTTTTTGCTGAAAAAAGAGCGAGGACTGTACGAGCTATTTCACCCACTCTTCAAAGAATACTTGAGAAGACTGGCTCAGAGTTGAGGCAATGCAAGTACTAAGGTGCGTATGTTGAGATCTGTGCGTGCTACATGCTTGACGGAAGTGTTTTCTTAGATGCTTTGAGGTCAGATCTTCGATTAGTTGTTGAAGGATCGAATCTTGGGCTTGGCATGTCTTGAAGGAGCCGAACCCTTCATGCATTACCCTTCCAGTACCGTCTGTTTCACCATCAGCAACACTTTGGCAAAAGGAAAACCTGACGTGAATCTCATTTCGACGTTTGAGAGAACGAGACACAAATGGTCTCCAGACAAGCTTATAGTGACTTTGCCTTTCAAAGATTTCATGACTGCCGTGAGAAGCGTTGATTACTCTGGCTATGGAAAAAAGACTGCATCTTAGAGCGTGCATTCTTCTTCGTTCACATGAAGTCAACGCGTGCTAGAATGTTGCTGTCAGAGAATAAAAGAAAAAAGAAAGAGTGCTAACTCTTTCCAAAGTTCATCACTACTATTGTGATATCTCTCATGTCTATCTGTCCGTCTGAGTTGAGGTCGCAAGACGGGTTGTATCTGGGGTCTGATGGGGAACTTCTGAAAGCTTTGATAGCAAGAGATACGTCTTTCATGTCTACCTTTCCATCACCATTTACATCGCCCAAGATGGCGCGGACAGAAGCGATACAAGATACTGCCACAAAGACCAATAGTATAGTTCCAACACTTATCTTCCAATTCATCGGTTTCACCTCAAATACTATACAGTCGAAGAAAGGGAAGAGCTTATTTTCAGTTTAATGAATTGAACTTGGGATCTACTTATGTTGAAGATTCTAGAGCAAATTTATTCCAAGATTCAAATGCTATTGAAAGAATTTACTTCGTCTAGAAGATGTAGAGATGAACAGATTACAGTTGGAAGAAATGAGAAATGGTGCAAGCGCGCGCTAGGGTAATATTCAACAGATGATCCCCAACTAAGCGTTTCGCACAAGCAGATAGTCGAGAAGTCTTTGCCATTCCCCTGTTTCTTCCATGGCTTTTCTGCCGATCCTCTTGCCGCGAGTCATGATTTTGTCGCGGACAACTAGAGTCTCGCTCTCCGACCACATCCAGCGTCCGGCCGAGACTGTGCGACAAATAAGAGTAAAAACGGGATAGCCCAACTGCTCCTCTCTGATTGCGTATTTGTAGCCTTCCCTTTCTGATAGAACGATAGCTGCGAAACGTATGCCCGCAGTTAACTGCCTTAATCTGTCGAAGTTTTTCTTGATTTCTGTTGTCTGGTCGGCGACTGCATTATTTTTGATTTCCAGAACCGTGTCTACTTCGTGTGGATAATACGAGGTTCTTGCGGGGTCGATATCAGATTTGAGAGAAATGAGGTCAATCTCAAGTGGTGCGCCTTCGATTCCTACGCGAGCGTTTGAGATGTTTAGTCCATGTTTTATCAGATGTTCACAGATCACATTTTCTGTTGCTCTCCCAGAAATGTCTCGGCTTCCACTTGGCGATAGTTTCTTACCTTGTTTCGTGAGCTGCGCGCGCTGATAAGAGACGAGTTTGCCTACTTCGATAAACATTTGCATTTCTTCACTTATCATAGGCACTTGCAGTTCTTCCCCGTGCTCTACATCATAATCTCATAGCTATTGTGAGTTTTGGTTTGTCTTTCATTGTCTAAGATAGCCTGCGAGTGTCAGAGAATGGAAAAGGCATTTCTGCTTGAACACTGCTATTTACCGTGAGGTTGCACGTCGAGAAGGGTTGTAACATTGACACCATCTAGTTTAGTCAAGAAGATACTTGACGGTCCGCCAAAGTTGTCAGCTGACCAAAAGAAGGCGGTCCTTTCCAAAAGTAGATATGACAGAATTATCGCCGGTGCTGGTGCTGGCAAGACTGAGACGCTAACTAGACGGATAGTTTACCTGCTTTCAGTGGAGGCGGTGAAGCCGGAGTCGATTGTGGCTTTTACTTTTACTGAGAAGGCAGCTCAGAGCATGAAGAGTCGTATTTATCAGAGAGTTGGGCAAATCTGCGGGCAGGAAGCAACTGCAAATCTTGGCGAGATGTACGTGGGAACTATTCATGCGTATGCCAAGAGGGTTCTTGAAGATTGCTTCAGGTATGGGAACTACACTGTTCTGGATGACAATCAGGAAGTTGCTTTTCTTATGAGGCACGGCTGGAGCCTAGGTATCAGTAACTATGGTAATTCGTATGCTGAATGTTGCCGCAACTTTCTGAGGACAGTTAACATGGTTTGGGATGAGCTGCTCGATGAGAAACAGCTTGAGAAGAGGGCTCCGGATTTCTACAGGAGAATGAAGCATTTTGAAGAGATACTCAAAGATCATAGATTATTGACATTTGGCAGAATGATCTATGAGGCTGTGTTGAATCTCAGAAAGAATCCTGAAAAACTCGCCAACATTTCACATCTTGTTGTTGACGAGTATCAGGACATAAATACGGCCCAATCTGAACTCATAAGCCTCATTGGGCGAAACGGAAGCATATTCGTGGTTGGCGACCCCAGACAAAGCATATACCAGTGGAGAGGGTCAGATGAGAGGTTCTTCGACGAGTTCTCCAAGACATTTTCTGGCACTAGCGAGGTGGCGATCCGCGAAAACAGGCGTAGCGGCAAGAGAATCGTGGAAAACGCGAACAAGTTTGCTGCGACTTTCTCGAGAAGGCATTATGAGGAGATGGATCCGACAAGGCCTGTGGATGGATTTGTTGGCGTATCAAGTCATGAAACTTCTGAAGATGAGGCAAGATGGATTGCCGACCAGATAGAGACCTTAATGGGGAACAACAAAGAGTTGAAGCTCTCAGACTTTGGCATCTTGACTAGAAGTGTGAGCACTTCTGCTGGACCGCTGATCGATGAATTCAAAGAGAGAAGAATTGCCTACATCGTAGGTGGGAAGGTCGGTCTATTTAAGAGAGACGAGGCGCAGGCACTTGGCAGGATTTTTTCTTGGTTCTGGGAAGACGGTTTTTGGGTTCCAGGCGTGTGGAATTGGAATGAGAGAATCTCCGGCGACGCATTGCTCAATACGGCACTATCATCTTGGGATGCAGCACACACTCACGGTCACCCAAAGGATGCGGAAGACAGATTACAAAAGATCAAGGCGGATCTTAATTCCTCCAAGTCTTCGTATAACAATTTCACAAAGATTTACTATGACGTCTTGAATGCTTTGGGTTTCGAGAGGCTAAACTACAAGAATAGAAATGATGCAGCTATGATGGCTAACCTTGGACGTTTCAACAATCTGTTAACTGATTATGAGACTGCAAACAGGATTGGAGGTAGGACGCCTGAGTGGAAGAGGGATCTTAAGGGGCTATGTTGGTTCATGGCTACTTATGGGCTCCAAGCGTATGAAGAGCAACCTTCAGACGATATTCGTGGAGTTGAGGCTGTCCAGCTTATGACTGTTCATCAGGCCAAGGGTCTTGAATGGCCGATAGTCTTTCTCTTTGCAACCGTTGATTCAAGGTTTCCAGCTAGCAGAGTCGGTCGGGAACAGGGCTGGTGTAATGTTCCAAGAGACATGTTTGACGTGGAACGATATGAAGGGGATCTTGAAGATGAGAGACGGCTGTTTTACGTAGCTATAACGAGAGCGAAGGATTCTCTGATTGTCAGTCATTTCAGAAAAATAACAAGGGCCTCTAAGCGTAGCAAGTTTATTGAAGACATGGAACCAAACGTGGTCACGAATCTGACGGATGGCGATCCTATTCCTAATCTCAGTATTAAGCCAAGCACGGCATCCGAGGAGATTGAGACCTTTTCAGCTGGTGAGATCGTTACCTACAATGTTTGTCCACATATGTATCTTCTTAGAGAGCTTTGGGGATATCAGCCGCAGCTCGATGTTGCCATTGGGTACGGTAATGGGCTGCATTACTGTCTTAGAAGAGCTGGAGAATTAGTCAAGGAGGAGGGCTATAGTCCGGTTAGTGCTGTGGCGACTTCTGTCGACGAAGATTTTCATATGCCCTTCGTAGGGGAACCGGTACTTGAAAACTTCAGGAACAGCGCTAGGACAAAGCTGGTAAATTTCGCTAAGAAGTACGGAGACGATTTGAAGCGTATCCATGAAGTAGAATACAGGCTTGAGTATCTGATCCATAACGCAACGATTATGGGAAAGGTGGATGTTATTCTGAAGGATGGTGGGGAAATGGAGGTAAGAGACTATAAAACGTCTCAGGAGGTTAGGACGTTCGAGGAAGTTTCCGTCCAAGTCAGGTTGTACACTGCCGGTCTGAAAAGCATGGGACGACCTGTGACAAGCGGATCAGTTGCGTATCTGGAAGACCCCGATGTGAAGGATGTGGACGTCACCGAGCCTATGCTTGCTACCGAAAGGAAAAGCGCCGAAGAGACCGTGTTAAATATTATAGAAGGTGCTTTTGCACCTAGTCCAGGAGAGAGTTGTGGGCGGTGCGATCAGAAACCTATCTGCAGGTGGAGGAAGGATTGAGATGTCCCGAATAGAGAGCGACGTTCAGGAAAAGGTTAAGAATCTATTGAAAGAACTCTTTCAGTTTGACACGCAAGATCTTGATTTTGGAATCTATAGGATTATGAATTTTAAGAGAAAGGAAATTGAAAGATTCATAGATGACGACCTGATAGCTGCTGCTGAAAGGGAATTCAAGGAATATACAAAATCGGACATTGTCGGGTTGCAGAAGGAAGTTGATAGGCTAAGAGCTGAGATTGATCGTGATTTTGGCAAAGGAACCATTGATGAACGAGGACATGTACTGAAAAATCAGGACGCTCCGAAAATCAAGGAATATATGGATAAAATAAGGGAGCTGGAGAGTACAAGGGCTACTAGGTCGGAGATACAGGATGTTTTTAATCATATCTATGAATTCTTTTCAAGGTACTATGACAAGGGTGACTTTCTTTCTAAGAGACGATATGGTGGAAGGGAGAAATATTACGTTCCTTACAATGGCGAGGAAGTTCTGTTACATTGGGCAAACAACGACCAATATTATATCAAAACTGGAGAGTATTTTAAGAAATACAGTTTCAAAGCAGGAGGATACCGAATAGATTTCGCGCTCAAAGAAGCTGATGTAGAGCAAAACAACGTTGAAGTTGGACCGAAATATTTCCTCTTATTCGGAGGTGACTCAGTCGAATTTGATGGAAAAAAGAAAGAACTGTCCGTGTTCTTTACCTGGAGGGGACTTACAGATGAGGAGAAAAGCAAGTATGGAATGAGAGATATTCAAAGAACAGTAGTTACAGACATTGCTGACAACGTTGTTTCTCAAATCAAAGATATGATTCTCAATACCGAGCTTCAGAAAAAAGCGGATGAGCAAAGAACGATTCTTGAAAAGCACCTAAACATGTATGTAGAAAGGAACACTACAGACTACTTTATTCATCAAGATCTCAAATCCTTTCTGGGAAGAGAGCTCGACTTCTACTTGAAAAGTGAGGTTTTAGATCTTGATGAAATTGAAAGAATGGACGAAAGTCATTTTCGCATGAATAAAGCGAAGATGCGAGCAATAAGAGGGATTGGCGGAAAGGTAATTGAGTTTCTTGCTCAGATTGAGAATTTTCAGAAACTGCTCTTCGAGAAGAAGAAGTTTGTGGTCAGAACTGAATATTCCGTCACGTTAGACCGTGTGCCAGAAACACTGTGGGACGCGGTGCTGGAAAACAAAGCACAGATTAGAGAATGGAATGAGCTTTACGGGCTGATGGAACTACTAGGAAAGGCAGCTAGTCAACCTGACAAGGCATTTCTGAAAGAACATCCAACCCTGATGATCGACACCCGTTATTTCTCAGATGATTTCAAATGGAAGCTTTTAGGAGGTTTCGATGATCTGGACAATGCTTTGGATGGATTGCTATTCAAGCGCGATAGTTTCCAGGCACTTAACTTGTTACAGGAAGCATGGAAAATGCGTCTCGATTGCGTATACATTGATCCTCCTTTCAACACTGCCGCGAGCGCAATTCTGTACAAGAACAACTACAAACACTCTTCGTGGCTCAGTTTGTTGAAAGATCGCATCCAGAAAACCGTCGATCTCATGAAGAATGATTCAATCATCTGCGTAGCCATAGATGATTACGAGCTGCCTGCTCTCAAGTACTGCCTCTCGAGAATCTTTGGTGAAGATAGACATCTTGCAACTGTCGCAGTTCGAAGCAATCCTCACGGACGAGCAATGGCCTCAGGTTTTTCAACAAACCATGAATATGCGCTTTTTTTGGGGAAGACCGAACAAGCTGTCATCGGACGTCTTCCGCGAGACGAGAAAGGACTGGCCCGTTACCCAAAATCAGATGGGGGTGGCTTTTTTGCCTGGATCAATTTCAGGGGGACTGGAGTTCACACCCGGAGGGTAGACAGGCCTAAGCTGTTCTATCCAATCTACGTTTCCAATACTGGTGAAATCCGCATTCCCACGATGAGGTGGTCAGAGAAGACCCGGCAGTGGGATCCATTAGAAGCTCTGAAGCCGCTTGAGTCGATTGTTGCACCGATTGACGACAAGAAAAGGGAACGTGTTTGGACACTTGGGTGGGAACGAGCACGTGAAGAAATTCATTCTGGCGATGTTGTTCCTAAACAAGTAGATGGCGTATGGCAAATCTACCGTAAGTATCGACCCACTCAGGAAGGAGCAGTTCCCAGTACATGGTGGGACGCTGCAAGATACTCTGCAACTGAGAGTGGGACAAAGGTGCTAAAGGACATGTTTGGAGAACGGGAAAGATTTTCGTTTCCGAAGAGCGTTCATCTGGTGGAAGATTGCTTAAGGGCGTCCAATTACTCAGCAGGATCATGTGTTCTGGATTTCTTCGCTGGCTCTGGGACCACTGCCCACGCAGTCATTAATCTTAACCAAGATGGTGGCAAGCGAAAGTACATTCTGATTGAGATGGCCGATTATTTCGATACTGTTCTTCTACCGCGAATCAAGAAAGCCGTCTATTGTCTAAAGTGGAAAGACGGCAAGCCAGTAGGTCGAAAAGGAGTGAGCCATATGGTCAAATACCATTACATTGAACAATACGAAGACGCTCTGAATAACATTGTGTTCAAGGAAAAAGACAAAACCATCCAGCAAACTCTAGATAGCTTTCAGGACTACTTCCTCCGCTATGTGCTGGAATATGAAACCCGCGAAAGCCCCACAAGATTACTCATAGAGAAATTCCAAATGCCATTCGATTACAAAATCAAAATAATGAACGAAGACGAGGAGAAAGAACAAACTGTGGACTTGGTCGAAACCTTCAACTACTTGCTCGGACTTCGGGTCCAAAAACTTCGTACTGCCAAGAACGGGGAACACACATATCGAATCGTAATTGGAAAACGTAACAATGAGAGCATCATAGTAATATGGCGTAATACAAAAGACATGGATCTCGCAACAGACAGGAAATTCATAGAAGAAAAGATATTGTCTAGCAATGTCGCCGATATCATATTCATCAATGGGGACAGCTACATCCAAAACGCAAGTGCAATTGAACCAGAATTCAAGAGGTTAATGGGGGCATGAAGCTGCCAAGAACAAAGGCAGCCCCGCAGACTAGAAGTAGGTTTAGACTTGAGGATCACCTTCTACTTGCAAGGTTCATCGCCAACAAGCTTGGCATGAATAAAGTGGCAGAAATAGAAGAATTCTCCGATGTGGAAGAAGGCTTTGACTCGGATGGCCGAAGCTACATGTACCATGCAATAATATCGCGTCGAGGTAACGCGATACCTGAAGACAAAATGAGGCAATACGACGAGAACATCAGAAAATACTTCGAAAACCTCAGAAGAAACAGAGAAGAAAGGATCTCTCTCAAATACTACCAATATTTGGCCCTTCTTTTCTCAGACATCTATCTAGACTACTACTTCCAAAACCCGGTCAGCTTTCTGAACGAGATAAACGAAAGAATGTCAGTAACTTCCGAACAAGAAATCTTCAGCGCTTCAGACCTCAAGAAAATCGCCTACTGGATGGCTACGGGAAGTGGCAAAACCCTCATAATGCACGGCAACTATTGGCAATTCATAGCCTACAACAAAGGATCCAAGAGACTAGACTTCGAAAACATAATACTCATCACTCCAAGCGACGAAATGTCAAAACAACACCTCGACGACTTCAAGAAAAGTGGAATACCTGCAAGGAACTTTCACGGTGAATCTGGCGGATACTTTGAAGAAGACAAGAGGGTTGTAAAGGTAATTAGCATCCACAAACTCAAACTGCCAGAAGATAAGAAAGGCGAAGGCGTAACAGTAGATGTATCCAGTCTGGGAACAAAAAACCTGGTTTTCGTGGATGAAGGACATAAGGGCCACAAGTCAGAAGACCTGAAATGGAAACGAACACGTGAAAGACTCGCAAAGGACGGTTTCACATTTGAATACAGCGCCACATTCGGCCAAGCCATCACAGGCAGCAATGAAGAAATCTTCAGAGAATACTCGAAAGCGATACTCTTCGACTACTCATACAAATATTTCTACGGTGATGGCTATGGAAAGGACTTCCGCATCTTGAACCTCGACAGCAAAACGTTTACAGAATCACAAGTCCCAAAATTGTTACTTGCAAACGCAATGTCATTCTATGAACAAATACTCGAATACAAAAAAGCCGGAGACGACTTAAAGAGCTACGACATAGAAAAGCCCCTTTGGATATTTGTAGGCAGTAGGGTCAGAGACGAAGCTTCAGACATACTCAAGATCGCCCAATTCCTAAACTGGCTCTTGAGCACAGACGACAAAGTCATCAAACAGCACATCAACAATATCCTTAAAGGAAACTCCGGAATTCAATTTGACAACAAGGACATCTTTGCACCAAGGTATCCGGAAAGAAGCTTCGTCTACCTGAGAGAAAAGAAAATCAACCCTGAAGAGATCTGCAATGGCATTTTCACGGAAATCTTCCACATCCCACCAGGAGTAATGGGCCGAAAACTGCACGTCGTAAACCTCAAAAACGCAGAAGGTGAAATCGGCCTAAGAGTCGGAGGATCTGACAAATGCTTCGGAGTAATATACATTGGAGAAAAACCGGAGTTCCTGAAACTTGTCCAGGACACAATGAAAGACATCATCGTGGAATCAGCCACTTTTGGCAAGTCTCTTTTTGACGACATAAATGAGGTCTCGACATCAATCAACTTGCTCATTGGCGCCAAGAAATTCATAGAAGGGTGGAATTCTTGGCGGGTCTCTAGTATGTGCCTGCTCAACGTTGGAAAAAGTGAAGGACCGCAAATTATACAACTATTCGGACGAGGTGTAAGACTCAAAGGGAAAGGGTACAGCCTGAAAAGGAGCAGATTCACTCCGCCACCTCATCCACGATACATAGAAATTCTCGAAACACTGCAGGTTTTTGGAATTCAAGCAAACTACATGGAAATCTTTAGACAGATAATTGAAAAGGAAGACATCCCTTCATTTGAATTACCATTGGAAACCATGAAGATGAAACCATTTCCGCAAGACCTTCAGATCCTAGGCCTCAAAGGTGGTTGGTCATTCAGCCAAGAATTCATAACTCTCGAACCAGAAGACGGCATAGACGCCAAAATAGATCTCCTGCCTAGAGCCATCATCATCGATCTAAGAGAGGAACAGACTCTGGTCTCTGAAAAGAGTCAGACAACAAAGACCATAAAGAAGGAAATACTGAACCTGCTGGATTGGGATGACATCTACTACGCACTGCTAGAATACAAAAATGAACGAGAGCTTTGGAACATCATAATCGCCAAAGACAAACTCAAACAAATAATGTGCGAAGCAAAATACACGCTATTATGCAACGATGAACTTATCAACCCAACAGGTTTCAGGTCACTGGAACAAATAGCGGATGTCGTAATTCTGATTCTCAAGAAATATCTCTCAACTTATTACTCGAAGAGAAGAAATGCTCTTGAAAAGCGGCATCTAGAACTCAAACCGTTGAAAATCGAAGACGAAAACCTCCTGCCCTCTTACAGAGTTCAAATCCACGAAGACGATAGGATACTGATAAACAACATAGAAGAATTGATCAAATCAGGAAAAATCTATACATCCGCGACCGAAGTCAAACTTATTGGTGACTTGCGAACCTTCATTGACAAATATCCCACTTCTTTCAGAAACGCCTACTTCTCTGGTCACCTGTACCAGCCTCTCTTAGTGCGGCAGAACACAGATCGCATAGTCACATCGCCAGTTGGACTTAACGAAGGCGAGACCAAATTCGTGGAAGACATCCGAGAATATCTGAGCACAAACAAATCCTTCGCAGACGAAGTCTATCTTCTGCGAAACTTAACTAGAAGCAAAGGAGTTGGATTCTATGAATCACATTCATTCTATCCCGACTTCATCTTGTGGATCAAAAAGAGCGGAAAGCAGACAATCCTGTTCTTGGATCCAAAGGGCTTGGCTCACTTGGGTCTAGATCATCCCAAACTGAAACTCCACGAATACCTTAAGAACGAAATCCAAAAACAAATAGACGATCCCAACGTCAAGCTCGACGCATTCATAATCTCAGTTACCCCATTCAGCATCTTGTCCAGAATGCACCCTCAGAGAAGAATCGACCTCGAAAATCTTGGTAGAGACGAGCATATCCTATTCCAGTACAAAGACAAAGGAATAGAGGACCGTTCATACGTGGAGAGACTATTCGAGATTGCCACAAATGGTTGACATCTTGAGGCTATATGTTCTGAACGTCAAATTTTCAACAGCTTAACACATTAATTGATTAAGAGCGCGCGCTACTTTTCTACACGCAGATGCGTCACAAACTGCACTTCGAAGACGTGTGCATAATCATTTGTCGTTGTGTAATAATGTTCTTCAAAGCTTTCGAGGATGATGAAATCTCCCTTCTTCAAATCAACGGTCTCTTTGCCGTTGGTTATCGCCAGTTTGCCATCAATAACATAGTTTATCTGGCGCATCTTATGCGCATGCGGCTTCAGAGGTACTGAACTGTTTGGCGGAACAACTACTGTCCTTACGACGAAATCAGGTTGTTCCACAAGATTCGCCAAATGCACACGCACATCGCCAAACATAACTTCCTTCCTTAGATCTTTTTCATTCACCACTTTCAAGAAATCACCAGGCGTTGATGAGTTGCCTGAAACCATATTTAACGCTTCTAGCGCGCGCTCGTCGTTCGCCTCGTCCGTTTTGTATCGGTCGGCTTTGCGTAACGATTTCTAGAGTAGTCGGCGGAGTCGGAACGTCAATTTTATAGAAAGGCGTCGCGTGCGATAAGAATGCAAAGATTTCATGCTCTGCCGAAAAGCTTAAACTTGTGCATCATTGGTTGTTTTCAACGAAGGACAGGGAGAACGAATTGAAACTGTCGTTTGGTGGAGTTTTGATCATAATATTGGTTCTTGTCGTGGGTGTGATGTTATCTTTCTTCTTTGTTTTGCTAACTCCCAGATGGTCATTCACGATTGCCACAAACAAGGCTGTTTATGCTATTGGTGAAGATGCTCAGATTACGGTGACCTTGAAGAATATGGGTTGCTTACCTCAGTCCATAACCTCAGCGTTTACTGATCCGGTAATTGTCTCGGTCGAAGAAGGCGGTGCTCAGGCTTGGTTTGCGCTCTCCAGCGTTCAGACTAATCAGACCACATTCACAGTGGCGCCGGATCAATCTTTGACAAGAACATTTGTGTGGAATGGGTCATGGTGGAATCAAGAGAGACACTCTGGAAAATACTCCGTCAAAGCAGCAATCCCTAACGCTAACGCCGCTAGAATGTCTGATGTTGACACTGAGGAAGGTCGACAATTCTATGCGCACATTGGAATAGACATCACATCCGTCTGAAAATTCCATTGCTCGCGCCCTGTTGCGACTGATGTTGTGTCGTCGTTCGCGCGCGTTTGTTATGGGATTATTTGGGCGTCTGCACAACCGCTGATCAGATTTGTTATTTCTATTCTTAGGTGCTCGTTGCGTTTTGCGTTGCTGACGAAGATTGGAAAGCCTTTGATTCTGGCGATGCCTTTCCCGTTTGGGGTCATATCTACTATGTCTACTTCGTATTCTTCCCCAATTTTAATAGGGTAATTTATGCCTTTGCCGTGTTTGTTTTTTGCGTTTCTTGGAGCTCGCTTTTTCGGGCTAAAAAGACATTCCTCGCT
>Ga0315293_10004657_pt1 | contig 12961 bp, 12 predicted proteins | sample YL17G13_20_MG_FD_203071 | JGI IMG/M metagenome (GOLD analysis project Ga0315293, IMG submission 203071) | Sediment microbial communities from Yellowstone Lake, YNP, Wyoming, USA - YL17G13_20 | ecosystem: Environmental > Aquatic > Freshwater > Lake > Sediment | place: USA: Wyoming | collected... | reverse complement strand
TGCCTCGCGTGCTTCACCTTGACCCAGGGCCGCCGACCGGATGGCCATGTGCTTCGCCGCGATCCTCGCGACGCGCCTGGCGACCCGCTCTTGTCTCTGTTTCAGCGTCAACATGGTTCGCTCCTACTTGACCGGCGGCGTGTATTGCTTGCCGCAGGTAGTGCACTTCACTTTGCCGTTATCCTGCCACACCAGGTTGTCGGCGTTCCGCTCGCGGCACTTTGGGCAGGCGGCGGTCTCGGCCACCAGTTCGTCCGCCTGGGCGTTGATGGCGTCGCGGACGTAGTCCACGTCAATGGACTCGGGGTCGTCGAGGCCCGCCGCCATGTCCTGGATGACACCCTCCAAGCCGTCCAGATCGTGGCCCAGCGTCTTCTCGACCTCGCGGCACTTCGCCCAGACCTCGTGCAGGGCGGCGACTGCCGCCCGCACCGTTGGCAGCAACTGCTCGGCTTGCTTCGTGCTGATCACGGCCTCGCCCGCGTCAACTTTCTCGGCGAGGAACGTCTGCCAGGCGAGCCGAGTCATCGGCTCGTGGGCCTCGACGCTACTGGGCCGCTCGACGCGCCACAGACGGGCGTCTTCCGGGTCCACGCTCACCTTCGCGCAGCCCTTGGCCAGGCGGTTCGCCTCGCGGATCGTGAGGACCTGCTTCTTCATGTTCGTCTCCTACCGGCGGAATCGCCGGGCTGGGGGCCGCCAGCGGGCGGCCCGTCGCCGGGCACCTCCTACCGGCCCGTGTGCTCTACCTGGACGCCGCCGCCGATGAGGCTCCAGTCCCAGTCTTCGCCCCAGGCGGCGGGCGGGTGGACGGTCGCCAGCACCTCGTCGGTGCCGGCCCGGCGGAGTTCCACCGTGCGGCCAACCTGCGTCGCGTACCAGGCGGGCGCGTCGGTGCGGCAGGCCAGGCGTTCCATTGTCTTCGTCGTTTTCATCGTCTGCTCCTTTCGCGTTCGTGTTGCCCCACCACGTGGATCAGGGCATGTTTTCCGCCCGGAAGCAAGGGCAAATATGGAGGAACCGGCATAGATTCCGCCGCCACATGTCGCGCCCGGGGCGCGAGTTACGCGCGGGCGGCAAGATTCTGGAAAATTCCCAATGGACGCTGACCAGCCCAATTCGCAGCAACTGAACCCGGCGGCCCTGACCGCCGCCGAGGCCGCGCGGCTCCTGTCGGCCGCCGGCGGCCGGCCCGTCGCCGTGGATATGGTCCAGGCCGCCATCGACGCGGGCGCGCCGGTCCTGGCCGACGGCCGACTGAACCTCGTGGAACTCATGGCGTGGCTGGAGAAGGACATAGCCGAGAAGCCCCGCCTCGCGGATGGGCAAGTATGAGCATCGACCTCAAAATCATGCGGCCCGGCAAACTCGCGGGCCTCCTGAACTCGACCCGCCTCGGTGAGGTGACGAGCGACACCAGAGTCCGCCGCAACATCGTCCGGGCGGGCTTGCGCGTGGGTGACTCGACCCGCGTCAACGTTCTGGGCTACGCCGCGTGGCTCGTGGCCGCCTGGCACGCGCGCCGAGGGCCGGGCGCCGCCGGCGGACTCACCGGCTACGACGCCCTGCGGGCTTCGTCCGCCGCGCGGAACCGCCGCCTCTCGGCTGCCGGGCGCGACATCGCACCGCTACCCGACGTGGCCAACATCGACCGCCGCGCCGCCTGCGAGAAGGATTTCCGCCGGTTCTGCGAGACGTACTTTCCGGCCGCCTTCACCCTGGCCTGGTCGGGTGGGGCCAGAGCAAACTCGTCTTTCCGACCACTGAGGGTGAAGACCTGCCCCGGGCCCTGCGGGAGGATGGGGTCGAGGTCAGCCCGTCCTGCGGCTCCATCATCACGACGACCAGCCTGGACGCCAACATGCGCGGCCAGCAGCACACCCGCGTTGACGGGTCCATTATCCGGCCGTCGCTCGTCCTGCTGGATGACCCGCAGACACGGGAGTCCGCCCGCTCCGCGGATCAGACCCGCAAGCGCCTCGAACTCCTCAACGGCGACGTTCTGGGCATGGCCGGCCCCGGCGAGCAGATCGCGGCCCTGATGACCTGCACGAAGATGTACGAGGGCGACCTGGCCGATACGGTGCTGGACCGCGAGAAGGCGCCGGAGTGGGACGGCGAGTGCACGCGCCTCGTCTACGCCTTCCCGTCCAGCGAGAAACTCTGGGACGAATACGCCGAGGTCAGGCGCACCCGGGGGCGCGAGGCCGCCACGGAACTCTATCGCCGGCGGCAGGCGGCGATGGACGCCGGCGCCCTGGTCGCCTGGCCCGCCCGATTTGATGCCAAAGGCGGCGAACTCAGTGCCGTTCAGCACGCGATGAACTTGCGGCTGAAGGTGGGGACCGAGGCCTTTGCCGCCGAGTACCAGAACGAACCCATGCTGCCGCAGTTCGGCGACCAGGTACTGACGATGGATGGGGTGATGGAGAAGACGAACGGCTACCGGCGGGGCGAGGTGCCGCCGGCCTGCACGAAACTGACGATGTTCATCGACGTGCACGACCGGCTGCTCTACTACGCCGTCTGCGCCTGGGAGGAGACGTTCACCGGCTATCTTCTCGACTACGGTACGTTCCCCGAGCAGCGGCGTTCGACCTTTACGCTCGCGGATGCCACGCTAACGCTGGGGCGGGCCTTTCCTGGTGCGGGCGTGGCGGGGGCCATCCAGGCGGGGCTTGAGCGGCTCGTCTCGGAGCACCTCGGTCGGGACTGGAAGCGGGCTGGCGGCGGCCTGATGAAGATCGACCGGCTGCTGGTGGACATGGGTTACAAGCCGGGGATCGTGGCCGACGTGAAGCGGAAGGTCGGCGGCTCGGCGACCATGCTCTCCAAGGGCATCGGCATCCGCGCCGGCCGCAAGCCCATCGCCGAGTATGCCCGCCGCCCCGGCGAGGTCCTGGGGCACTACTGGTACATCCCCAACGTCCGCCGGACGGGCCAGTTCGCGCACGTGCTGGTGGATGTAAACCACTGGAAGCGGTTCGTGCACGAATGCCTGGCAACCGCCGCCGGCGACCGGGGATGCCTGAGCCTGTTCGGCAAGGATGGCCGCATGCACGAACTGCTGGCCGAGCACGTGACCCGTTCGGAGCGGTGGACGAACCTGACCGGCCCGTATGGGACGGTGCGCGAGTGGTCGCCATTGCCGAGCCGGCCCGATAATCACTGGTTCGACTGTCTGGTCGGATGCGCGGCAGCCGCCTCGATGTGCGGTATCCGGGCGCCCGGCCAGGAGGCGGCCCCGCGGCCGAAGCCCCGTCGGCGACGGGCTTCGGTCACATATCTGTAGACTGCACGCAGGAAGGCTGGAGGCTTCCTTCCTGCCCTGTCTGCCGACAGGCAAGCGGCAGGCAGGGCTGTCGCGGCCGACCGTGGTCCAGATGGGCTAATACTCAACCGGAAGTGTCTTGAGTTCTTCGCGGGTGAAGACGGGGCCGTCCGTGCAAACGAACTTGCTGCCGATGTTGCACCGGCCGCACTTGCCGATGCCGCACTTCATCCGCATTTCGAGGGAGAGGATGATTGCATCGTCAGAAAAGCCGAGTTTGGAGAGCGTGAGCAATGTGAATTTGATCATGATGGGCGGGCCGCAGACGATGGCGAGGGTGTTGCGGGCGCTTGGCGTCAGGGTTTCGAGCACGGCCGTGACCACGCCCACGTGCTGCGTCCAGTTCTGGTCGGGCTTGTCCACGGTCAGGTGAACGCCGATGTCGTCGCGTTTCTGCCACGCGGCGAGGTCCGCCCGGTACATGAGTTCGCCCGGCGTGCGTGCTCCGTAGACGGCGAGCACCGATCCGAACCGGCTTCGGTTTGCCGGATCGAGGATGTACACGATGGCGGACCGGAGCGTCGTGAAGGCGAACCCTCCGCCGATAATGAGAAGGTCCTTACCGGCCACCCGGTCCCACGGAAACGGCTTGCCCATCGGCCCGCGGACACCGATACGGGCGCCAGGCTCGATGCTGTGGAGTTCCGCGGTGAACAGGCCCGTCCGCTTGACCGAGAAGAGGAGGCGGCCGGTTTCCGTCGGCGAAGAGGCGATGCCGAACGGCGCCTCGCCCATGCCCGGCAGGGAGAGCTCGGCGAACTGGCCGGGTAGATATTGGAACTCGGCGGCGCCGGCCGGATCGTCGAACGCGAGGCGGAAGGTCTTGATGTCCTTCGCGTCGTTCTCGACGATCGTCTCTTCGAGGCGCGCCGGGTACGGAAGATACGGGTTTCTGGCCATCGATCAGGCTCCAACTTCCTTGAGCACCGTCCGCAGGTCCAGGCTGGCCGGACAGTGCCGGATGCACCGGCCGCAGCCTACGCAGAACAGGCGATCGAAGTTCTCGACCGCGTATCGAAACTTGTGCATGATCCTCTGCCGCCACCGCTCCTTGGGCGTGGGTCGGGGATTATGGCCGGAGGCGTGCAACGTGAAGAGCGGGTAGGCGCAGCAGTCCCACGTCCGGACGCGCCGGCCCGCGCCGCCGCGGACCTCGTCGGTGATGTCGAAACAGTGGCACGTCGGGCACAGGAAGCTGCACGTGCCACAGCCCAGGCACTTGCGGCTGGCGGCTTCCCAGAGCGGTGAATCGTAGGCTTGCCGCAGGCGCTCGGCGCTCCCGTCCACCTTCACCGGCGTCATCGGGTCCTCGGCAGCCCGGACTTGCTCCTGGGCTTCCTTGACGGCCGCCGGGGTGGCGTCGCTGAGCAGGTCCGCCAGGGACGCGAGCAACGCTTCGCCTTTGGAGGTCTCGGCCCTGAGGAGCAGGTCCCCGGCAAGCGCCACAGCGAGCACATCGGCGCCGGTCCCGTCGCCGGGACCCCCGCCCACGGACGTGCAGAAGCAACTCGACATCGGTCGCGCGCACGCCAGCGTGATCACCGTTGCTCCGGAGCGCAGGCGGGCGTAGTACGGATCATGCGGGTTGCCGTTCAGGAACACCTGGTCGAGCGCGAGCAGCGCCCGGGCGTCGCAGGGTCGCACGCCGAAGAGAATCGTCTCGCCTTCGGGCAGGCGAGGCTCTTCCGCTTGCCCGTCCTTGAAGCACAGCAGCGTCTGGTTCTGAGGCAGCACCAGCGCTTTGGGCGACAGGCGGAAGTTCCTGTACTCGAGCGTGACGGATTCTTTGCCCGAGAGCGCGGCAAGCACCACCTCGCCGGTCCCGTCCTCGGCCGGCGCGTAAACGGCCGCTCGCTGCCGCAAGCGCGCGAGGAGCCGATCCAGGTCTGTCTGGGGAATCCGCTTTTCAGTCATCACGTCCTCCGGCCATACCCTGACCTCCGCTGCCGCGCGAAACGCGACAGACAGGGGCTAGGGCTCAGTCAGGAACTCCTGCGGATCGTCCATGGCAAAAGCCGACAGCGGCGGCGTGGCGTCGACCGCCTCGCCCGGCCGGTATCCATAGAGGTCCTCGACCTCCAGGTTCAGCTTGCGAACCAGCAGACGCACGTCGAGCCCCATCGGACAGGCCCGCGCGCAGGCCCCGCACGCGGTGCACCGGCCGGCCATGTGAAATGCCCGAGCCAGGTGGTAGATCGCGACGTCGGAGAAGTCCGTGCCGGCGCCGACCCACCGCGGCCGCGTCTGGTCCAGCAGACAGTCCTTGCAGTAGCACATCGGGCACGCCTGCCGGCACGCGTTGCAGCGGATACACTTCGACATCATCTGCTGGAAGTGCGCCCACCGGGCGTCGGCGGGCCTGGACTCGAGTTCCTCCGCCTGCCGCCGGGCGACATGGGCTTCCCTGGGCTCGACCGCAGCGCCGAGCACGATATCGCAGATCGACGGCGTGGGAGCGCGACATTCGAGGCACACGTCCGCCAGGACCTGCTCGCGGCGAAGGGTGACCTCGGTGCCGTCTTCCACCACGGCGCGGATGTTCCCGTGCGCATCCTCTCCGGCGCCGAGCGCCTCGTGCAGGCCCAGCACCCGCTCGGCCTTCCGCGCGTCCACCATGCCCGGGCACGCGATGCCCACGAGCACGAGCTTGTCGCGCGGCAGTTGGTGCTCCTGGATCAGGGCGACGACGGACCGGGCGTCGCACCCCTTGAGCACCACCCCTACGGTGGGGCGGGGCGGCGCCGTCTTGGCCTCGCGGGCATCGGCGGGGGCCCGGAACAACCGCGGCAGATAGACGGCAAGATTCGGGGAGCAGAAGGGGTTCCAGGCGAGCCTCGCGGCATCCGCGGCGACCGTCAGGAAGAGTGGGGTTGTTCGTAGCGGAAGGCTCGCCTTCTCATGCCCGAGGAAGAGGTCGACCTTCTTCTCGCCGAGGAGCCTTTCGGCCGTCTCGCGCAAACGCGTTTCGATTTCGTGGCTGGCAGTCATGCGCGCTTCACCAGTTTCGTGTTGGGGCCGAGCTTTCGGGCCTGCTCCACGACCTTCTCGACGACGGAGGCGAACCGGCCGCCCTCCGACGCCGAAACCCACGTGAACTGAACCCGCTCCGGCTCGATGCCCACGTACTTCAGGAGATCCCTGAAGAGGGTAAATTTCCGCCGCGCCGCCAGGTTGCCGCTGATGTAATGGCAGTCGCCGGGGTGGCATCCGGAAACGAGCACGGCGTCGGCCCCGCTCTGGAGCGCGCGCAGCAGGAACACCGGGTTGATCCGGCCCGAGCACGGTACGCGGATGATGCGTATGTTGGGCGGATATTGGATGCGGCTGACGCCCGCCAGGTCGGCCCCGGCGTAGGAGCACCAGTTGCAGAGGAACGCCACGACCTTGGGCTCCCAGGTCCTGGGGGCTGCGGCTTCCGGTACGATCTGGGTCTGGCTCATGGTTCCCTCAAGTCGCGTTGACGGCCTCAAGGATCTGGTCGTTGCGGAACCCCTTGAGATCGATCGCCCCGGCGCGGCAGGTGGCGGTACACGTCCCACATCCCTTACACGTGGCCTCGTTGACCACGGCAACGCGGAGCACCGGGTCCAGCTCGATCGCCTTGTAGGCGCAAACGTCGATGCAAGCGCCGCAACCGCTACAGCGCAAGCGGTCGACGGCGGCGACCTTGCCTTCCGCCTCGATCTCGGACTTGCTGAGCAGCGTGGCCGCCCGCGAGGCCGCGGCCCGCGCCTGGGCGATGCTCTCCGCGATGTCCTTCGGGTAGTGCGCCAGGCCGCAGACAAACACGCCCTCGGTGGCAAAGTCCACGGGGCGCAGCTTGACGTGCGCTTCCAGGAAGAAGCGGTCGGCGTCCAGCGGCACCTTGAGGAACTGCGAAAGCTGGCGGTTATCCTCGTTCGGCTCAATGCCGGCGCTCAGGACGAGCGCGTCGACATCCAGCGCCAGCACGCGGCCCAGCACGCTGTCGGTGGCATGGACGATCAGGCGGCCGTTCTGGTCGGCGACGCGCGGCTTGGTGGCCTCGTCATAGCGGAGGAAGAGCACGCCCTTTTCTCTCGCCCGGCGGTACCACCGCTCGTTCAAGCCGTAGACCCGCACGTCGCGGCAGAGCACATAGACCCGGGCCTTCGGGTTCAACTCCTTCAGGGCAAGTGAGTTCTTGATGGCCGTGCCGCAGCAGATGCGGCTACAGTACGGGTGCTCGGCGTCGCGCGACCCGACGCACTGGATCATCGCCACGGCCTTCAGGCGTTTGATGTCCTTGGCCTGATCGAGAAGCTTTTCGAACTCCGTTTGGGTCATCACGCGGTCGTCTTCGCCGTACCGGTATTCCTTCGGCACGTGTTCCGATGCGCCGGTGGCGACGATCACGGCGCCGTGCTCGATCGGCTGGTCCTCGCCGGTAAGCTGCGTCGTAAAGGTCCCGACGTAGCCCGAAATGGTCTGGATGCTCTTGCCAAGGTGAACCGTAATATGGCTGTTGGCCCGGACCTTCTCGATGAGGTCCCTGAGGAAGGCATCGGTCGCCAGGCCGTCGAGGGTGCGTCGGATGTTCCGCAGGTGTCCGCCGAGTTCGCCGGTGCGCTCCACCACGTGGACGGGGAACCCCTGGGCCGCCAGGTCCAGCGCTGCCGTCAGTCCGGCGACACCGCCGCCGATGACCAGGGCCGCGTGGTTCACCTTCAGTTTGCTCTTTTCGAGCGGCTCCAGGCGGGATGCCTTTGCCGCCGCCATGCGGACGAGCGCTCGCGCCTTGTCGGTCGCCTCCGCGGGCGCCCGTTGGTGGACCCAGGAGCACTGCTCGCGGATGTTGGCGAACTCGAACAAGTACGGGTTCAGGCCGCTGGCCTCGAGGGTCCCCTGGAACAGCGGCTCGTGCGTGCGCGGCGTGCAGGCGGCGACGACCACGCGGTTGAGCCGTTTCTCTTTGATCGCCTGGGCAATGATCTTCTGCGAGTCCTTCGCGCAGGCGAAGAGGAACTCCTGCGCGTGGGCCACCTTCGGCAACGTCGACGCGTATTGGACGACGGCCGGCACGTCGACCGTCGAGCCGATGTTGATGCCGCAGCGGCAGACAAAGACGCCGATGCGGGTCGGCTCGCCGCGCAGGTCGAGCGGCGTGGGCCGAGCGACCCGAGGCCACCTGGCTTCGAGGCCGCCCATCAGGGCGAGGGCGGCGGAACTGGCGCCGCTGGCCTGGATGACGGACTCCGGGATGTCCTTGGGGCCGGACGCCGTGCCGCAGACGAACACGCCGCGGCGCGAACTGTCGAGCGGGCTGAAGGTCGACGTCGCGACAAAGCCGTGCTCATCCGTCTTCAGTTTCAGCCGCTTGAGGGTTTGACGCACCGCATCGGAGGCGCACATCCCCACCGACAGCACCAGCAGGTCGAAGGACTCCTCGGCCAGGCGGCCGTCGTCGGTGTTGTAGCGGACTATTGGGTTCTCGGTGTCGGGGTCCACCTCGACGGAGGAGACGCGGGCGCGAAGGAACCGGACGTCGTGCTCATCTTTCGCCCGCTCGACGAAGCGGTCGAAGCCCTTGCCGTAGGCTCGGACGTCCATGCAGAAGATCGTGCTCTCCACGCCGTGCAGATGCTCCTGAAGGATGATGGAGTCCTTGGCGGCCTGCATGCAGCAGATGGCGGAGCAATAGTCGTTGCCGACCTGCATGTCGCGCGAGCCGACGCACTGGAGGAACGCGACGCGGGTCGGTTCCTTGCCGTCGCTCGGCCGCTGGATGTGCCCCTGCGTGGGGCCGGAGGCGCTCAGCAGGCGCTCCAGTTCGATGCTCGTCACGACATTCGGGAATGTGTGGTAGCCGTACTCGTCCTTGAGGGTCGCCTCGAACTCGTCGGAACCGAGGGCGACGATTGTCGAGCCGACCTCGAAGGCCACGTCCTCGGGCGTCTGCTCATAGTCGATGGCGTCGGCCTGGCAGAGTTTCTTGCACACGCCGCACTTGCCGCGCGTCAGGTAAAGGCAGTGGCTTGCATCGATGAGCGGCACGGCGGGCACGGCCTGCGGGAACGGTATGCGGATGCAGCGGGTCTTCGAGAGGCCCTTGTTGTACGGGTCGGGGAGGCGCACCGGGCACTTGGTCGTGCAGATGCCGCAGCCGGTGCACTTGGCCTCGTTCACATAGCGCGGATGCTTTCGGATGCGGGCCGTGAACTGCGGGGCTTCGCCTTCCAGCGCAAGGATCTCGGCGTTCGTCAGCAGATGGATGTTGGGGTGCTTGCTCACTTCGACGAGTTTCGGAGAGAGGATGCACATGGCGCAGTCGTTGGTGGGGAAGGTCTTGTCGAGTTGGGCCATGCGGCCGCCGATGCTGGGCCGGCTTTCGACCAGAAAGACCTCGGTCCCGGCCTCGGCCAGGTCGAGGGATGCCTGGATGCCGGCAATTCCGCCGCCGATGACGAGTGCCCTTTTCAGCACGGTTACGCTCCCATTCTTGCGGCCGCGCGGGCCTGCTTCCGCCGGGTCGCCGCGACGATCTTGGCCATCATGACCGAGGCGGCGCCGCGGCCCTGGTCGGGGCTGCGGAAACGGAGTTCCTCGATGGCGCCGTCCTCCCTGGCGCGGTTGTACAAGGCCTCTCCGGCCGTGGTCCGCAGGACGGCCGTGGTGTAGCCGTCGGGCGATCCGACGCCGCCGCAGGAGATGTCCGCGTACTCGTTGGCGAAATCGGTGCAGGCGAAGCACGCCGGCCGCGCGAATTCGTCCATCACGCTGAAGGGGATGTGGATCGCCTCCTTCTTGGCCGTTGTGACGACGATGTCGTCCTTGACGTTCAGTTTGCGGATCTGCCCAAGTTTGACGGACAGCTTTTTCTCGAGCGCCCGGCGGGTCTTCGCGCCGAACACGAAGTTCTCCATACAGAACAGGCCGATCGTGAGGACGATGCTGTCGGCCGGCAGAACGTTCAGCAGTTGCATCTTCTTGATCGTGAAGACCTGGCACGGCGTCCCCACCAGGGCGATCCTGTGGAGGTCGCGCTGGCCGAGCGACTTGACTTCCCTTACGCCCGGCGAGAAGGTGGAGTACTCCTGGCCCAAGGCGTGGATGTTCTGCGACTCGTCGAAGTGCGAACCGGCGGCTTGGATAAGTTCCTCCGGGGTCGTGGCCACCATCGGCCCGCGGGAGAAAGGCCCGGCCGGCCGCGAGACGATTGCCGCCTGGATCATCTGTTTCTTCAGGGCGTAGGTCAGCAGTGCGGTCACGACGCCGCCGTCGGTGGCCACGTTGCGAATCTTGCGTGCCCGGGCCCGGGCCGAGACGAGCTTGCGGCAAGGCCCGATGGGGGCCTTCCAGCCGGTCTTCTCACGGAGTTCCCGGTCGAGCGTCCTGGTCTGCGGGCAGATGAGGTAGCAGATGCCGCAGTGCAGGCACTTGGACTCGTCGGCCATGACGGGCGTGCCGTCGGCGCCGGCGGCCAGGGCGCCGAACTCGCCGGCCGAACAGAAGGCGAGGCAGCCGCCGCACTTGCCGCAGATGCCTTTCTCCTGCACCTCGGCCACCAGGTCTAGGAAGCCCTTGATCTCCGGGTTTTTATCCTGTTTCATTGCCGGTTCCCAGTTCCCCGTTCCCTGTTCCCGCCGTTGTATCAGGCTTTCATGCTCCCCAGTTGCTGCTCGACCTTGGCGCGAAACGCATCCAGAAGGTCGGCGCGCTTCTCGAAGCCGTACGCGACCAGGTCGCGGCGCATCGCCTGCGCGACGCGGTCGATCTCGGCGATGCGCTTCAGTGTGTCGCTGGAGGCGTAGCGGCCCTTGATCGCCAGGTACCGCAGTGCCCGCATCACGTCCGTGAAGTTCACCTTTTGCGGGCACCGCGCGTAGCAGCGGTAGCACACCAGACAGTACCAGATGCGCGGCGACGAGAGGACCTCCTTGCGCATGCCAAACAGGATCTGCCGGATGATTTTGCGCGGATTGTAGTCGGGGTCCACCTCGGTGATGGGGCAGCCTGCGGCACACGTGCCGCAGGCGAAGCAGCGGCGGATGTTCTCGCCGCCCGGCTGGGCGGCCACCTCGTCGCAAAAGGAGAGGTCCAGGTCGCTTATGGCAAGCACTTGTTCTTCGTCAGCCATGTCTGTGCTCCTCACTCTCCATCGGCCTACCGGCACGTCTTGAGGATCACCGCTACCGCTTCTTCCACGGCGCGCTGGACCGGCGCCGAGAGCCCGGCCTTCACCTCGGGCGGTATGCCGCTCACCTGGGCCACGATGCACGTCACGTCCACGCCGCCAAGTTCGTCCAGTTCGCGCAGCAGGTTGGAGGTCGGCAACTGGTGCATCGAGAAGTCGTCGCACTTGATCGCGGGCAGTTCGGCGGCCTCGATCCGCCAGACGTCTCCCGGTGTCCGGCCCATGTCGACCGCATCGACCACCACGACACGTCGCGGCTTCACCGGGCTCAGGACCACGTTGAAGAGCACCTGGCGGACGCTTGTGCCGACGTCCAGGGCCACCATCGACGGCGGCCGCTCCGGCCTGCGGCAGAGTTGCCGCGCCACGGCCGGGCCGAAGCCGTCGTCGCCGAACAGTTCGTTGCCGCAGCCCAGCACGAGCGTGTCGCAGGCGCAGTAGTCGGGCGTGGCATCCGGCGCCGGGCCGAGCGGTTTCGCAATCCGCAATCCGGTTCCCGGTTCCCTGTTCCCCGTTCCCGGTTTCTCAGCAGTTGGTGAACGCATCCAGCAGCGCTCCCTCGTGGTTGCGGATTTCCACCTTCACGGCCACGCTGCCGTCGAGGGCGTGCGTGGCGCACGAGAAGCACGGGTCGTAGGCGCGGATGGCCATTTCCACCATGTTCAGGATGCCCTGGTCGTACTTGCCGCCCTTGATGAGGCTCTTGGCCGCCTGCTTGACCGACATGTTGATGGGCGCGTTGTTGTGCGTTGTGCCGACGATGAGGTTGACGTTGGTGACCATGCCCTCCGCGTCGGTCTCGTAATCGTGGATGAGCGTCCCGCGGGGCGCCTCGACGCTGCCCACTCCTCGCGCGGCGCGCGGCTTGACGGCCACGCGGGTCTCCTTGCCGGTGATCTCGGGGTCGTTCAGCAGTTGGACGGCAATCTCGGCGTTGTAGAGAAGTTCGATGAGGCGGGCGTAGTGGTAGAGCAGCGTCAGTTGAGCCGGGCGGCCGAAGGCCTTGCGGAACGCCTCGAACTCGGCCTGGGCCAGCGGCGTCGGAATCCTGTCGCACACGTTCAGTCGCGCCAGGGTGTTGGTGCGGTAGATGCCCTTCGGGGCCGCCAGGTCCATGTCGAACCCTTCGCCCCACGTCTTGGCGTACGGGAACTTCAGGTACGACCACGGCAGCACCTTCTCGGAGAGGTACTCGGTGTACTGGTCGTAGGCGAAGTCGACGGACGAGCCGTCGGGCTTCATCAGTCGCAGATTGCCGTCGTAGAGGTCCAGGGCGCCGTCGGCGGCAACCGTCCCCAGGAAGCCGGTCTTGATGACCGCCAGGGTCTTGATCGCGTCGAGGTACTTGGGGAAGACGTTCTCTTTGCCGAACGCCATGGCGAACTTGGCGAACTCCAGGATCTCCTGGGCCATGGGCAGTACGCGCTGACGTTCCTCCTCCGTTAAGGGCTTCGAGAAGCCGCCCGGCACGGCGGTCA
>Ga0315293_10004650_pt1 | contig 12969 bp, 11 predicted proteins | sample YL17G13_20_MG_FD_203071 | JGI IMG/M metagenome (GOLD analysis project Ga0315293, IMG submission 203071) | Sediment microbial communities from Yellowstone Lake, YNP, Wyoming, USA - YL17G13_20 | ecosystem: Environmental > Aquatic > Freshwater > Lake > Sediment | place: USA: Wyoming | collected... | reverse complement strand
GCAAGATCCTCGAGTCGAAGGGGCTCAGGGTCACGCTGATAAAATGCGACCCGTACATAAACGTCGATCCCGGCACGATGAACCCCTACCAGCACGGCGAGGTCTATGTGCTCGATGACGGCGCCGAGACGGATCTCGACCTGGGCCACTACGAACGCTTTACGCACGCTAAGCTTACAAGGGACAACAATATCACGACCGGCAAAATATATTACTCCGTCATAATGAAAGAACGTAAAGGCGACTATCTCGGCAAGACGGTGCAGATAATCCCGCACATCACCGATGAGATAAAGAACGCCATAAAGAAGGTCGCCGAGGACAGGAAGGTGGACGTCGTCATAGTGGAGATAGGCGGTACGGTCGGAGATATCGAGAGCCTGCCGTTCCTCGAATCGATAAGACAGCTGCGCCTTGAGATGGGGAAGGACTATGCGATAAACGTCCACGTAACGCTCGTTCCTTATATCAAGTCGGCCGGCGAGATCAAGACGAAACCGACCCAGCACAGTGTGGGCACTTTGCGCGAGATAGGGATAATCCCGGATATAATAGTATGCCGGACCGAAAAAAACCTCAGCCCAGAAACCAGGGCGAAGATCGGCCTATTCTGTAACGTCGACACCGAAGCCGTGATACAGGCGGTGGATGTCGAGAGTATCTACGAAGTCCCGCTCTGCCTCAAAAAAGAAGGGCTCGACAGGCTGATAATCCGGCTCTTAAACCTTAAGTGCGCCGATGACAACCTCGCCGAGTGGGAGAATTCGGTGGTAAAGAGGCTGAAGTTCCCGACAAAAGACGTGGAGATTGCGGTGATAGGCAAATACATAACTTTGCAGGATGCGTACAAATCAATATACGAGGCTCTCATACACGGCGCCATGGCCAATAGCGCGAAGCTTATAATAAGGAAGGTCGATTCGGAAGATATAGAGAAGGACGGCGCGAAGGCATCGCTCGAAGGGGTCGACGGCATCCTCGTGCCCGGAGGCTTCGGCTCAAGGGGCATCGAAGGGAAGATCCAGGCGATCCAGTACGCTCGAGAGAATAAGATCCCGTATTTCGGATTGTGCCTCGGCATGCAAACGGCCGCGCTCGAATTCGCCAGGAACGTCTGCGGCATGAGCGGCGCAAATTCCACCGAATTCGACAAGCGGACCAGATACCCGGTCATAAGCCTGCTGGAAGAGCAGAAACATATCAAGGAGATGGGGGCAACGATGCGTCTCGGCGAATACGAATGCCTTATAAAGAAAGGGACGAAGACTCACCAGGCATATAAGAGGACCAAGGTATGCGAACGCCACAGGCACAGATACGAGTTCAATAATAGATACAGGGATGCCTTCGAGAAAAATGGGGTAATATTCAGCGGCATCTATCCAAAGAAGGACCTGGTCGAAATAATAGAGCTAAAGGACCACCCGTGGTTCATAGCCTGCCAGTTCCATCCGGAATTCAAGTCTAAACCCGACAAGGCCCATCCTTTATTCAGCGACTTCATAAAGGCCGCGTTGAGGAAAAAATAATTTCCGCTTGACAATGAAGCCTGAGGTGTTATAATTAGTCGCAGTCTTTGCAAGAAGGATTTTATATGATGGACAAGGACGTCCGCCGGCAGTAAAGGCGAGACGTCTTTTTTTACGCGCACCTCTGCACAAAATTTGGGCAATCATGAAGATACTCTCCAAAAAAATCTTATGCGATAGCGGCGGCGCAAAAGTCATCGAGATGTGGATCGAGTCTCCCGACATCGCCCGGAAGGGAAGGCCGGGCCAATTCGTCGTCCTGATGACGGGCGAAAAGGGCGAGCGCATTCCGCTTACGATCGTAGAAAGGGACGCAGCCAAAGGTTCCATCAGGATCATCTTTCAGGAAGCAGGATTGACTACAAAAATTCTTGGCGGACTTAACCCGGGCGATTTCTTATACGCGCTGGTAGGTCCTCTCGGGCACGCGACCGAAATAAAGAATTACGGCAAGGTCATCATAGTAGGCGGCGGCGTAGGCATAGCTGAAGTTTACCCTGTGGCCAGGGCGATGAAAGAGGCCGGCAACCACGTCACGACCATCCTGGGCGCGAGGTCCAAAGACCTGTTGATCCTTGAAAAAGAACTTAAGGGCGTATCGGACGAATTGTACGTAACTACAGATGACGGTTCATACGGAAAGAAGGGTTTTGTCACGGATGTGTTGAAAGAAAGACTGAGTGAGGGTCAAGGGTCAAGGGTCAAGGGTCAAGAAGTTGGTTTAGTTTACGCTGTCGGGCCGATACCCATGATGAGGAAGGTGGCTTCGGTTACCAAAGATTCTAACGTCCGCACGATCGTCTCGCTGAACGCGCTGATGGTCGACGCGACAGGCATGTGCGGCTGCTGCAGGGTCACGGTAGGAGGCGAGGTTAAATTCTCGTGTGTTGATGGCCCGGAGTTCGACGCGAGCCTCGTCGACTGGGACGAGCTCGTCAAGAGGAACAGGATATACGATTCAAAAGAAAAACATATATGCAGTTTAAACGTCATTGCGAGTAAGCTGAAATAACAACGGGTAGGGCACGTTTAAACGTGCCCTACCACTGAAGAGCATATGAAGAAAGAACCCGTAAAGACAAGGGAACTCGAGGCGTTAAAACGCGCGGACACTTTTGACGAGGTCGTTCTCGGCTACAATGAAACCGAAGCCCTGAAAGAGGCCGGGCGCTGCATCCAGTGCAAAAACCCCGCATGCATCGCGGGATGCCCCGTCGGTATCGACATAAAGACCTTCATAGCGAAGCTCGTCAAGAAAGATTATGAGGGCGCATATTTCACCATCAGAGAGAAAAATGACTTTCCATCTATATGCGGCAGGGTATGCCCGGCTGAGTACCAGTGCCGGAAGACGTGCGTCCTCACCAAAAAGGGTTCTCCGTTCGCATCCCCGGAAGCGATAAATATACATTTCCTTGAAAGATTCCTGGGCGACTACGGAATGGCGAACAAGCTGGAAGTTCCTGTAAAAAAAGACGGGCGGCTCACTAAATTCAAAGTGGCTGTAGTCGGCTCCGGGCCGGCCGGGCTTGCATGCGCAGGCGAGCTCGCGAGGCTCGGGCTTCCGGTAACGGTCTTTGAGGGGCTTCACAAGACCGGCGGCGTCCTCCGGTACGGCATACCTCCTTTCAGGATGCCGAGAAATATCCTGGATTTTGAGATCGACTATCTAAAGAAGAAGGCCGTTTTGATAATCCCTAATTACCTGATAGGCGCCGTAAAGAGTCTCGACGAGCTTTTCGAGGAAGGTTTTTCCGCGATATTCTTGGGAATGGGCGCGGGCATACCGTCTTTCCTGGGCGTAAAAGGTGAGAATTTCTGTAATATCTATTCCGCGAACGAATTCCTGACGAGAGTAAACCTCATGTCGGCATATAAATTCCCGGAATTTCACACGCCCGTCAACATAGGCGAACACGTGATCGTGGTCGGCGGCGGAAATACGGCTATGGATGCCGCGCGCTCTGCCCTTAGGCTGCAGAGGATGAACAAGATAAGGCCCGATACGACCATACTCTACAGGCGCACTGAGGTTGAAATGCCGGCGAGGCGCCTTGAGATAGAGCACGCCAAAGAGGAAGGCGTAAAATTCAGATTTCTTGTAAAACCCGAAGAGTTCATCGGAGATGAGTTTGGTTTCGTCAAAAAGATGAAGTGCCTCGAATGTAAACTCGGCGAGCCCGACAGCTCAGGGAGGAGAAGGCCAGTAGAGATACCCGGAAGCGATTTTGAGCTTGAATGCGATATGGCCGTAATAGCCGTCGGGCTAAAAGCGAACCAGCTTCTTCTGAAAGTAACGCCGCAGCTTAAAACGGACAAATACGGCGATGTGGTGGTCAGCCCCGATACGATGGAGACGTCGATAAAAGGCGTTTTCGCGGGCGGAGATATAGTTGGCGGTGAAGGTACGGTCATCGAGGCCATGGGAATGGCAAAGAAGGCATCAAACGCGATAGTGGATTATCTTTTGAAACAATGACGTTTCTTTAAGAGGTCTTCCAACGCAAAAAAACAGGAGGGAAGTATGTCAAAGAAAATAGAAGAATTTATGGCAAAGGTCATTGCCAAAAATCCCGGTGAGAAGGAATTTCATCAGGCGGTGAGGGAGGTAGTCGAGTCGGTAACCCCGTTTATCGAAAAGAACCCGAAATACGAAAAGGCGAAGGTCCTCGAGAGGATGGTCGAGCCGGAGAGAGTGATAATGTTCCGCGTTCCGTGGCTTGATGACAAAGGCGATATACAGATAAACCGCGGATTCCGCATTCAGATGAATAGCGCGATCGGCCCGTACAAAGGCGGCATACGTCTACATCCGACCGTATATCTAGGGCTTTTGAAGTTCCTGGCCTTCGAGCAGGTCTTCAAGAACAGCTTGACTACGCTCCCCATGGGAGGCGCAAAGGGCGGTTCTGACTTCGATCCGAAAGGAAAGTCGGATAACGAAGTTATGCATTTCTGCCAGAGCTTCATGACTGAGCTATTCAGGCACATCGGACCTGATACTGACGTTCCTGCCGGCGATATCGGCGTGGGCAGCCGGGAAATAGGCTACATGTACGGACAATACAAGAGATTGAAGAACGAATTCACTGGCGTGCTCACCGGCAAGGGCTTAAGCTGGGGCGGAAGCCTCATACGCCCGGAAGCCACCGGTTACGGATGCGTCTATTTCGTTGAAGAGATGATGAAAACGAGAGGCGAGTCTCTTAAAGGCAAGGTATGCGCCGTCTCCGGGTCCGGAAACGTGGCGCAATACACCGTCGAGAAACTCCATCAGCTGGGCGCAAAGGTCGTTACGCTCTCCGACTCGAACGGCTTCATCTATGATGCTGGCGGGATCGATGAGAAAGAACTTGCCTGCGTCATGCACCTGAAGAACGTGAAGCGCGGACGCATCAAAGACTGCGCGAAAGATTTCAAGTGCAAATACTTCGAGAGCGAGAGGCCGTGGGGCGTGAAGTGCGACGTCGCATTCCCGAGCGCTACTCAGAACGAGATAAGCGGCGAGGACGCTAAAGTCCTGGTAAAGAACGGCTGTATCGCCATAGGCGAAGGCGCGAACATGCCTACCACTCCGGAAGGCATCCGCGTGTTCCAGAAGGCGAAGATCCTGTACGCGCCCGGCAAGGCCGCGAACGCCGGCGGAGTCGCGACATCAGGACTCGAGATGAGCCAGAACAGCATGAGGCTCTCATGGACGCGCGAAGAGGTCGACACCAGACTTCACAACATAATGATCGCGATCCACGAGTCTTGCGTAAAATACGGCAAGGAAGGCAAGTATATCAATTACGTCAACGGCGCCAACATCGCAGGTTTCGTAAAAGTGGCGGATGCCATGATCGACCAGGGGCTGGTGTAGGATGATACTATTGCCTTAAAAAGAAGGCGTTCGAAAGAACGCCTTCTTTTTTTGGCCTACAATGTTATAATATTACACTATGAAAGTCATATTGGCACTAGAAGACGGGAAGATATTCAAAGGCGAGTCTTTCGGCGCTACGGGCGAAAGCTACGGCGAAGTCGTTTTCAATACTAGCATGACCGGCTACCAGGAGATCCTCACCGACCCCTCCTACAAGGGGCAGATCGTCACGATGACCTATCCCTTGATCGGCAACTACGGTATCAACGATGAGGACGTCGAATCCTCCAAGCCGTTTGTCGAAGGTTTTGTCGTAAAGGAATACTCGAAGATAGCGAGTAACTGGCGCTCAAAGAGATCTCTTGGCGATTATCTTAAATCAAACGGCATTATCGGCATAGAAGGCCTCGACACGAGAGCATTGACTCTTCATATAAGACAGGCGGGAGCGATGAAGGCGGTGCTCTCCACGACCGATACCGACGAGGCGAGCCTTGTAGGGAAGGCCAGGAGATCGCGCGGACTTCTCGGGATAGATCTCGTAAAAGAGGTCGCTTGCGCGAAAAGATACGATTGGTCCACCAAAGGTAAATATAAAGTCGTTGCGCTCGATTGCGGCATAAAATTTAACATCTTAAGAGAGCTTGCGAAAAATAATTGTAAGGTGACCGTGATGCCGGCTCGATCAATGGCCAAAGAAATACTCGAATTAAAACCCGACGGAATACTTCTTTCGAACGGCCCCGGCGATCCGGCGGCTTTGCATTATATAGTGAAGACGGTGCAGGACCTGATAAAGGCCGAGCTTCCGATATTCGGGATATGTCTTGGCCACCAGGTGCTCGGCCAGGCATTCGGGGGAAAGACTTATAAACTTAAATTCGGACACCATGGCGGCAACCAGCCTGTCAAAGACCTTAAGACGGGTAAGGTCGCGATAAGCGTCCAGAACCACGGCTTCTGCATCGACATCGATACGTTGAACAAGAAAGAGGTAGAGATAACCCACGTAAACCTTAACGACCAGACGCTCGAAGGGATGCGGCACAAGAAACTGCCGATATTCTCCGTGCAGTTCCATCCCGAAGCCGCGCCCGGCCCGCACGACGCGGAGTATTTGTTTGGGAAATTTGTTGATTTAATGAAGTAGCGCACCCTTAAGGGTGCGCTACGATTGTGGATAACTACCATGCCGAAACGTAAAGACATAAAGAAGATACTCATAATCGGATCCGGCCCGATAGTGATCGGTCAGGCGTGCGAGTTCGACTATTCCGGCTCCCAGGCGTGTAAAGTCCTGAGGCAGGAGGGATATAAAATAATTCTGGTCAATTCCAATCCGGCGACGATCATGACGGATCCGGAGCTGGCGGATAAGACCTACATAGAGCCCATAACCGTGGACGTCGTCGCAAGGATAATCGAGAAGGAGAGGCCCGACGCACTCCTCCCGACTCTCGGAGGACAGACCGCGCTGAATACTACGGTGGGCCTTGCCGAAAAAGGGATACTGAAAAAATACAAAGTAGAGACGATCGGCGCAAACATTCATTCGATAAAGAAGGCTGAGGACCGCAAACTATTTAAGGCGGCAATGCAGAAGATAGGGCTCGACCTCCCGAAAAGCGATAAGGCGTATAATCTGAACGAAGCGTGTAAGGTAGCGGAGCGGATAGGCTTCCCGGTCATAATACGCCCTAGCTTCACGCTCGGCGGGACCGGCGGCTCCGTCGCCTATAACATCGAAGAGTTCCGCGGGCTTGCGAAGATAGGGCTCGAGTCGAGCATGATAAGCGAGATATTGATCGAAGAATCGGTGATAGGGTGGAAAGAGTTCGAGCTTGAAGTTATGCGCGACCTGAAGGACAATGTCGTCATCATATGCTCCATCGAGAATTTTGATGCGATGGGCGTACATACAGGAGACAGCATAACGGTAGCGCCGGTCCAGACGCTGACGGATAAAGAGTACCAGCTGATGCGCGACGCCGCGATCGCCTGCATACGCGAGATAGGCGTCGAGACGGGCGGCTCAAATATCCAGTTTGCGGTCAATCCGGACACCGGACGCATGGTGGTCATAGAGATGAACCCGCGCGTATCGCGAAGCTCGGCCTTGGCATCTAAGGCAACCGGATTCCCGATAGCGAAGATCGCCGCAAAGCTTGCCGTCGGATACACGCTGGACGAGATACCCAATGACATCACAAAGGAGACGCCGGCCTGTTTCGAGCCGTCGATAGACTACTGCGTCGTAAAGATACCGCGCTTTACTTTCGAGAAGTTCCGCGCCGCCGATCCCACGCTTACGATAGCGATGAAATCCGTCGGGGAGGCGATGGCGATCGGCAGGACGTTCAAGGAAGCGCTGCAGAAAGGCTTAAGATCGCTTGAGATAAAGAAGTTTGGCTTAGAAACGATCCTCTTCAAGGATTGCCTCAAGGACGTAAAGGCTGATCAAAACACGATGGATATATTACACGAAAAACTGAGGATACCGAACGCCGAGAGGATATTTTACATAGGTGACGCCATACGCGCAGGCATGGAGATAGATAAAATATACGAGCTGACCAAAGTGGATCGCTGGTTCCTTCATAATATACAAGAGATAGTCGAGCTTGAACGCCGGATACTGTGCTCGGGAGAACTTACGGATGAGCTCATGGTTAAAGCGAAGCAGTACGGATTTAGCGATAGGCAGCTTGCCACGCTTACTGGCAGGAAAGAGGAAGAGTTGACGGCCATGCGTAAGGCAAGGTCGCTTACACCGGACTTTAAGCTCGTCGACACGTGCGCGGCAGAGTTCCGCGCGCATACACCGTACTTTTATTCGACCTACGACAAATAAACATATAGTAGCGCACCCTTAAGGGTGCGCTACATTGTGGATAACTCAATAGGGGGAATCATGGGAAAAGATAATTTTTCGTTCGACATAGTTTCCGAGGTGAATCTTCAGGAGGCGGATAACGCCGTCAATCAGGCGCAGAAAGAGCTCGCGCAGAGGTTCGATTTTAAGAATACCGCCTCATCCATTGATTTTAACAAAACGGAAAAGAAGATCACCCTAGTTTCTGTGGACGATTTTAAATTGAGATCTCTAGCCGATATACTTGCCGCCAAGATGGTTAAGCGGGGCGTATCTTTAAAGTCCCTTACTTTCAAAGACCCTGAAAAAGTCTTTGCCGGCAACTTACAACAGGTGGTTGAACTGGCTAGCGGCATATCCAAGGAAAGAGCGAAAGATCTTGTAAAGATAATAAAGGATTTCGGCTTAAAGGTGCAGCCGCAGATAGAAGGCGAAAAGGTGCGCGTCTTCTCTCCTAAAAAAGACGATCTTCAGGCCGTTATGGCCACCTTAAGGAAGATCGATTTCCCGCTCGCCTTAAGCTTCACAAATTATCGCTAGATAGTAGGGGACGTTTAAACGTCCCCTACTTTGTGGATAACTATAGGTAATGCTAAAGATAGGTTCTATTGAAATACCTTCCAACATACTCCTCGCGCCGATGGCGGGGTGCACCGATCTCGCATTCCGTCTGATCGCCCGCGAACATGGCGCTAAATTCTGTTTCTTCGAAATGGTAGACTGTAATTCCATAACCTACGGCCGAAAGAAAACTCTTGGCTCCATCCTGAAGACCGTCGAAGAAGACTCTCCCATAGCGGCGCAGCTCTTGGGCAGGGATCCGTCGAAAATGCTCGCCGGAGCTCAAGAGATACTCAAAGTTACTAAGGCGGCCTTTCTCGACCTGAACGCCGCATGCCCCGCAAAAAAAGTTGTGAAAAAAAAATCCGGCGCATATTTGCTGAAAGATGAACTTAAACTATGCGCCATACTTAAAAAATTATCATCGGGCCTTCCGATCCCGGTCACTGTAAAGATCCGGACCGGCTATGACAAATCCGATCCATCCAGAATAGCGAGCTTGGCACGAAGATGCCAGGATAGTGGCGCCGCCGCGATATTCGTCCATGGCAGGACGAGATCGCAGATGTATGCGGGTGAAATAGACTACGCCTCGATCAAAGCTATAAAAAAATCCGTACGCATCCCTGTATTTGGCTCGGGGAATGTATTCGATGCCCATTCGGCAAAGAAGATGCTCGACGAGACTTCTTGCGACGGTGTCATGGTAGCAAGGGGTGCTCTCGGCAACCCATGGATATTTAAAGAGATAGAGCACTCTTGCATCCGTAGGGCAGGTTTAAACCTGCCCTACGGCACAGTTGAAGAATCCGTAACCATAAAAGAAAGACTGCGAGTGTTAAAGAAACATCTATCATATATCGAAAAATATAACGACCAGAAACCATCCGGCAGGGCAGGCCACATGCGCAAGGCGGCGCTGTGGTATTTGAAGGGATTCCCGAACGCAGCGCGGATGAGGCGCGAGATATCCCTTGTAAAGAATTATGAAGAGATGTTAGAATTAATAGATGAAATATGACCTCTCGAGGACGCGCTGAATTTATTCAGATATTGAAATAGGGAGAGACGAAAAATGACATTTAACCCAAAATTTACCATAACACCGAAGATAAATAAAGGGCTCGTAGAAATAGAGCGGGTGAGGGGGTTTTTGGATGCGGTGAAGCTTAAAGACGATTGGATCGCCGATATGCAAAAAAAGGCGCTTATTCTTGAGTCGCACCATTCCACCCATATAGAAGGCACAGCTTTAAGTCTTGAGCAGGCCAAGAACATCTTAGAAGGCAAAAAGGTCAAAGGCGTCAATCGTAATGACGAAAAAGAGCTTTTGAATTACAAGAAAGCGATGGATTTTATTTCAAAGTATCTCGGCAAAGGCGATCCTGTTTCGGAGGGCATTATCCGGGAGCTTCATAAGATTCTTGTTAAAAGAGTCCGTGGCGAAAGAGCAGACCCCGGCAATTACCGTAAAATCCAGAACTACGTTGTTAATTCCCGTACGCATGAAGTAGTTTATGCTCCGCCGGCGCCATTAGAGGTTCCGCATCTCATGCGGGAGTTTATGGAATGGATAAATAAAGCCGATGACGTGTCGCCTGTCCTTGTAGCCGGCATTGCTCAATTTCAATTTGTGCATATTCATCCGTTTATTGACGGCAACGGCAGGACAGCCCGGCTCCTTTCAACGCTTATCCTCTACAAGACCGGCTATGATTTTAAGCGACTCTTTACTATTTCAGAGTATTACGATAAGAACCGCCCGGCGTATTATCAGGCGATCCAGTCTGTCAGGAATAACAGCATGGATATGACGGCATGGCTCGAATATTTTGTTGATGGCCTGCGTTCGCAGATGGCTGAGATTCAAGCTAAAGGCGAGCGGTTAATTAAACAGGATAGCCAGCTCCAAAAGATTAAAAGGATTGGTCTGAATAAGCGTCAGGAGAAGGCGGTTAAACATCTCATTATCAAAGGCACACTTAGCGTTAATGGGTATCAATCTGTCGCCTCTTGTATCCGGCGCACGGCTCAGCGGGATTTAGAAGAACTGGTCGAAAAGAGAGTCGTCAAGGTTGTAGCCAAAAGCCCGACTGATCCTACCAAACACTATGTTTTACTGTGACACTCTACTATGACATACTGTGACATTGTACTGTGACAAAATTAATATGAAGGCATATACAGAATATATCTGGCTGAACACCAAGAATAGATATGAGATCGTGAATATCACGCGCGAGGTCGAGGATGCGCTTCTAAAGAGCGGCGTGAAAGAGGGCCTGTGCCTCGTCAATGCGATGCATATCACCGCATCAGTATTCATAAACGATAACGAACGCGGACTGCATCAGGATTTTCTCGCCTGGGTCGAGCGGCTCGCGCCGTATGGAGTGGATAAATATAAGCATAACCTGACCGGCGAGGATAACGGCGACGCTCACCTGAAGCGGACGATCATGGGTAGAGAAGTAGTCGTTGCAATAACGAAAGGCGGGCTTGATTTCGGGCCGTGGGAGCAAATCTTTTACGGCGAGTTCGACGGCCAGAGACGTAAACGAGTACTGGTAAAGATAATAGGGGAGTAGGGGACGTTTAAACGTCCCCTACTCTGTGGATAACTTTATGAAGGATTTCCTGATAAGATTTGCCACAAATATCGCCGCATTATTCGTAGTGGTCTATATCGTGGGCGGCATCAGCGTTGATAGCTGGCAATCCGTGGTCGTCGCAAGCCTCATCCTTGGGCTATTGAACGCCTTCCTGCGCCCGATACTAGTCCTGCTCACATTGCCATTCAACATACTGACGCTCGGCCTATTCACACTGGTGATAAACGGCTTCATCTTTTATCTCACCGCAAAGTTCGTCAAAGGTTTCAGCGTGACAAGTTTCTGGAGCGCGTTCTGGGCGGCCGTTCTATTCAGCATCGTAAGCTTCTTTATCAATTTATTGATCCCGAAGCCAGGCATAAAAATGAATTTTTACAGAACTACCTCCACAATAAATAAAAATAATGATATAATAGATGTCGAGGGGCATGTGGAAAAATAACCAGGGCCTCGGTCGCCAGACCTCGGCACTTAGCCAACACCGTGGCTTAATAAACTTGGAGGAGATTAAGTGCTCAAAACCTTGAAGACGGTCTTTATATTTTCGGTGATAATAGTGGCATTAATATTCCTTTACCGTTTTGCATTCATACGCGTCGTAAATTACGAGATCGGCGGCGTAAAGATACCGTCCATGTATAACATTGCTACCGGCACGGTAAGACCGATCCTAAATTATAATGGAAAAGAGAATCTGCGCACTGTCGAATCCCAGAAAGCTAACAAGCTCGGCCTTACCGCAAGCCAAGTCATCGTCGCAAAACTCAGATGGTCGATATTCGAGGAGTGGGCCAATTCCCGTAAAGAGTACCGCGGGTGGCAGAAAAATGCCGTGCTTTTCAAAAAAGCGAACGACGCCTTCAGAAAACAGCTGGAGACCTACGGAAAATGATCAAACAAGGTTTCGATAACGAAAAATACTTGCGCGAACAGACCGCCGCGATCGTCGATCGTGTTAAAAAATTCGACAATAAATTATACCTCGAGTTCGGCGGAAAGCTCTGCTTCGACTATCACGCCGCAAGGGTCCTGCCCGGATACGACCCCAATGTCAAGATACGCCTCCTGCAGTCATTGAAGGACAAGATAGAGATAGTCCTCTCGATATACGCCGGCGATATCGAAAAGGGGAGGGTGCGTGGAGATTTCGGCATCACTTACGACGCCGCCACTTTCAAGCTTATCGACGACTTACGAAAATGGGGCCTCGACATCTCCTCTGTGGTCATCACGCGTTTCGAAAACCAGTCGTCCGCAATGATATTCAAAAATAAGCTCGAGCGCCGCGGGGTCAAGGTCTATCTGCATTACCCGATCGAAGGATATTCTACGAACATAGACAAAGTGGTCAGCGATGAGGGGTTCGGCAGGAACGATTATATCGAGACGACCAAGCCGATCATCATCGTTACCGCTCCCGGCCCCAATAGCGGTAAGCTCGCGACGTGTCTATCTCAATTATACCAGGAGCATAAACGCGGCATAAACGCCGGTTACGCTAAGTTCGAGACGTTCCCCATATGGAACCTT
>Ga0315293_10004648_pt1 | contig 12971 bp, 12 predicted proteins | sample YL17G13_20_MG_FD_203071 | JGI IMG/M metagenome (GOLD analysis project Ga0315293, IMG submission 203071) | Sediment microbial communities from Yellowstone Lake, YNP, Wyoming, USA - YL17G13_20 | ecosystem: Environmental > Aquatic > Freshwater > Lake > Sediment | place: USA: Wyoming | collected... | reverse complement strand
GTACCAATTCTGGAGAATGGGGTGGAGGGGTGGAAATGGGCATTTCAATTACGGTAGTAACCCCACCTAAAGCAGCATCTTTTGTGCCGCTTTCAAAAGTCTCCCTTTCATCATGTCCAGGAGCTCGAATATGCACATGTGGGTCAACAGTTCCAGGCAAAACAATTTTCCCTTCTGCGTTGATAACTTTTTCAGCATCTAATTTTTCTTTACTTATAGCAGTAATTATTCCATCTTTAACCCCTATCCAGCAATCTATTAACCTACCATCTATAAATACCTTATCTGACTTAATTGCGAGATCAAGTTTTTTCATAGCTCATCCTCCAGATATTACTTCTTCAATATCTTAATCAACAAATGTATTTCTAATTTTATTTTACAATTATAGTAGGAAATATAAGATAGAATTCAAATGGTTATAATTCCTACCCTAATATTTTTTTCACAATATATTTATTTATAAATATTTACCCACTTTGCTTGTTGATGCTCTATATCTAACCAGTGATTCTATTATTAACAATGCACTAGCTACTCCATCAATAACTGGAACTCCAATTACTTTTTCAATCTCCTTATCAAGCCCAGCCATTCCTGCACACCCCAGAATGAGTACTTCTGCTCCATCTTCTTCCACTGCCTTTTTCCCGGTCTGAATAAGTTTTTCTTTTTTCTCCTGATAATTAGCAATAATTCCCAATCCAGTTGCGCGGACAGAGGAACACCGATTTTCAAGCCCATATTTTCTTATCAGATCCTCTTTTTGGGGAATTTTTTTTCTTTTTAAGGAGAGAATGCTAAATTTATGCCCTAAGGGAAGAGCAAAAAGCATGGAAGCTTCTCCGATACCTATTACTGGTTTATCAGTTAATTCTCTAAGCAAGTCCACTCCTATATCACTATGGCAGGCAATAATAAACCCATCGTACTTCCCTTTCCATTCTTCAAATCTTTCTAATAAATATTTTTCAGAAATGGCAGCATCGTGATAACTTTCTATACCTGAGGGAGCTTCTTTAATCGATTTAATTTCTACTTCTGTACCTGGTAAAGCATACTCTTTGCAAATTTTTTCAATACCCTCTGTTACTTCAGATGAGCTATTAGGATTTATACACAGTATTTTCAAAATAAACCTCCTGTGAAAAAATATACTATTAATTATTTATCAATTAACTTACCCTGTTTTGCTATCTTTTCAGCAACATCTTTTAATCCAAGCTTTTCTAAACCTGTCCTGGTTTGCATCCCAGTTTTTTTATCCCATCCCCAAAGTTCATAAAACTCATCAAGCATTTCATTATATTTATTTTCCTCGATTTTAAAACCTTTATAAGTCCCAGATTTTACTTCCTCCTCTCGAAACCTCTTGGGCGGAAGATCATCTTTACGAGACATATCAGTGTGTAACGTATTAAATGCTTTTTCAAGATTTCTGCCTATAACTGCATAATGGTTCATCAATTCTTCTTCAGTCAAATCAAGTCCCATTCCAGCGTTAATAAGCTCTGCAAAATCTGCTATAGTAAGAAAATTGGCTCCAGACCAGATTCCTACATAATTACAAATACCCAGATTATCTTCTAATTCTTTAGTCTTCCCTTACCATACGACACCATTGGCCTGATTTTGGTAATCAGTTACACCAAAATTACCTGGTCTCGGTTTAGGACCATATCTATTACTTCCCATAGTTGCTCCTCTTAAATGCCTCCCCGCCACAGGTGAGGTAGATACAGCCAGCGCCCAGCCCTTGGGAACACGAAAAGGTTCATACAGATTCAATGGGGCTTTATGCATCATTTCTGTATTAGGTTCATCTTTACACTGCTGGTAGCATTTCGCTACTACTTTCATGAATCTTTCTGGTTCAGCAACTTCAATTTTTCCATGTCCTCGAACTACGATAGCTTTAAGTCTTTTATCTCCCATTACACAACCTACTCCTGAACCACCAGCAGCTCTCGCGGTATCTATAATTATTGCTGAGCCTCTAACTCGATTTTCTCCGGCTGGTCCGATGGAAGCAATTTTTATGTCATTATCACCAAGTTCTTGCCGCAATATTTTTTCTGTTTCAAAAATAGTTTTACCCCATATTAAATTAGCATCTCTAATCTCAATATGGCTGTCATTTATATACAAATAAACTGGTTTTTCTGATTTACCGATAATAATTATATTATCATATCCAGCATATCTTAATTCTGCCCCCCAGAAACCTCCTACATTAGCTGAACCTTTCCCTCCATAGGCCAGGGGTTAGAATACGGGTTAATAAACATAACATGATACTATTATTTTTCAATTTCTCTTATATTTTAATTAACAAGGTATCTACTATATTCATCGAGACCAATTTCTTGTAAACATTCTTTTGTGGGTAAACCATTATTATCCCATCCTCTTAATTTGTAATAATCATCTAAAATTCTGTCATGTGAAATTGGGGCTTTACCCGCCCTTGGACCTTTTTTAGCAGCGATAGTTATTTTTTTAGGTAAAATATCATCTTTTCTTGAATATCCATCTCTTACATTTATTAGACGTTGTATAGTAAAAGCCCTCTTACCAGCATTTGCTAGATCTTCTGGGCTCCAATCCCAACCAGTAATAAGGTTAAATACTTCTAACAATTGTGTTATTGTTAAGCCACCCATACCAAACATGTACATACATATTGTTGCTTGGTTAGTAAAACTACTTGCATTCTGGCAAATAAAAGCTTGAAGTGCAGCTTTTTCTATAGAGTTTGGCGCCTCTGTCATACCTACATGTAATTCAGGATAATAATTATTCATACCAGAATTTCCTCGCAAATGACAAGCTCCTCTTGTTCCAGTAGCATAATTTACACCTAGACTTAAAAAACATCTTGGATCATGAGCAGGATAATCCATATTTTTTACTTGTACAATAAGATCTTCCGCTTTTGGTCCTATAATTTTTGCGGCACCTTGAATTCCTTCTTTAAACCACTTACCTATTCCTTTTAATTGTGCAATTTGTTTTGTAAGCTCAATTAGAACTTCCCCATTTCCCCATTCAATCTTAAGACCATTAGTATCTTTTTCACTAATTAAAGCTTTTTCCCAACATTCAGCAAGAAAACTTATAAATGCACCAGTTGATATTGTATCAACACCTAATCGATTACAAATATCATTGGCTTTTGCAATAGCTATTAGGTCAGTGCAGAGGAAAGAACCTCCCATTGTTGCAGTAGTCTCATATTCTGGACCATTACCTTCCAAGATAATTTTACCATCTTCTACTAATTTTATGTACCTATGACAACCAATTGGACAATTGGGACAATAATATGGTTTTACTTCAAAAAGTTCATAGTATTTTTTATGTCCAATTTCTTTTGCATCAGCCCAACTATCTTTATTCCAATATTTTACTGGAATATTACCAATTTCTTCAAAAATTTCCACACCTCTTGTTGTGCCGTACTTAGTGCCATCTTTTCCTTGTCTTGCTAAAATCCTCATTAATTCAATGCATTTTTTTCTACCTTGTTCCATGTTATATACAGGCACTTGTTTTTTCCCAAATACAGCAATAGCTTTTAAATTTTTTGATCCCATAACTGCACCTGCACCACCACGCCCAGCAAAAGAACGACCATCACATGTAATACAAGCTATTGGATTACCAATTTCTCCAGAAGGTCCAATATTTACTATGCTAACTCTATTATTCAACTCACTCTTAATGATATTTGTTGTTTCTATTGTATCTTTTCCCAAAATATGAAATGCTTCTTTAAATTCTATATCATCTTCTGTAATATAAAGATAAATTGGACTATTGCTTTTGCCTTCAATAATTAAAGCTTCATATCCACAACCTTTAAGGAATAAACCCCAATGTTCACTTGCCGCAGAGTCTAAAAAGGTTTTTGTTAATGGAGATTTTGTAATTACACTCCATTTAGCGCTTCCTGGAACTCTTAAAGCTTGCAATGCACCAACAGCAAAAATAATTTTATTTTCAGGTACCAATGGATCAACCTTAGGAGGAACTTCTTCAAGAAGAACTTTTGCCCCAAAACCTGCTCCTCCTACAAATTTTTTCCAAGTACTTTCAGGTACATCTTCTATTTTATAAGTTTTATTTGTTAAGTTAATCCTTAATACCTTCCCCCAATATCCATTTGCCATGTTATTTCTACCTTCATATATACAAGTAATGTCAAAAATAATTTACTAATTTTCTCTTAAACTCTTTTAAAAAACTATGTCATTGTGTGTAATAATGCTAAGAATCTTTGCTTTTTGGTAAACGAAAGCTTAAAATTTTACTTGTCTTCTTTCCGCAGGAAATAAGGCCTTCAATTGCTTTAAGGGCTGCTACGACAGGATCGATTACCGGAACCCCTAATTCTATTTCTAAATCTTTATCTAAATTCACCATCCCGGCACAACCTAAACAAAGCACCTCCGCTCTATCTTTTTTTATTGCCAATCGCCCTGCCTGAATTAGGGCGTTCTTCACTGCTGTTCTATCATTTTCACAGTCCAATACCTCAACTCCTGCAGGCCGTACAGAGGCACATCTGCTTTCGATGCCATATCGTTTAACAAGTTCCCACATTGCTGCTTCTTCGCTATTAAGATTAGAAAGTATTGAGAATCTATATCCCAACATACAAGCTGCAAAAAACGAAGCTTCGGCAATACCAACTACCGGGGCAATAGAAAGCTCTCTTGCAGCAAAGAGCCCCGGATCGTTGAAACAGGCAATGATAAATCCATCATATTTATCAGCGATTCCAGACTTTATCTCCTCTAAAACGCCTTTTAAGGAAAGAGCTTCATCATATAAACTGTCAATCGTAAACGGTCCTGATTTAGGATTAGTAACAACAATCTCCGTGCCGGGAGCAGCATAGTTTACTACTACCTTAGCGATAGATTCTGTCATTTCTTTACATGTGTTTGGATTAATAATCTTTATTCTCATAATATAGAACCTCTATATAATTATTACGTTCAAAGTACTATCAATACTGCATAGTTTAAAGGTGTATCTCTTTATGATTGGATATACTCTGTGATATACGAATCCACTGAGGAGGAGAATTTTCATCTTTATGGTAGAAGCTACAATTAACATACTTGCACTGCTGTTCTTCTCCAACAGCCACCGATTGCCCAGGGCATTTCATCCTGATACCCTTTTGTGGTGGTTCTCCTTTTACATCTTCAATTATAGCAACTGCTTTATTCACTTCATCTTCAGTGCCGTTTATGCTGAGTACTACTGCACCTTCAGAACCACCAATTCCTCCGGAAGCAACATGAATGGTGGTTGCTCCACTTAAAATATTGATCGCTTGTATTTCTGTTACTACATCAGCATGAACTAAAACAAATAGTCCATAATCACAGCCCATTGAATAATCAAACAATTTTCCTCCTGTATATCTCGCTGCGAATGGTACAGAAAATATAGTTTTTTCCAAACCGATAGGGCAGATTATACGGATTCCCTGGGAAACAGAAGTCCCAATGACCTGGGCTATTGAACCACCAGTATATCCTGAAATAATAATACCAACAAAACCATCGCGATCAATGGCATTTCCTCCTTTTATTATAACAGTATCTTTGTGGAAGTCAGAGATCGCCTGTTCATAGGGCATATCAATAAGTTTTCCCTTATAAGCAACCAACGGAAACTTTCCCCTAATAGCACGATCGCTATTACATAGTACTCCCGAAATATTCATTCCCGAAGTAAAATTTGAACAATCTAGGTCTATTCCAAAAAGTTCTTTAGCAACAAATGTATTAGTTGTCCCTTCGAATAAGATAACATATGCAGTATTCATGGCAATTTCTACTTCTTTTTTCTTTGCAATTGCTTTACTAATGAGCTTTTTTGACTCCGAAGGTGTTAAAACAACTGTAGCACGCATTTCATGTACTCCTTTACTATAATATATTTTTTGGGAAAAACGCTCATTCCCATTATTTGAACAAAATTATTTAGCCATAGAAGTAAAGGCTGTATCAAATAGTTCCAAACCCTTTGATATCTGTTCCTTAGTGATGATCAAAGGAGGAGATACTCTCACATTAGCCCCTGCATTCATAGTCCAGCTTAAGGTTACCCCAAGATCCTTTACTTTTGACACAAAAGCTGCTGCTTCCTTCGGGCTATTCATTTCAATCGCTGTCAACAACCCAAGACCTCGTACATCTTTGATAATGGTTGGGTATTTATCTTTCAGGTTATTCATGCCAGCAATCAGTTCTTTGCCTCGGTCCCGTGCGTTGTCTAAGAGATTTTCTTCCTCAATCACTTTTATAGTAGCTACACCTGCCGCACAACAGACTGGGTTGCCGGCAAAAGTAGAACAATGGATAAGTGGAGGATCACTAAATTCGCTCATGAGTTCTTTGGAAGCTATTAATCCTCCCAGGGGCATGCCCGAAGCAAGTCCCTTTCCCATAGTCATGATATCGGGCACTACATCGTAATGTTCGCTACAGAACCACTTACCTGTACGTCCCATTCCTGTTTGAATTTCGTCAACAATTAATAGTGCACCATATTCATGAGCTAATTCCTTCAATTCATTCAAAAAGCCTGGTTCAGAAGGACGAATACCTCCCTCTCCTTGAATCGGTTCAACAATTATAGCAGCCACATCATCGTTCATGATGCCCCGCGTCGTATGAATATCATTAAAAGGAACCTCAATTGCCCAAGGATAAAGTGGTTCAAATGGCTCTCTATATAACCGTTTCGAGCTCAATGATAGAGTCATGTAGGTTCTTCCGTGGAAAGACTTACTGAAAAAGACTATTCGTTTGCGTCTGGTAGCCTTAATAGACAGTTTAATGGCACCTTCCACGGCCTCTGCTCCACTATTAGTGAAGAAAGTGCTTTGAAGATTCCCCGGACTGCGCTCAGCCAATAACTGTGCAAGTTCAGCCTGAATTTCATAGGTATAATTACCAAAACATTGGGCATGAATCACCTTCTGTGCTTGTTTGTATATTGCCTCTACAATTTTAGGATGAGAATGACCGGTAGCAGTAACGGACACCCCGGCTGTAAAGTCTAAATATTCCTTACCATTTACTGTTTTTAGAATACATCCTTTACCTTCGTTTATTACCATATCTTTTTGAACCCGGCTAAGCTGGGCAACGTATTTGAGATCTTTTTCTTTTATAATTTTTTCCTTGTCTTCTATATTCATAATAATATCCTCCTTAAATTATTTTTTCAATCATTAGTGAATTTTTTTATACCCGTATTTCATCTTTCCAATACCAATAGAAGTACTGGATCTAAATGTGTCACTTGAAAAGAACCTTTATTAAGGTTCAGATTTTTTATCATTATAACTATTCCTTTCTCCTGTTAGTTAAGATATATCTAACTCTTTTTTCTTTATTCGCCAAGGTAAATGCGACGAACGTAATCATTGTTAATAAGATTTTTTGATTCATCTTGCAGTGCTACAGTCCCGGTCTCTAAAACAAAACCTCTGTCTGATATCTTTAAAGCCATCCTTGCATTCTGTTCTACCAATATTATACTTATTTTCTCTACTTCATTGATCCTGGTAATCATCTTTCCCATCTCTTTTACTAATTTTGGAGAAAGTCCCAAAGAGGGCTCATCCAGTAATAATAATTTTGGCTTTGCTATCAGAGCACGACAAACAGCCAACTGTTGTTGTTCTCCTCCACTGAGGGTACTCCCTTGTTGATACCTTCTCTCTTTCAGTACTGGAAAGAGTTGGTATAATTTCTCCAAGTCCTGCGGTATATTTTTTCGATCTTTACGGCTATAAGCTCCCATGAGCAAATTATCCAAAACACTCATATAAGGATAGATCCTTCTTCCCTCAGGAACTCCTATAATTCCCATCCCCACTCTATCCATAGGAGGTAGCTTGTCAATTCTCGTGTTATTAAACCATATCTCTCCACTTTGAATCTTAGTCAAACCTGTAATAGCACGCATAATAGTTGTTTTCCCAGCACCATTTGCTCCTATTAGTGCAATTATTTCTTCTTTCTCCATAATAAGGGATACATTTTTCAAAGCAACAACTTTATTATAGTTGACTACTAATTCTTTCATCTCAAAATACATATCAAATTCCTTCCTTTTCATCAGGCTTTCCTAGATAGGCTTCTATAACCTTTTCGTCATATTGAATATTTTTTGGTTTCCCTTCAGCAATTTTTTTTCCAAAGTTCACAACCACAATACGATCACTCAAAGTCATCACAGCTCGCATATCGTGTTCAATTAGAGCGATGGTAATCCCCTGATCACGAATACTTCGAATCATAGCGATCAATCTATCGGTTTCTTCGGGATTCATCCCGGTAAATGGTTCATCCAGAAGTAGTAGCTTAGGATGAGCAGCTAGACCTATAGCGATTTCTAGAAGTCTCAATTGACCGTGGGGAAGATTTCTGGAAGTTTCGTTTTGAACAGCTTGAAGCTCGAGAAATTTTAAAATCTCCAAAGAATTTTTCATAATCTCTCGGTTATCCTCCCTAGCCCTCCTATTGTTAAAGAAATGTTCCCAATCATTTGCCTGGCAATAAAGATGATGGGCTACAATTACATTTCGTAAAACTGTCATATCTCTATATACATTCGTATTTTGAAAAGTTCTAACTACTCCTTTATGAGCAACCTCATATGTTTTTAACCTCGTAATATCTTTGCCCTGAAACTTTATACTCCCTTCTGTAGGCTTGAGATAAGCAGTAATAAGGTTAAACACTGTTGTCTTACCTGCTCCATTTGGACCAATAAGAGCGAATATTTCATTTTGATTTACATCAAAGTTCAGGTTATTTACAGCGATCAGTCCTCTAAAAGTTTTTTTTAAACCTCTAACTTCTAAAATGACCACTTTTCCACTCCTCTCTTATTTATTCTATTACTTTTTAAACTTTTTTACTATTTTTAAAACATAAGCTTGTATATTTCTATTAGTGAGGTTGGTTTTTAAAGATAGTTCGCTTCTTTAACTTCAGACTCATCAGCCCGTTGGGAAGCCAGAGCATAAAGATAATCATTAGACAGGCATATATTCCTTCCTGATATTTTTGAATAAACCTTAACCCTTCAAAGCTAAAAGTCATAAGAAAAGCTCCAAGGATAGGACCAATAAGATAATTTAATCCTCCGAGAAAACAATAGAGCATATAGTAAATGGAATCAATAACTTTGAAACTGGTTGGGAAAAGGCTCTGTATATAAACGGCGAAAAGGGAACCTCCTATTCCACCTAGAAAACAGCATATAGTATAGGATATCAGGCGATATTTTGCGATATTAATCCCACTGCTCAGCGCAAGAGTGTCACTTTGACGAAGTACTTGCATGTTCCATCCAATCCTAGAGGAGTAAAGTCTCCAAATGGCAAAAAGGATTATAATGAGTAAAATTACAGTTAAATAATAAAAGGAAAGATATTTACCCGGAGTAAAGGCCGGTATTATAGTGAGGCTGCCTATTTTTAAAGCACCTGGAATAGGGATGTTCATAATCCCACGCGATCCCTGAGTCAAGAAATCAAGATTTAACATAGCCAGCATCACTGCTTCTGTTAGGGACAGGGTCAACATGTCGAAATAGACACCCTTTAAACGCAGAATAGGAATTCCAATGAGGAACCCTAATAACCCAGCGATAATTCCGGAAACAGGGAGACAAAGCCAGAAAGAAAGATTTAACTTGACCAATAATATTGCAGTCGTATAGGCGCCAATGAGCACAAACGCACCCTGTCCAATATTAATACGTCCTATAACGAAGGTTAACCAAACACCCAGGCTGATTATACTAAGAATTGAAGCAGTAATAACAATATTGAGTTGGTAATTATTATGTCGAAAAATTAAAGGATATCCTATGATATATAGCAACCCTACAACAAAAATGACTATTTTTGTTGTAGTTAAAGATGTTTTTTTGTTAATAAAAATCTTTATATTCTTCATATTTTACACCTCAAAAAAAGATTAATAACCAGGCTTACCCATAATGCCCAAGGGTCTTATGATGAGAAGAAGAATAGCTGCACTAAAAATGAAGAGATAGGTTGCTGAACCGGGTATTAACCCATATCCAATAGATTCAACCATACCCAGGATAAAGGCACCAACAATAGCACCTGGAACCACTCCTGCGCCGCCAATCATTATCATAATAAAAGCCTTTATTGATAGGTTCCCCCCTGATCCAGAGAAAATTGGAAATATCAAAGCTAAAAGTCCACCTGCTACACCGGCAAGTGAAGCTCCAAGAGCAAATCCCATCATTGATATTTTATCAATATCTACTCCCATTAGAAATGTGACTTCCTTATCTTGAGCTAAAGCCCGCATCGCCAATCCGTACCTTGTGCGTTGTATAAAAAGTAGAAGAGCGATAATAGATACAATAGAAACAGCAAAAATGATAATCCGGTTAGCTGGGATGTAGATCCCAGCAATATCAAAAATATAATCATTTAACGGTGGTACTCCGCGATGTTTTTCTCCAAAGGATATTAATGCAATATTTTCCAGTAATAAAGCAGTCCCGATAGCGAGTAACATTGAATTTTCTTCTCGCGAGGAAAAACGTAGGAACCGTCTAAAAAAGAATCTTTCAAAAACAGCACCTACCAATGCTAGGATTAAAGCACATATAATTAAGGTAATAAAAAAATTCCAATGAAATACTCCATATAAATAATACATAATAAAACTGCCTAGCATACACATCTGACCGTGAGCAAAATTAACGATATTCATAATTCCAAAAATCAATGTCAATCCTAAAGCAATCAATGCATAACTCATTCCCAACATTAGACCATTAATAATCATCTGATTCATATTTTTCCCTTCTTCTACTAAAAATTCTATATATCTAATTTTTAGTAAGGGTACTAGAAAATAGATAATTCAAAATTCTGATGAATCCATATTATTGTATTTAATATATCTATCTTTCACTTTTCCTAGTACCCCTCCCCTACTTGTTCTATTTATGTTTTCTTGAAGCTTTTACGCTATTGCATATTTACCGTCTTAATATTCGGTAAGAAATAATAGTGTCTCGAATTTTCCATTCTTTGCCTGGTTAATAACCAAGGGTACACCGATTTGGCGTAGATGACCCATTGTTTTTCCACCGATGTATCTTAGGGTTTTTTCTTCTTTCAGGAATGGATTCCTAACGACAACTCTGGGAATAGCTTTTTTAAAAACTTCAATATCATCAAGGGCTGTTGCTCCGGCTTCTTGAATAGTATATAAAACCATCTGTAAAGCATAGCATTTAGTCCCTGCCTCATCGTTCCATTCCCCTGCTATTTTAATATAATTCTCCATAAATTTTTCCATATAAGCACTGCGAATTTCAGGTGTACTTGCTCCACCCACAAAGACAAAATTTTCTGCGTATTTTCCGGCTATTTCATTTAAAATCTTAATATCTTGACCTGTTTCGCAACTAATTTGTCCTTTATAACCTAGTTCGCGAGCTGCTTTAAGGAGTTGTGGTGCATCCCCAGGCGAAACACCCGAGAGGACAATATGATCTGGATTACTACTAATAACTTTTGTCATAACAGGGAAGAAGTCCACTGTGCCAGGTTCGTATGTGTCCGTCCAGGAAAGGATCTTTAATCCTAATTCTTTTGCGGCTACTATTCCTTCTCCTCTCTCATATAGAGCGTCTGCATCGTTTCGTGCAATGAATGCAACGGTCTTTACGCCACGATTCTCCATCATATATTTATAGATAACTGGAGCGCTGTTATAAGGTGTTACCATCCCTAAAATTGTATTGTAATGTGGAGCCATAAAAAGATCCTTCGCAAAGGCATAGGTAACATTAATAGCACCAGCAGCCTCTAATACAGGCTGAGAACTTGCCGTAGTGTCGTCCACACATGTTCCCATAATATATTTTATCTTCTCTTTGTAAACCAAAAATTCCATTCCGGTTTTTGCAATTCGAGGATCCATCTTATCATCCACTGCGACAATTTTAATTATATATTTTTTGCCGTCAATCTCTATACCGCCTTCATTGTTATAAATTTCTGCAATTGCCTCTGCCGAGTATTTAATAGTTAATCCCCAAGATGCAGCAGCACCACTCATGGTACCCAGAACTCCAATTTTTAATATTGGCAACTCAACCTCCTTTTGTTCTTCCGCAAACAAACTCCCTCCAAAGGAAAGAAAACATAAAACAATCATAATAATTATTAGGATTTTTGATTTAAACATTTTCTTCATTTTTTTCTCCTTTTATATTTTTTTAGTTTTTTTTGCCTACTCGCTGATGTTTCTTCAGTGCTACACTCATATTTTATAAATCCACATCACCTCCTTACTTATAAGTATTTGTGCTGTTTATAAAATTCGGAAACGGTTGCTACAAAAGGCTTTGCGAGTATTCATTTTTTAGACTTCACCTCCACCTCGCAAACCCTTATCTGATAATATTTTAGAAGCACTTAGAACCTCAAAAAATCTCCTCTATACTAATTTCAAGAGAAGTGGAGGTAAAAAAATCCTTCCAAGCCTTTAATTTTGTGAACGTCTATTTTTTTAATTTATACTCTACCACCTACTAAAGCTAAAAGAGCCATTCTAATATAAACTCCATTATGAGCTTGTCTAAAGTAAGCTGCTCCTTCATAATCATCAACATCAGTAGATATTTCATCTACTCTCGGTAGAGGATGAAGAATAGTTATTCCTTTTTTAGCTTGATTAATCAGAGCTCTATTTATAATATATGAACCCTTAAGTTTCTCATATTCCGATGGATTTTCAAAGCGCTCTCTTTGTACTCTGGTAACATAAACAATATCACTGACCGATAAAGCCTTTTCCAAATTTTCAGTCTCTTCAATATCTGCTCCTCGAGCCTTAAGGTCAGCAGTTATTTCTGATGGCATTCGTAGA
>Ga0315293_10004646_pt1 | contig 12972 bp, 16 predicted proteins | sample YL17G13_20_MG_FD_203071 | JGI IMG/M metagenome (GOLD analysis project Ga0315293, IMG submission 203071) | Sediment microbial communities from Yellowstone Lake, YNP, Wyoming, USA - YL17G13_20 | ecosystem: Environmental > Aquatic > Freshwater > Lake > Sediment | place: USA: Wyoming | collected... | reverse complement strand
TCCTCGCGCTTCTAAGAGTCGCGCCGGCGCGACTCCTCGGCGCCAAGCTCGAGCCGCCGCGACTCGAATTCGAGGTGCGCGCGCTCGAGGGCGGCCGAGCGGGGGAGCTCGCCGAGGTCGTCGGCGGCTTCCTCCTGGTCGTCGTCGTCGTCGCCCGGGTCGGTCTGCTCGAGCTCGCCGATCAGGAGGCCGCGGCCGCGCACGGCGGCGAGCTTGCGCGCCTCGCCTTCCTTCGCGGGGAGGTAGGCGTAGGCCGTGAGGGTGTAGCGGCCTGGGCCGAGCTTCGACATCAAGCCATCGCGGCCGATCGTTGACAGGCTCCATTTTCCGGGGAGCTCGACCCATGAGGCCGAGGCTTCATCCCAGCGGGCAACCATGATCACTTCTGGTTGACCGCTGCCACCCTTACCGGCGTTGCTGCGGTCGTTCTTCCACCATCGCAACACCTGATCGGGGGGCGTGAGCTCGAGGGGAAAGAGCTCGTGCCGCCACCACGGCGCGCCGGCGGGGTCGAGCTCGCCGTGGTCCCACGGGGGTCCGGGCTGGCCTTCGCTCGGTAGGTGGGGCTCGAGGGTCGCGGCGGCGGCGGGGTTGCCGTTCTTCTTCGTCCTGGCTTCGGTGGTCATGGGTGGCGGTCCTTTCAGCGTGTCACGGGGAAACGGGCGGAGAGGTAGGCGGCAATCGCGCCGAGGATGCCGACGCTTCCAAGCACGCCCAGGGCACGCGCGGCGCGCATGGCGAGGCTCGAGGAGCTCGACCGGACAACGGAGGGCGCCGGGTCGCTCGAGCCGCTCGAGCTCGAGCCGGCCGCGGGCATCGAACCGATGCCAAGAAGGATGGCGCCGGCGTCGATCGTCGCTGGCGTTTCTCCGGAGATGAGGCCGGCGAGGGCCGGATCGGAGAGGATCGCGTGCAGATCGACCGGGCGGCCGTCGAGCTCGGCGTCTCGCCGTATCGGGCGATACTGCTCGGAATAGTCTACGTAATCGAGATCGTGCGCGGGCGGGTAGCTCAAGCCCTGCCAGATCGGCGAGCTCGGCCCGGCAACCTGGCGGCCACCGTAGATCTGCTTTGTGCCGGCCGGGAGACGCGAGGAGAGCACGAGATCTTTTTTGTGACCGCTTAGGAGCTCGCCGCGCTTCGCTCCGCTCGCGGCTACCTGCTTCTCGATCGCATCGTGCGCGGCCTGGTAGGTGCCTGTTGCCTCGCGCGCTTCTGCGTAGGTCGGCATGGCGAGCTGAGCCCGCGGCGTTGCTGCGGCGTGGATCTGGTCGACCATGCGCGCGGTCGGCAACGTCCAGCCGTTGCGCGTGGCGAGCTCGGCGGCGGTCCGCATCGACACCGGCACGCGCCGGAAGTCGGAAGAGCTCCCGATCGTGATGCCGTCCGCCGCGGCGTAGTACGTGAGAACGTGCCCGCCGGCCGTTTCTGGCGTCGCGACGGTGATCCTCGTCCACGACGGCCAGAACGCGGGGCGCGAACCAGCCGCGGCGAGGATCTCAGCCTCGCGAGCTCCGCCGAGCTTGGCCCAAATCGACGCGAAAAGAGAGGATCCGGTCGCAGCCATGCCGCCGATCGTAGTGGCGATCGGCGGGAGTGTCGATGCGGGGGGGGTGGTCGGCCGGTGGTCGGTCGGTGGCTAGCAGGGATCGCCGAGCAGCCGACAACGCCGGGCGACGAGCGGAGCCACCCAGCCGCACCGACCAGACGCGAACATCCCGAGCCCCGACGCGACCGATCCGCACCTGCCGATCGCGTAGCGCATCACGCGCAGGCCAGCCCGCACGCCGAGCACGGGATCGGCGCGTACGCTCGCGCACGTTGCCCCCGGCAACCACACGCCGGGATCGTGGACTTGGAGCAGACCGCAGGCCGTGCCGGCATCGCCCAGCGCATCGACGCGCCAGGAGCTTTCCCAGAACGACCAGCCCCACAACCGAACGAGCCACACCGGACGATCGGCAACCGGCACGCCTTCCACTTCGAGCGCGCGCACGATCGCGAGCTCGACCGCCGCAGCTCGCACATGGACGGGATGCGACGACGGAAGCGACACGCCGACAAGAGACACGAACAGGGGAACCAGAGCGGGCGTCATGGGGGACCGATGGCGCGGACGAGCGCGAGCGGCAACGCCGCCGGAGGCGCCGGCGGAATCGGGAGCGCGTGCAAGTAGCCGACGCCGCCGCACCGCGGACAGTGCGCCGCTCTCGGCGGATCAAGGAAGCCGCGCGACGCATGCACCATGCGCCGACCTTCGAGCGATTCGTAAAGGCGCGCCGCGATGCTCGGATCGATGCGCCTCCCGTGCTCGTCAACATCGACGATCGACCAGCCGTCTAGGTAGGTTTGCAAGTCGCGCCCCGCCTTCCCCGACGGCGCCAGCTCGGGAAGGTTGAGGCGCAGATTTTCGCCGCCGCCCTTCGCTATTTCCCGCACCATGTCGGAACCGCGGAAGCCGATCGGCACGATGTAGACGATCAGCCCGAACGACTCAGCCCGGTTGCATCGGTCGGGATGCCCGCCGCGCCCAGCTCGGGACACGAGCGCACGAGAGAAGCGCACGCACCGGGCGGGACCATCCGAGCGCCCGCAACGGGTCCGACGCCCAGGCCGACGACAGCGGCCGAGCCGAATCCGTCCCGAGCTTGGAACGTCGGCGCCGATGCATGCGCCATCCGTCCACCGCGCGCCCGTCGCGAAGTCTCCCGAGCGGACGCGCGCGCCATCGCATGCCGGCGCGAGCGGCACGAGCGCGCCGGTCAATGCCTCGCGCCAGATCCCGCGCATGGTCCGCGCCTCGCGACACGAGCCAGACGCCGCGCCGCACGAGCCCCGCGCCAGCCATCGAGCACGCGCCACGCACTGCCCCGCCGAGCTGGACGAGCCCACGCAGAGCGCGCCGCGCATCGAGCCCGCGCAGCTCGGGCCGCTCGCCACCGGACGCGCGCGCCATTCCATGCCGCAGCGTTCCAGGGCCCAGGCCCACCACGCGCGCAACAAGTCGATCGGGAGGTAGGGGCAGAAAAGCCACAGGTGCAAGTGTGGATGGCCCATCCCATCCCCTCCGGGCGTCCACTCGAAGGATCCGTAAAACTGCGGGCGCATCCTCTCGCGCAGCTCGCGCCCCCAGCGCGAGAGACGAAGCGAGAACCAACGCCACGCGCGGAGCACGAGCCGCACGCGATGCGACACCGCCGCGTGTTCCCCGTCCACCTCGCAGCACCACGAATCCGCCGAGAGATGCGGCACCGTTAGGACGACGTGCTTTTCCGTCCACTTCCCACCGCGCCTAAGCTTGCGAGTCATCCCGAGCCCGCGAGCCCGCGAGAGCAGACGAAGCCGCGCGCCGCTCGCGCGAGCTTGCCGCCGAGCCGCCGCACGAGCGCGACACCTCACGCAGAGCCGAGCCACGCCGCAGAACACCGCACGCCGACGCGAGCCCGAGCAGCACGAGCAACGGATCTCAATCTGATTCAGCCCGCAGTCACGCACGCCGCGAAAGCGTTCCAGCGCGCCACGCGATCGCCCTTGATGCCACCGCGCCGCGCGCAGGTGAAGCGCGGAGCGTTCCGGCGAATGGGGGCGACCGTCGAGGTCAACCACGCCGAGCCCGCGCACGAGCACGCCGCGCGCTTTCAGCATGCGCCCCTCGTGGTCCCGATCCTCGGCGCGGGGGACAGGTTCTAGCCCCCACGTCCCCGCGTCAGTGGTCGCGCCTTCCGTCGGCCGCTCGACACACGAAGCGGCTAGCAGCTCGTGCCGCCGCGCGTCGTGCGCGGCGGCACGTTGCCGCCGGTGCGCTTCGGTCGCGCGCTCGACCGCACCTAGCCAGCTCGCAGGGTCGAGAAAGGACGCCGGCGCCGACTCGAAGCCGGCGCGGAGCCCCGCGATCGCCAGCTCGGGAGGCAGGGGCGGCGCGTCCGCGCCGCCCCGCATCGCCGCTTCCCGAAGGGCGCGCCGCAGCTCGGGAGGCACGGAAGCGGGCTCGGGCTCGGAAAGTACGTTGTCCGGTTCCCAGCTCGGATCACTTGTGACGGATGACAGGACGGAAGAGGGGGGCACCGTTGACGCGGAAACTGACGCGCTGCGCCGTGCATAATCCGCCCCGTTATGCGCCCCTCCGCTGCATAGTCCCGGCGACTCCTCGCCCTTCGCGCGGCGGTGCAGCTCCGCCATTCGGGAAGCGTGCTCGAGCTCCCGGAAGCGCGGACCGCGCGAACGCAGATCCGCCAGAGTCGCGCGAACGTCAGCGAAGGGCGCACCGTCGGGCATGATCAGGCGGCGCAGTCGTCACAGACCGGAAGACCACGGGGCGAACGGCGCCGCGTCGAGTTCCCGCAAGCCACGCACGACGCGACCTGCGGCGAATCGAAGCGACGGACGCGCCGCGGGTTCTCGACCAGGCCGCGCTCCTGCGCGAGCTCGCCGAGCTCGCCGACACCCCGGCGGATCCCGTCCGCCACTTCCTCGAGCCCAGCCAGCAAGGTCCGCGCAAGGAGTAATTTCGGATCAAGTGCCATCGGTCCACCTTTCAGCGTGACGACTTCCCAAGCGACACCCGCCCAGCTTCGGCGGCAAGAGAGGAGGACAACGAGGCGCCGGCCGAGGGGTCACCGCTGGCAGAATGGGATCCGCCGCTACCCCCGGCCGACGCCTCGCAAGAGCTTGCCCGCGCGAGCCAGCGAGCACACCGGACACAGATTGTCACTGCTCCCATTGCCGACGCTTGACAGCCGGCGAGAGACAGGCCGCACGCCGAGCGGCCAGAGTCCCCGAGCTCGACATGCTCGCGCAGCTTGGACGCGCGCACGCGACGAACGCGGATCGGCTTGACCCATCGGCGCGGACCTTCCACCATGGCGACGCCGACCTTTCAGCGGCCGAGGGGCGCGCCGTTCACAAGACGGGGCGCCCTTCGCTTTGGACGCCAGCCCGCGGCCCACGCATCGGTCAAGACTTCGCAGACCACATCGCGCACGAGACACGACGGGCAGCGAACGAAGCCGAACCTGCCGCAGCGAAAGCAACGCCGGCGAGCGTTCAAGCGCTCGATCCTGGCGCGCCTATAGTCGACACGATGCCGCGCGAGCTCCTCGGCGGGAGTCATGGCGCCCACGATCGCGCGCTTCATCGGTCGCCCCCTTCCCCACGGAATGGCTCGCGCGGTGCGCGCGAGCATCGCTCCTCATCGAAGGGAACGGCGATGCCCACGCCGCCGCAGTGCTCGCCGGCGGCGAGCTCGAAACGGTCGCCCAGCTCCTCGAGCGTCAGCCCTGGTAGCTCGGTCGGACCTTCCGCGGTCGGCGCGTGTCCCCACCGGGCGCACCAGTAGCGCGCGGCCTCTTGAGCCAGAAACCAGGTCGGCGCCCAGGCTACGAGCTCGCGGCCGCAATCGGGGCAGCGGGACGACCAGGCGCGGGAGCCAGGGGGCGGCCAGGGAACAGCGTTCGCACCGGCGGGCGGATCGTGTAGCTTGTTCATGGTCGGAAGTGCCTTTCCGACTCCCCCCAGGTCGGCCGCGGTTTGCACCCGTGGCCGATCTACTTTTTGGGGAAGCCTTCGGGGGAGACTACCCAAGGCCCGGGCGTATTCAAGTCCCCCCGTTGGGGGTGACTGAACGGACGTCGGGCGTTGACGTTCGGCCTAGAACGGCGCGGGGGGGAGCTCGGAGCGCTTGAGCTTCGCGGCCTGCTTCGGCGTCAGGGTGATCGTCTTGTTGTGCATGGCGGGCGTGCCTGCCTTCTCGAATGCGAGGAGCACTTGCGCTTCGCGCTCGATCGCCTTGGAAGGCGCGACGGGCCAGATCGCGATTTCGAGATCATGGTTGCCCCGATACACCCATTCGTCGATCCGCTTCATGCCGCCAAGATCCTTGGCGTAGTGCTCGAGGAACCCGCGCGCACGCTTGCCCGGTTTCCATTCGTGAACGTGGCGGCAAATCGTCATCCACCATCGCAGCGTTTCCTTGACGGCGCCGGGCTTGCCCCGGGGCGTGTGCGCCTCGCCGACGTAGAAGGGGGCGGCGGCGCCCACTTCGCGGATCGCGTAGGCGCCGGCCTTGTCCCTGGTGAGCTCGCGCACCTTCGTGGAGAGAACGCCGCCGGTGCGAAACGGCATCCACCTTGGAGCGCGCGCCGAGGAGCTCGGCGGGTTGCGCCGCGGACCTCGGGGAGCTCGGGGAGCTCGGCGCAGTTCGCGACGCGCGGCCGCTTCGGAGAGGATCGCGGGGTGTACCTCGCCGGCCTTCGCCTTCTTCCAGGCGTGCCATTCGTCGCCGGCGTTGTGGGCGTTCGTCGCGCGCACGACCGCGAACGTGATTCCGTAGGCGTCGCGCCGTCGGTTCTTCGTCCGGTCGATCCACTTGTCGAGCTCGGCGAGCTGGGCCGGGATCGTTCGGTCGTCGGAGCATAGGAAGAGGGGCGCGCCGGACGCGGCCGCCTTGTCAGGTGGCGGCGTGTTGCGCTTCGGGTTCGCGCGAGCGCTGCCCGGTCGGCCGTCGCGGTAGGGAAGGACCTTGTCGGCGGCGATGGTCGCGACGGGCCAGGGCGGCGGGTTCTGCTTCGCCTTCTTCGCGATCGCCCGCTCGTAGCGGATCGTCGCGCTCTTGGCTTTCATGCGGACGCCGGCGACGCGCACGCCTGCGGGCTTCTTCGCGGCCTTCTTCTTCGCGGCCTTCTTCGGCTTGGGCATCGGTCGGGCTCCTCGTCGCTTCGGGTTCAGCTCGGTGCGCGCTTCACGGGGCAGAACTCGAGGAGCTCGAGGAGCTCGCCGAGCTCGAGGAGCTCGCCGAGGAGCTCGGCACGGCTGTGCATCGTTCGGCGTAGCGGTTCGCGTAGGAGCTCGAGACGTAGACCCCTACGGCGCCCAGGGCGGCGACGCCGGCCGCGGCCACGGCGATTGCCAGGCGTGCGCCCTTGTCCTCGGGGGCGAGTCCGCCGGCGAGCGCTCCGAGGCCGGCGCCGGCGCCAGCGCCAGCGGCGACGCCGCCCCAAAGGGTATGCCCCTCGGCGTAGGCGTCGCATCGTTCGTCTGGCGTCGCGCTCTTCGGGAACGTGCCGACGCAGCCGGGAGCGAGCGCGAGGGCGATCGCAAGGGCGAGCAGGAACGCGCCGATCCCCTTGAAGCGGTGCAACGCATGCCCGATCGCGAGGACGAGCGCGAGCGCGGCGCCGTCGGGTGGGCTGGACGTCGGCGAGCTCGAGGAGCTCGAGGAGCTCGAAGAGCTCGCCGCGGGGGGCGGGTTCGTGCGCTTTGCGGCTGCGAGGCCGAATCGTCCGGAGACGAGCGCGAGGACGATGCCGGCCACAAGCTCACTTCCGATCTTTCCCTTGAACGCAAGCGTTCCGACAAGGATGAGCACGGCAAGGTCAACAAGCGCGCTCGTCCACGATTGGCGCGATTCGCTCATGCGCTCGCCGTGTCCTTCGTCATCATCGCCCACGTTCCGACGCCGACGCCGGCGACGGCGCCAGCGCCAAGCGCGAGCGCCATGCCTCGATGCTCCTTCTTCTGCGCCACGACGATCGCGAGGATGCCGAAGATCCCAGCGGCGCCGAAGGCGAGATAGCCTCCCGTCGTCTTGCTCGAGCTCGAGGAGCTCGCCGAGGCAGGGGGGGCCGTCGTCGCGGGAGCGCTTGGGATGAACGGCGCCGGCTTGGCGGGAGTGCTGGCCGGGACCAGGGCGACCAGGGCGGGCGAAAGGTCGCGGACGTTGTAGGGGGTGAGCTCTGCCAGGTGTCGGGTGCGAAACATCGGGCTACCTCGCGGCGATGCGGTGAACGGCCAGGGCGGCCAGGGAACCAAGGGCGACGGTGCCGAGGAAGGCGCGCACGCCCCGCGCGCGCCGCTCGAGGGGCTCGAGCTCGGCGTCTACTCGTCCCAGCGTGCCGGCGAACGAAGCGGCTAGCTCGGCGTCCGTGTCGGGGCGCGGCGCGCTCTCGGTGCCGTGCTTGTACGTGAACCCGCCGAAGTAGCCGGTTGCTCGAAGCAGGGGGAAGAACTGCGGATCCCCTTCGCTCGCGAGCTCGAGGGCGCGGCCTGCGCCGTAGCGGCTCAACGTGTTGTAGTAGAAGGTGACGCCGGCGCGCAGGGTTCGGAAGTAGGCGAAACGGGCTGTAAAGGCTTCCATCGTCTCGCCCACGATCCGATGGTCGACCATGGAAAACCACGGCTGCTCTCCGCTCGCCATGATGTTTCCCGGGTTCCAGCAGAAGAGCCCGACGCCCCAACCCGTTTCTATCGCGGTGTGTGCCACGGCGGTGCGCGCCAGATTCCGAGCTCGAGGACCGGCGACGTAGCGCGCGAGCTCGAGGAAGGTTGCCCAGGTCGCGCGCACGTAGGCCCCTGGCCTGTCGCCGGCGGCGAGCTCAGCGAAGCCAGGAAGGGAAGCGGTGCGCGCGTGCTCGGTGGCGGCCACGCTGCGAGCGTAGGCCGCTGGCGTTGCTGCGTCGAGCCGGGGCTAGACGGGTTCCCAAAGCTGCCAGGCGACAAGCACGCCGGCGTCCGCGGCCGCTGCGGTGCTGGCGATGCTGAACGATGCACCGGGCACACGAGCGGCGACGTAGACGGAGCCGGCGGGAACGGTTCCCCCGTCCTGCGCCGTGAGCATGATCCGCGTGTTCGCCGTGACCAGCGTGGAAGCGACCAGGATCAAGCCAGGGGCGCCAAGCGCGGCGATCCCTTGCTGCCGGTTCGCGCCTTCCTTGAGCTTCGCTTGCCCCGTTGCGCGCGTGACGCTGAACGTCCGCGCGCCGGTGTCATCTTTGAAGTACAGCTCCGTCAGATCAACGCGGAACCCGTAGCCGACATCGGTTCCCGTGATGACGAGTCGGATCGCGTAGCGGTCCCACTTCACGCGAGCAAATGCACCGTTCGCGCCGTCCTGTAGACCGTTCGGTGCGGGGCCGTAGATGACGAGCCCGTCTCCACTCTGGTTGACGGGATCTCCATCTACCTGCCAGCCGCCTTGACGGAATACGCAGTTGGCGAAGCCTGGCGCTCCTTGGCGGCGGTCTAGGATCTGTGGGCGGCCGAATTGGTCGATCGGCGCGGCCGTGAGTGCTGCATCTCCGCCGATGCTTCCGCCGGTTGGCGAGTAGTAGGCGAGCGCGTTTGCTGGTCCTGCAATGGCGCCACCTTTCAGGGCATCGATCGCGGCCTGGACGTCGCTTGCTCCGAGGAGCGGCATCGAGTCCTGAAAGGAGGTCTGCGCCGCGGTGTCGAACGTGACCGAGTATCCAACGGCTCCGGTGAAGTTCGGAGAGGGCGGCGTGCCGGGCCATGTCGCATCGTGCTGGTAGTAGATCGTCCCGTTGCCGATCGCGAGCGAGGACGCGAGCTCGCCGGCGGGCGTCAGGGCGAGGATCGGACGATCGAACGCATCGAACGCGACCGATGCGCCAGCGTCGAGCCGCACGATCGGCGGACCGTTCGGGGCGTTGCTGTAGCCTCCGGATCGGTAGAGCCCGACGGCGCCGAAGGTTCCTGCGACGGCATCGATCGCGGGTTGCGTGCCTTGGTTCTGGATGTTGCCGCCGTCGAAGAGTCCGATCAACCACTGCGCCGACGTGAACCCAAGGGCGGGCGCGAGCGTCGCGAACAGTCGAATCGTGATCCCCTCGCCGATGGCGGAGAGGTTGAGCAGGCGCGCGCCGTCGGCGAGCTCGAGGACGGTTGCTTGCGGGAAGGCGTAGGCGGCGCCCTTGATCTCGGTACGCGCTTCAAGGTCGTACGTGCCCGGTGGGATCGGTGCGACACCGGCGGAGAGGCCAGCATCGATCGCGATTGCGATCGGTCCTTCGGTTGCCTGCGCTGCGGCGTAGGTCTCGGCCCAGGTCGCGTAGACCGGCGCCGCCGTGACGCCGCCGGGGCGGTAGATGATCGTGGTCGGCGGCGCGGCTGGGGGCGGCGGTCCGCCTCCTCCTGGGTCGCTTGTCCAAAGTCCTGCGCCGGCGCCCTGCATCGGCCTATCTCGTCGCGAGGTACTCGGCTTGCGCCGTGAGCTCGATCGGTCGGCCGGGGGGCTGGTAGGTCAGGGGATCCGTCGAGCTCGCGACGACGATCCCAAATTCAAACGTGGGACCGCCGCGGGGAAGGGCGAGGCTCCAATTTCCAAGGGCGTTGACGTAAGCGTGCATCGTCGCCGGGTAGCCGGTCGGGATCTTGACGTCGGTCCTGTCGTAGATCCCCACGTAGCAAGCTGTCGCGCTCTCGTTGTGCCCGAACGCGAGGAACAGATCGACAGACTGCGGCACGAGCACGAGCACGGAGCCCTTGCGTGGGCGCGTCCACTGCTTGCGGCCGAAGGCGCGGAGCCACAACCAGGGGATCGCCCGGTGTAGCAAGTCCTCGGGCGGGTCGAACGGCCCGCGCAACCTGCCGAGCAGGTCAAGCAGGCCGGGCGCCTCGCGCTTGTCGTCGCGCGCGTCGGCCATGGTTCACCGGCAATCGCGCGGATCGCGTCGGTCCCGTTCCACGTCAGAGGGATCGCAGAAGCCGAATTCGATCTTGACGTAGAGGTCATTTCCCGCGGTGCGGGTGTTGCGCACGTCGAGCTCGAAATCGTCGTTCTTCTCGAGGAAGATCAACGGGCGCAGCTTCGGATCGCCGAGCGTGGAGAGGCCCAGGAACTGAAAGTTCGTGGGGCTCTCGTTGTTCACGCGAACCACGGTTTCGACCGTCTCGGCCACCGTCAAGTTGATCGTCTCGTTCGTGTTGCTCGTGGGGTCGTAGACGCGAGCGCGCACCGCGACGAGATAGCCGGTGCGGGGGATCGGGATCTGGAACGGGCCGAGCGTTTGCCCGCTCGCGATGCCGGGACCGCCCGGGGCCGGGCGCACGACTTCGACCAGCGACCAGCGGCGCACGGGATAGCTACAGGCTTCCATGTTCTCGAGCTCCTCGTGTGCGCGTGCTCGAGCTCCTCACGTCGAGGAGCGCGAGCGCGGGCCGGCTGATCCTAGAGTCCTGCCTTCTGCACTTCGCGGCGGACGCCGTGCAGGATGACCTTGAAGTCGAGGACGGCGAACCAGACCTTGTAGTCGAATTCGCCGATCACACCGCCGGCCCAATCGATGCCCAGCGCGGTTGCGATGGCCAGGATCGTGGCGTAGGCGTTCGTGGCGCCGGGGGCAGGCGCTGCCACCATGGGGATTCCCTTGAGCTCCTGTCGGATCTCGAAGCCGACGCGGAATTCTCGGGTATCGCCGGCGTTGGACCACGGGATGCGCTCGGGGAGGACGAGCGGCGAACCGTTGAACATCCCGTGTCCCTGGTCGTCGCGCACCTTGCCCATGCTGGGGAGCTCGGCGAGGCCGGGCAGATAGTTGCGCTTCTCGCCTTCGCCGTAGGACCAGAACGGCACGAGCGCGCGATTTGCGATGTCGAGCAGGAGCGAGCGCAGCTCCTTCGTGGCGTTGCCGGCCTTGTTGCCCTGGCCGATGAAATCACCCGTGAAGCGCTGCGCGCCGATGAGGTCGGAAACGAGCGCGTCGGGCGGCGGAACTACGTTGTTCGCAGCAACCACGGTGGGCGTCAGCAGGAGCTGAGGCTCGATGGTGATCGACTCGATCTCCATCTCGCCACCCTGGGGGACGATGCCGGCGCGGTCTAGGCACGTGTGGTCGCGGCGCGGCTTGGTGCCAGTGCCGAAGCCGCCCTTGACCGCATCGGTGTCACTGATGCCGAAGGAGAACGCGAAGAGCACCTTATCTGCCTGCGCCTGGGCCGCGTTCGGGCCAGTGAGGATCGACACGGGAACGGCGTTCGGGGTCAGGTCGAACCCGAGGCGGATCATGCTCCACACGGGCTCACTGCGGTACAGGTCGCGATCGGCTGCCATTGGGTTCTCTCCTGGTGTCTCGTTCGGTGGTGGGGGCGCCGATAGGCTACCCGTTGACGCTGCGGGCCTTGACGACGCTCCGCAGGCTGGCGGCGCGCATCGCGGGGGGAAGCTGGCGGCTCTCGACGCTGACGGCGCCGAGGCCGAGCGGGGTTCCGCCGGCGTCGAGCGCTTCCTTCTTCGCCGGCGCCGGGACGGCGGGCTTCTTCGCGGCGTCGCTGGCGGCCTTCGCCTTCGCGAGCGCCATGCCGGTTCGCACACGCTGCGATGCGGTCTTGATGCCGCAGGCCGTCATCGCAGCGAGGAGACGCACGTCGAGGATGGCAGCGACGCCGGCGACGGCGGCATGCGCGCCGACGGCAACGGCCCCTTGCACCATCGGCGTGCTTCCGATCTGGTCGGTGCCGTAGTCGATGAGCTCGGATGCGACGCCGGCGACGGCACCGAGCGCAAGGGCGCCGGTCTTGCCCTGCGTCATCGCCGGATTGCGGCGAGCGCTGCGGCGGTGGGTCGGGTTCTTGCGGGCGACGTGGCGGCGAGCTCGGCGCTTCGGGTTCGCCGGGTTCTTCTTCGCGTGCTTCTTGGCGTGGCGGGCCTTGCGCGCGTGAGGCTTCTTCATGGGGGCGAGCTCCGAGGGGTTCACAAGCACGACGCGGAAGGGGCGGCGGCTGGGCTGGGTCATAGTATCAGACCTTCCGGGGTCACGCGGCAAGGGCTACCGTTACCGAGGATCCACAGGGGGGCGGCGCCGAGGAGCATCCTAGCGGATCGGGGGTCGCCGAGCAGTAGGACGGTGCGCGCGAACGTGACGCGGCAGGGGCGGCCGCGGGCGTCATGGCCCACGATTTCGACCATTCGGCCGAGGAAGGCGACCGCGCGGCCGCTCGGAAGGTGGGCGCCTCGAGACGATCGTAGCGTCTCGAGCTCCTCGCCGGTGGGCTTGCTGGCGAGCACTTGGAAGGGTCGATCGTGGTCGTGGAAGTACGTTTCCACGGGCGAGCGGCGGCCCTTCGCGGCGCGGTACATCGTCCGCTCGATCGTGCAGAGCATCGCGACGCGGGGCGGCGGGGGCTCGAGCTCGAGGAGCTCGGGGCGGCCGATGGCTCGGCCCCACGTCCATGCGCGGCGTT
>Ga0315293_10004645_pt1 | contig 12974 bp, 10 predicted proteins | sample YL17G13_20_MG_FD_203071 | JGI IMG/M metagenome (GOLD analysis project Ga0315293, IMG submission 203071) | Sediment microbial communities from Yellowstone Lake, YNP, Wyoming, USA - YL17G13_20 | ecosystem: Environmental > Aquatic > Freshwater > Lake > Sediment | place: USA: Wyoming | collected... | reverse complement strand
GGCAAGGCAAAACGGTATCCCTATCACCGGGAGAAGGATGAACTTCTTGCGCTGGAAGATTACGCGCACGTAATCCCGGAAGGCGCTTTTTATCGACGGGCCGTCCATGGCCATGGTTTTCCTTCCTTGTTCCTCGAAGGGATTCCCCCCCTCCACTCTTTGCATTAGACCGCCTCAGTTTTTGTTCCGCGCTTCCGCCTGCCGCGTGCTCAGGCCGCTGACGTAAATCCGCCTGTAAACCGTGGGCAACTCGAACGTCCCGTCCTCTTCCACCTTGAAATTCCCGCCGAACTCCGAATGCTCGTCCACCTCAACGCTTATCACGTCTCTCAACCCGATTGCGTAGTTCAACTCGGTGTTCGAAACGTTGATTGGCTGGCCCACCGCCAGAACGGACGGGTCGGAAGGGGCGCGATATGTGTCAACCGACAGGCGCTTGCCGTGTACGCCGCATGAGGCAAGCAAAAGAAGCGCGCACATCAGGGAAATGACGCTCAAGAGCGTACGGAAGCCATTAACTTTTCGGGTAGCCAATGTTCGATCCTCGCGCATGGCTGTCAATTAACGAGATTGCCGCTGCCCGCCGCAAATACAGAAACGGCGCGGCCTCTCCGGAGACGGAGCAACCCTCCGCGGCGACAACCGCGCCAGGTACCACGCTATTTTCGCTATCGTTTGAATTATCGGAGCCAAATGGGGGATTCTTTAGCGCAAAATTCATGCGTGAAAGCAGTTAGGGTGTGTGCCAAAATTGTGCGTGTTCAACGGAGCGCAGACGAGGGGGTCAGACGCTGAGGAGGAGTCCCGACTTGTCGGGACTCCGGGAAGGGTCTGACCCCCGTACCCCTTTCGGGGACGGCCAGCTCGTAGATGGGGACTGTCCCCGCACCCTTAAAAATCGTCACGTTTGGCGCGCCGGGCCTGGCCGGAATTTCAAAACATATTCATATAATATGCTTCCATCCGGCGCATCTTCCGGGCTTGCGCGGCGGCGCGGTCGCCGTGGCCGCACAGGTGAAGAATCCCGTGGGCGAGATACAGGGCGAGTTCGCGTCGGAGCGGAATGCCGCGGGCGGTGGATTCGCGCCTGGCCGTCTCCGCGGAAATGACCACCTCGCCGGCAAGACTGTCATGCGGATCGTTCAGGGGAAAACTGATTACATCCGTCGGCCCCTTGTGCCGGAGGAAGCGGCGGTTGATTTCACTTATCTCGCGGTCGCCGACGAACACCACGCTCAGGTCGCCCTTCAGGCCCTCTTTCCGCATGATGGACTTCGCAAAGGCGGCGAGGCGCTTGCGCGGCACGCGGACTTTCTTCTGTCTGTTGGTCAGGTAAGTCAAGCCGTCTCTCCTCGGTTTTCCGACAGGAACGGGGGTCATGCGTCGAACTGCCTGCGGCGGGTGTAAAAGGAAGTCTCCTGGCGGTCGGGCGCGGCTTCCGTGCCCTTCTTGGCGGCGGGCGGGGCTTCGGGGTATTTGACGCGCATGTGGAAACGCGCGCTGAGGATCCGCGCGAAACTGTCCCTTATCTTCGCAAGGTCCGTCAGGCTCATCGCGCACTCGTCCAACTGCCCGTCCCTCATCTTGTGCGTGATGATTTCATCTATCATGTTCTCAAGGCGTTTCGGCGTCGGGTCGCCAAGGGCGCGGGAGGCCGCCTCGCACGCGTCCGCCAGCAGCACTATGCCGGCTTCCTTTGTCCGCGGCCGCGGCCCGTCATACCGGAACGACGCCTCGTCCACCTCCGCCGTACCCCCGAATTCCCCCAACGCCTCGTGGTAAAAGTACTCGAGGATGGAGGTGCCGTGGTGCTGCCGGATTATCGCCCGCACCGCGCTCGGCAGTTTGTATTCCCGCGCCAACTCCGCCCCGTCCTTCGTGTGCGCCAGTATTATCGTCGTGCTCATCGGCGTCGTCAGTTTCGAGTGCTTCTGCCCGGGGACGGGCTCGTTCTCGATGAAGTAGTCCGGGCGGGAGAGTTTCCCTATGTCGTGGAAGTAGGACCCCACCCGCGCCAGCAGCGCGTTCGCGCCTGTCGCCGCGGCGGCCTCCTCGGCCAGGTTCCCCACTATCAGGCTGTGGTGGTAGGTCCCAGGCGCGGAAAAAATCAGCCGCCTCATCAGCGGGTGGTTCTGGTCGCTCAACTCCAGCAGGCTGATGTCGGTCGTGATGTTGAACCACTTCTCGATGAACGGCAGGATTCCTGAAACGACGAACGCGACGAAGACGCCGTTCATCATCCCCGCCAGGGAATTCACCGGCAGCCTGTCATATCCCGCGCCGCGAATGAGGGACTCGCCGCAGATGACGACGACGTAGGCCAGTCCCGTGGCAAAGCCCACCTTGATGATTTTGGAGCGCCTGCGGATTTTGGCCGCGCCGAAAGCGGCCACCGCGGAACCCGCGACAAGGTAGATGAAGATCACCATGTCCATGCCCGCCATCAGCCCTATCACCGCCGCCAGCATCCACGAAACCGCAAGCGACATCCGCGGCGTGTAGGCAATCGTGAGCACCATCGCCGAAAACGAAATCGGTATCAGGTAAACCTGCCAGCCCCTCAACACAATGAGTTTCGCGGCGAGCAGCACGGCTAGCATGAGCGCGGCGAAGATGAAGAAACGCATCGGGGAGATCAGGACGTTGCGCTGGAAGTTGTGCAGGTAAACGGCGCCCACGGCCAACAGAATCAGCGCAAGCAGCGCAGCGCCGCCCAGCCGCTCCATTCTCGCCGCAAGCGGCAGCGTCGCCTCGTGCTGCTTGCGTTCCTCGCGCATCTCGATGAGGCGCTGTTCGTCCACCACCGTGTTTTTCATGATGATGGCTTCGCCCGGAAGGACGGTTTTGTAAACCAGGGGCGCGGAGAGAGCGGCCTCGTCGCGGGCTTTTTCCGTGATGGCTTTTTCGTGGACGAGCGTGGCCTTGAGGGTCTCGCGGGGGTTGAGCAGGCCCGCGAGGATGTGCGCGGCCTTCCCGGCCACGTCGCGGTGAACGCCCGCAGGCGTGCCGCTCTGCAGCAGGCCCGTCACGTATGAATCGACGGAGTCGATGTCGACAAGACGCCCAATTGGGACTTCGCGCTCCCCGTCGCCCAGCGCCACTATCTTGCGCGCCCCGTCAGCCGCGCGCCGGTAATCGGCGGGGTCGAGTATGTTGGCGTCCCGGAAGTCGAGCAGGTCCTTGTAGGATTCTTCCGGCAGGGCCAGCGCGTAGTCCGCCAGGGCCTGGCGGTCCTGCTCGGAGAGGCCCTCAATGGCTCCGGCGGCGGCGCCCTTGAGGCGCGCGTCTTCCAGAATTCTCAGGAGGTTGCGCTGGAGGCCCTGAATTGCGTCGCGGCCCTCCTCGGAAGGGGAGTAGCGCTCCGGCGTCTCCTGCCGCTTCATGCGGCGGTTGTATTCGGTCTCGGAAAGGTCGGGGCACTCGAAGCGGACCCTTGAGATGTAGTCTTTGTCGGCCTGGTCGCCGAGCCGTAGGCTGATGGCGGGGCTGCCGAGCGCCACAAGGCACACGATCGCGACGAAGAAACCCGCGGCCAGGAGCCACACGATGTGCGAAACCCTCCGCCGCCCGGCAACGCCGCCTGATGGCTCAAACCGCTCGGTTCGCCTTGTCTGGTTCAAATCAGCCATTATTGCTTGTCCGCGCCCTTCTCCCCTCCCGCGCGGCCTTCCTCAAACACGTGATACGCATGAACTATTCTTTCCACAAGACGGTGCCTTACGATGTCTTTTCTCGTAAGATAGGCAAAGGCTATTCCCTCTATCTCCTTCAGTATGTTCTGTATCAGTATCAGCCCGGAGCGGCTCGGATTAGGCAGGTCTATCTGCGTTATGTCGCCGGTGATGACCATCTTCGACCGCAAGCCCATGCGCGTCAGAAACATCTTCATCTGCTCCGCGCTCGTGTTCTGCGCCTCGTCCAAAATTATGAACGCGTCGTTCAATGTCCTCCCCCGCATGTACGCCAGCGGCGCGATCTCCACAAGGTCGCGCTCGATGTACTGGCTTATCTGCGAAAAATCTATCAGCTCGCTCAGCGCGTCGTACAGCGGCCGCATGTACGGGTTCACCTTCGCCATTATGTCGCCGGGGAGGAAGCCCAGGCTCTCGCCCGCCTCCACCACCGGCCGCACGAGCACTATCTTGCGGATGCTTCCGCGCCTCAGCGCCGTCACCGCCATCGCCACCGCGAGGAACGTCTTGCCGGTGCCGGCGGGGCCGATGCTGAAGACTATGTCGTTGTTTTTGATGGCCTCGACGTACTGCGCCTGGCCCTCCGTGCGCGGCGCGAATGCCTGTGGCGCTTGCTTCGCGGCGGCCGGCCCGCCGGTCGCGGCAAGGCTGTGGGAGTAAATGATGTCGATTACCTCGGACTTGTACAACTTGCCCGTGCGGCGGATGGCACTCATCAACTGGTCAAGCGCCTCGCACGCCTTCCGAACCGCGCCCTCCTCTCCGTCCACCTTCAGCAGGCCGTTGCGCGCGGTCACGGCAACGCCGCAGGCGTCCCTCAGTATTTTCAGATACACGTCCTTCGGACCAAACAGCGTCCGCGCCTCTTCCGGGTCGGCCAGTTGTATTATTCGCTCCAAATAATGAACACCCAAAACGGTCAGCGCCCGAGGGGCCTCATCCAGCCGCCGCTCAACTGGTTGATAATAAGCCAGAGGTAGTACGCGGCCGGCGCGCCGAACAGCGGCGCGTCAATCACGTCCAGAAGCCCCCCGAACGTGGGAATCCAGCGCCCGGAATCCTTCACCGACGCCTTGCGCTTTATCAGCGATTCCGCAAGGTCGCCGGCAAGCCCGGTAAACGCCAGCGTGAATCCAAACATTATACCAAAATACCACGTGAACCTCAACACGCCCGAAAACGCCAGCCCCCATATCAGGCCCAGGACCGCCCCGAACGCCAGCCCCGCCAGCGCGCCCTCCCACGTCTTCTTCGGGCTTATCTCCGGTATCAGTTTGTGCCGCCCCCACTTCCGCCCCACGAAAAACGCCGCGATGTCGCTCCCTTTCGTGCCGAAGAGGACCAGGACGACAAACAGCATGTTCGCCAACTGGTAATCCGGCACATACGTGTTGTCCGCATGGTAGAGAAAACGTATCTTGATGAAGAAACTTCCCAGAAACCCCAAATACACCACGCCGAAAATCGTCGCCGATATGTCCGCGAAGGAATCGCCGGAGCCGCGCTTGAGTATCTGCTGCGCGAAAACGCCGACGATGAGGATCGACACCGCGGCCATGATCCCCAGTTGCGCCATGCCCGTGGCGGCGTCGGAAACCATGCGCGGGAAGAGCGCCGAAACGATCTGCCGCGAAGAAAGCGCCAGCATTATCGAGCAAAACACGCCCAGGTACTTGTGCGGGCGCGTCCCGCGCGCCTCCGCCATGTTGTAAAACTCGTGCGCCCCCCACCCCACCAGAAACGCCACCAGCAGATAATAAAAGTAAATCGTCCCCAGCGCGTAATCCAGCGCGAACAGCCCCACCGTCGCCGCCATCATAATCGCGCCAAACATCACCCGCGTCCTGACGACGTGCTGCGCGGGCTGCGGTGTAAGAGAATCCTCCATCATCCTTCTTCAAACTCCATCTTCAGAAAACGGAAACGATAACTAAAGGGGTCTGACCCCTTTAGTTATCGTTTTTGGGTTGGGCGGTGTGATGGCGCCGAAGCGCCGCTCGCGTCTCTGGTAGTCCGCGATGGCCTCCAGCAGTTGCGGCTTGCGGAAGTCCGGCCAGCACAGCGGCGTCACGTGGAGTTCCGCGTACGATATCTGCCACAGCAAAAAATTGCTCACGCGCATCTCGCCCGACGTCCTTATCAGCAGGTCCGGGTCGGGCATCCCCGCCGTATAAAGATGGCCGCTTATCAATTCCTCGTTGATGTCCTTCGCATTGAGTTTCCCCTCGCTCGCCTCCTTCGCGATTGCCGCGACCGCGTCCGCGATTTCAGTCCGCGCGCCGTAGTTAAGCGCCAGGCACAGCGTCATCCCCTTGTTGTTCGCGCTCATCTCGCGCGTCTTGCCCAACTCCGCCCGCACCGCCTTCGGCAGTTCATGAATGCGCCCTATCGCCGTCAGCCGGATGTCGTTCTCCATTATCTCTTTGCGCTCCGCGACGAGAAAGCGGCGGAGCATGCGCATGAGGAAGTTCACTTCGGTCTTGGGGCGCTTCCAGTTCTCGACGGAGAAGGCGTAGAGCGTGAGTTGTTTGATGCCGAGTTTGGCGCACTCCCGCGTGATTTCCCGCACGGAATTGACGCCCTCCCGGTGCCCGCGGATGCGCGGCAGCCCGCGTTCACGCGCCCACCGGCCGTTGCCGTCCATGATTATCGCGATGTGTTGCGGTAGATTTGTCGCTTCCATGAGGCGGCTCATCTCTTCACTGTCTGCTCGCGTTCCGGGCCGAGCCTCACCATGCGCACCGGCGCGCCGGTGAACTTGCTGATGAATTCCAGATATTCCCGCGCCTTCTTCGGCAACTCCTCCCATTGCCGGCACGCCGTGATGTCGCTCTTCCACCCGGGCATCGCCCGATACACCGGCTTCACGCGCATCAGTTCCGCGCAACTCGCCGGAAAGTTATCGATGCGCTTGCCGTCGAGCTCGTACGCCTCGCACACCTTCACGGCATCAAAAACATCGAGCACGTCGAGCAGCGACACCGCGAGGAAATCCACCGCGTTCACCTGCACTGAATACCGCGTCGCCACAAGGTCCAGCCACCCGCACTGCCGCGGCCGCCCCGTCGTGGTGCCGTATTCCTTGCCGCGCTTGCGGATGATTTCCGCGTCCGTGCCCTTGTCTTCCGTGGGGAACGGCCCCGCCTCCGCGCCCACCCGCGTCGAGTATGCCTTCGTCACGCCGATTATCGTGCTTATCCGCCGCTCCGGTATCCCGCAGCCCGACGACACGCCGTGCACCGATGCGTTCGACGCCGAGACGAATGGATACGTGCCGTAGTCAACGTCCAGCAGCGTCCCCTGCGCGCCCTCCACGAGAATGCGCCTGTCCGCCTTGAGCGCCTTGTGAATCATGGCGATGCCGTCGGTGACGAATGGCTTCACCTTCGCCGCCAGCGCGCTCGTGGACTCCACGAGTTCGTCGAGGTCAAACGGTTTCTCGCCGTATGCATGTTGAAGCAGCGCGTTGGTGGCGAGGAGATTCTTCTGGAGCGACTTGCGCAGGAATTCCCTGTCATACGCGTCGGCGATGCGGATGCCGCGGTAGGAGACCTTGTCCGCGTAGCATGGGCCGATGCCGCGCCTGCTCGTGCCGAGCGCGCCCTTGTCGAGTTTTTGCTCGGACAGGCCGTCCAACTTCTTGTGGTACGGCATGAGGATCTGGCAGCGGTTGCTGATGAACAGCCGCCCCACCGGGTCTATGCCATGCGAGCGGAGCGCCTCAATTTCCTCGAGCACCTTTTCGAGTTCGACGACGACGCCGTGGCCGATGAGGTTCTGCGCGTTCTTGCGAAGCACGCCGCATGGCAGAAGGTGGAACTTGTAGGTCGACTGGCCCACGTGCACGGTGTGTCCGGCGTTCGCCCCGCCCTGGCAACGCACCACGATGTCCGCCTCGTCCGCGAGGCTGTCAACTATCCCGCCCTTCCCCTCGTCCCCCCAGTGCATTCCTATGACGCATGTTACTGGCATTTCAGTCCTTACAGTCAGATGATGGCCAACTCCCGCGCCCGCGCCATGCGCATTGTATCCCCCTGTCAGTGGGCAGCGGGAATATGACGAACGGCGTGCGCGAATGATGCGACTATGCTATTCGCGGTGGGGATGGAAGTCAAGCGAAAACGCATGAGGCTTGAGACTTGAGGAAATGAGGAAGCGATGCTTGAGTGTTGACAGGAGGCGCATCCTCGGCGATACTTCACAACCGCGCGCGTTTCAGCGGTCGAAGGCGTCTGGTTCCTGTAAACATGTTGAGAACAACGAAAGCGGAGCGACTTAAATGAAGTTCAAGAAAAATGAATACCTTGACTGGATGGTGAGGAAGTGGGCGCTGCCGCTGGTGGCGCAACTGGCCGACAGCGGGGTCGCGCCGCCCACCGCCGTTGAAATCGGCCTGAAGCCGGAGAACTTCTCGTTCTTCAGCGCCGAGCGCACCGACGCGCCCGACCGCGCAAAAGCCCTTCTCTCAACGCGCCACGGCCTCCCCCCGGAGAAAGTCCTCATAGCCGTCGGATGCAGCGGGGCGAATTTTTTCGCGGCCTCCGCTCTCATCGATAACGGCGACGAGGTTCTCCTGGAGCGGCCCATGTACGAGCCGCTGCTGCGCGTCATCGAAGCCTGCGGCGGGAAGGTGCGCTGGGTGGAGAGAAAGCCGGAAAATGATTTCGACCTTCTGCCGGAGGACGTTGAAAAGGCCTTCACGCCCAAGACAAAACTCGTCTTCATCACGAACATGCACAACCCCAGTTGCCGCCGCATAAGCCCCGAGCAGATGAAAGCCATCGGCGAAATCGCCGCGCGGCGCGGGGCTTACGTCATCGTGGACGAGATATACATGGAGTTCCTGCGCTGCCCCGAAGGCGCGAACATGCCGACCAAAATCCCCACCGGCGCCGCGCTCCACGACAACATCATCGCCACCAGCGGCTTCTCCAAAGTTTACGGCATCGCGGGGCCGAGGCTCGGCTGGGCGCTGGGAAATCCGGAAATTCTCGACCGCGCCTACAACGTCATCCGCGGCACAATCGGCCAGTACGCCACAACGTCGGTGAACATTCTCATCGCGGTCCTCGAGAAAGAGGCGTGGCTGCGCGAGCGGACGCTCAAGGCGATGGGCGGCCGCATGGAAATGGTCCGGAAGTGGTGCGAGGGGCGCGGCGACGTGAAGTTCATCCGTCCCGCGGAGGGCGCGGGGATTTGTTTTGTGAGGCTGCCCGCGGGCGTGGATTCGATGGAGTTTTGCGAGCGGCTGATTGACGAGTACAAGACGATGATAGTGCCGGGGGATTTTTACCTTGCGCCGGGACACGTGCGGATTTCCGCTTTGCCGAAAAAAGAAATGATCGAGACGGGCCTGAAAAACGCCTCGCTGATGCTCGACAAAATGAAAATGGACTACTAAAGGGGTCTGACCCCTTTAGTAGTCCATTTTCGGGCGGGAGTGAAGGTGCGGGCGCAGTTTTTGCCGTGGCTTTTGGCGAGGTACAGCGCGCGGTCGGCGGCCTCGAAGAGTTGGTTCTCGTCCCTGATTCTCTCGCCGAGCGACGCGACTCCGACGCTTATGGTGACGGGGATTTCCCGCGGGGAGCCGTTCACGGCCAGGAACTTGTGTTCCGCGATGAGCCGCCGCAGGTCCTCCGCCTTGCGCAGCCCGTCGTCCGAGCCGGTCTCAAGCAGGATGACGACGAACTCGTCGCCGCCGTATCTGCTGATGATGTCCATCTCGCGGCAGTGCTTGCGCAGAATGTTCGCCGTCTGGCGCAAAACCTCGTCGCCCGCCTTGTGCCCATACTCGTCGTTTATCTCCTTCAGGTTGTCGAGGTCGATGAGGATAAACGATATCCGCTTCTCGAACCGCCTGGCGCGCACGACCTCCGCGTGGGCCTGCCTGTCGAAGTACCGGCGGTTATACGCCTGCGTCAGCGGATCGATGATCGTCTGCTGTACGATCTTGTCGTACAGCCGCAGGTTGTCAATCATCACGGAGATGACGTTGACCAGCGTGTTGAAAATGTCCCACCGCCCGCGCGCAAGAGGCTCGTCGGAACTGATATTAATCTTGCCCGCCGCATGGTGGAACTCAACGCGGAGGACGCCGAACACGCGGTCCCGCGAACGGAACGGGACCATCATGTAATGCTTGCCGATGACCGGCTCGGCCATCCGCCCCTCGACAAGCCTCCGCATCCGCGGGTTCCTCGACAGGCTCGCTCTTTTAACATTTCTCCGCGTGCTGTACGCCACATCAAGTGTCTCGTTTTTGAGCAGGTAAAAGGTCACGTCCTTGCAGTTAAGCCCGTTCTTGTCCGTCAGCACTTTCGCGGACTCCCTGAACAATTCGTCGATGTTCTTCGCTTTGACCAGGCTGGTCGTGAGTTCGTACGTCGTGCTGACCTGCTCGGTCAGCTCGAACAGCCTCACGTTCGCCCTCGCCGCCTCGATGGTCTTGCGGCGCTGGAGCGAGATTTCGTTCCTCATGCGCCGCTCCATCTCGCGCCAGTACGTCAGGTCCCGGATTGCGCCGACCACCACGTCGCGCCCCCGGCACCGCGCCGGCGCAACCGTCACCTCCACGTTGCGCGCCCCCTGGTCCTTGCGAAGCAATTTGAATGAATACGTTTCCTCGGCGTGATGCTCGTGCGGCGAGATGGAGAGTTTGTCTTCGTGGAGCCGCTGGTCTCTTGGGGGGACGAGGTCTTCCGCGCGGACGTTGCCGTTGAGAAGTTCTTTGCGTGAATAGCCGGTGAGCTCCTCGAAGGCCTGGTTGACTTCGAGGAATCCGTGGGTGTCACGGTCAAGCACGTACTGCCCCTCTTTCGCGTTGTCCAGCAACGCGCGATAGACCGTGGGCACCGCGTCCAGAGGATCGCGACCGCGGAATTTGCGAGGCATCTCGAACCCTCGACACAAAAAAAAGAGGCAAGGGTGTTTCCCCAACCTTCATGACGATCAACGATTTGCATCGAGTCGTATTAGCGAGATGTGCAATGCAAACAGATTTGGCTCGCTCCCCTCTGTTACACGAGCAATTATACACCGAAATCCCGCATAGTCAAATCAAAAATGCGGCTCTGGCGCATTTGACCCGCCTTCGGCATTGTGCTTGCATCACCGCGACTTTTGTGGGACAATGCCAGTATGATATATGGAGAGGGTAAAAATTTGTGCGCGGCGAAAGATTGACATGATACGCGCGGACATTGAACAAACCGCGGAACGCGGCGGTTTCGGACGCCCCATCCTGGCGGGCGCGCTGGCCGCGCTGTGCGCCCTCCTCATCGCTCTCACCGCCGGCTGTCCGTTAACCACCCCAAAGTTAATACCCCTCCCGCCGGGGGCATCGGGCGGCCCCGCCCCGGTCCACACGGGCGAAACCAAGACCTCCTTTTACACCTGGGATGAAATCCTTAACGCCATCACCAACTGGCAGCAGTCCTACGGCCCCAACGGCCCCAACATCGTAAAAGTCTTCAAGATAGGCGAATCCTGGGAAGAACGCCCCATCTACGCCATAAAAATCAGCAAGGACGCGGACCAGTCCGACAAAACCACGCCCGACATCCTCATTACCGGCGGCGTCCACTCCTCCGAATGGGCGGGCATCGAAACCGCCATGTACGTCGCCAGGCACCTCATCGAAGACTACGACAAGGACGACTACGTCCGCTACATCGTTGACAACTCCGAAATATGGATAGTCCCCGTCGTCAACCCCGACGGCCTTGTCTTCTCACAGTCAAAAGCCGACAACGACCACCGGCTCTGGCGCAAAAACCGCCACCCCATGCCCAACGGCCAGGTCGGCGTCGACCTCAACCGCTCATACCCCTTCAAATGGCGACTCGAAAGCGACAACCCAAACCTCGTCTCCGACGACAACGGCGGCAGCGACGACCCCGCCAGCAGGCATTACCGCGGCGAGGCCGACCCCACCGACCCCGGCAAGCCCAAAGTCATCGAAAAAGAAATCCGCGGCCTCATCGACCTCGTCGTCAACCCGGAGCACCGCTTCGTCCTCTACATCGACTACCACTCCTTCAGCGAGGTCATACTGTACCCCTACGGCTATAGCCGCGACAGAATGCAGAAGGATTTTGAAACCTACGAATTCCTCTCCTCCGGCATGGCGCTCCTCATCAACCGCAACCGCGGCCTGCTCTCCATCGCCAGCAGGCTCGTCGGCGACATGGCCGACCTCGGCTCCCGCTATACATACAGCCAGGCCAGCATGCTCTACCTCGAAACCACCACCGGCTCCAGCATCGATTTCTACCACTGCACCCGCGGCGTCATGTCGCTCGGCATCGAGGTCTCCCCCGCCTTCACCCTCAGACGCTTCACCTACGGAACAGGCTTCGCCATCGACCCCCGCCTCATCGTCCCCATCGGCGCCGAAAACTTCCACGCCTTCCTCTTCGCCGCCGACTGGGCCATAGGGCCCGGCTTCCTGAAAGAAACGCTCGTCGAGCAGGACGGCAAGGCCGCCTTCCATTCAATTCAGAACTACGGCGAGGACTTGCAGGCCCAGATAAATTCCAGCACGCTCAAAAAAGGCCAGGCCAACGTCAAACTCCTCTTCAACAAACCCATGATCCTCCCCGCCGAACGCCGCCTCATACCCGAAAAGGACCAGGGACTCACCGTCCTTAAACTCGTTGACAACACCGGCCGCATCCACCGCATCAACGGCTCGGGATACTGGACCAAGACCATCTACGACGGCGACACCTTCATCGGAACCGTCTCCGTCTCCGCGGACGCCGCGTTTGATTTCGCGCGCGGCACGGTGATTTACAGCGCCATGGACGGAATCGGGTTTTCCCCGGACCTCAACCCGGAGACGCGCCCGGTTTACATGGCCGGCGAAGGACTCTGGCTCAACTACGAACGCGACCGCTACGCCCGCCCACCCATCAACGAATCCGAACTCACCGGAGCCGCGCAAGACCACAAGCCCCCCGGCGGCCCCGAAGGCCCCGGCCCAGAAAACGGCCGCCCACGCAGCGACTGACGTTTCATGGAGTGCGTGCCAAAATTGTGGGTGTTCAACGGCGTCAGATAACGCCTCGGCATCCCGACCGCCTCGGGCGGCTAGACCGGGTATATTTACGGAGCGAAGGCGCGAAGCGGCGAGATCGTAGAATAGACCCGGTCTCTTCGCCGCCCATCTCGACGGAGCGCAGGCGGCTAGACCGGGTATATTTACGGAGCGAAGACAAGGGGGTCAGACGCTGAGGAGGAGTCCCGATTCATCGGGACTCCGGGAAGGGTCTGACCCCCGTA
>Ga0315293_10004643_pt1 | contig 12977 bp, 9 predicted proteins | sample YL17G13_20_MG_FD_203071 | JGI IMG/M metagenome (GOLD analysis project Ga0315293, IMG submission 203071) | Sediment microbial communities from Yellowstone Lake, YNP, Wyoming, USA - YL17G13_20 | ecosystem: Environmental > Aquatic > Freshwater > Lake > Sediment | place: USA: Wyoming | collected... | reverse complement strand
CAATTCCTCGCCGTCCTTCACGCCCAGAGCGAGAACGGCCAGGATGCTCTTGGCGTTGGCCGCACGGGCGCCGCATTCGAAGGTCACCGCGCAAGCGTGCCGCCTAGCCTCCGCCACCAGCGCCGCCACGGGCCCGGCATGCAGGCCGACCCCGGTCCGGATCACGACGCGCGCTTCAGCCATCACCGGTGGCCCGCTCGACGGGCCTGGCCGTCAGGAGTCGCTTGGCCAGGCTCGCGGCCTCGCGGCGTGAGACGGTCCGCACCACCTGTTTGACCTCAGGGACCAAAGGCGGGGCCACGCTCAGTTCACCGACGCCCAGGCCCACAAGGACCGGAATGGCTCGCGGGTCCGCCGCGAGTTCCCCGCACACGGCGACGGGCTTGCCCGCCCGCCGTGCCGCGTCGGCCACGGCGGCGACGAGGCGCAAGACGGTCGGGATCGGGACCTCGGCCGGGCAGGGCGTGAGCCGCGCGAGGTCGTTCGTTCCGAGGCTCACGAAGTCGACCTCGTGGAGCAGAAGGCCTACAAGCGCCACGGCGGATGGGACCTCGATCATGACGCCGACCTTCACCTCCCCGCGAGCCACGCCGCGGGCATCGAGCTCGGCCGCTGCCCGGGCCAGGAGCGCCTTAGCCGCCACGACATCGGCCAGGTTGGCCACCATCGGGAACAGGACGCGGACCTCGGCCTCGCCGGGGCGCCGCACCCCCGCCCGGCCGTCCTCCCCCGCGGCCGACGCCGCCCGAAGGACGGCGCGGAGCTGGGCCAGAAACACGTCCTCGTGCCCCGAGGCCAGTTGAGAACTCCGCCCGCTCGCGAACATGACCGCCCGGCCCCCACTCGCGACCAGGCTCACGGGCTTGTCGCCACCCGCGTCGAGAGTGCGGATGACCACCGGCCTCGGGGCGAGGCAACGGATGACCTCGCCGTAGACCCCGCACTGCTCGTCCTCGCCGGGCAGGCTGGCCCGGCCCATGAAGAAAAGCTCCGTGCGGAAAAGCCCGATACCGTCCGCGCCGTTCGCGAGCGCCGTTTCGGCCTCGCCCGGTGTCCCGATGTTGGCCGCCACCCGAATACGGTGTCCGTCCGTCGTGATGGCGGGCAGGTGGGCCCTCGAACGAAGGCCCTCGCGCCACTCCCGCCGGGCAGCCTGCCGCGCCCGCCAGTCCTCCGCCTCCACCGGGTCCGGGCCGACCACCACCTCACCGGAGGCTCCGTCGGCGGCCACCACGTCCCCCTCACGAATCAGGTCGCACGCCGACGGCACCCCGGCGACCGCCGGCAGGCCGAGGGTCCGCGCCAGGATAGACGCGTGCGAGGTCGGGCTGCCGGCCTGGGTGACGAGCCCGAGAACCTTCTCCCGGTCGAAGGCGACGATGTCGGAAGGCAGGAGTTCCTCGGCGACGACCAGGACCGGGTGGTCGAAGCTGGGCAGGGACGGCACCGGACGGTCGGCCAGGGCGTCCAGCACCCGGCCGACCACGTCGGCCACATCCGACGCCCGGGCCCGCCAAGACTCGTCCGGGACGGCTCGCAAGGCCGCGGCGCACTCGGCGCCCGCCCTTTCCAGGGCCTCCTCGGCGCTCAGGCCCCCGGTCCGGATGGCCTCCTCCGCCCGGCCAACAAGGTTCGGGTCGTCGAGCATGAGGAGTTGGGCCTCGAAGATGCCGGCCTCGGCCCGGCTCAGGGTCCGGCCGGCCTGCCGGACTATCTGGCGGGTCCCCTCCCGCGCCACTGCCGCGGCGGCGCTGAGACGCTCAACCTCGACACGGCGGGCGCCTGCCGCGGCGCCCGCCCCGCCGGCCTGCCCGCGTCTGGGCCAGACGTAGGCCGGCCCGATAGCGATACCCGGGGCCGCGCCCTGCCCCGTAAACCGTCGGCCGGGGCTCATCGCGTAACCTCCCTGACCTCGACCTCCGGGAGCAGGCGAGCCACATCACCGGGTCGCACGTCCCCGGCCGTCTCCGTCAGGGCGTTCGCGGCGCCCGCCGCCACTCCCAGCCTGAGGGCGTCAGCCACGGCGTCGCCCCGCTCCAGGGCCACGATCACTCCGGCGACCAGGGAGTCGCCAGACCCCACCGGGTTCACGATTCTCTTGAGTTCCACGCTCGCGTGCCAGAGTTCCGCGCCCCGGCAGGCGACGACTCCCAGGCGCCCGAGGGACAAGACGACAAGCTCGCAGTCCTCCGCGAACCGGGCCGCCAGGCGGAGGGCCGCGACCACAGGGTCGCTGCGGGCCGGGCTAGTCTGGGCGGGACCGGGGCCGGCCTGGCCGATGCCCAGGGCCTTGGCCAAGGTCGCCGCCTCTTCGACGTTGGGCTTGAGCATGAAAGGTCTGGCCCTGACCCCCTCCACCAGGGCCGGGCCGCTCGTGTCCAGAACCGCCCGCACCCCGCGTCGCCGGGCTAGTTCCACCAGCCTGGCGTAGGCGTCGGCTGGAAGGCCGGGCGGAAGGCTTCCCGCGAAGACGCAGAACGAAGCGCCATCCAGGAGCCGCTCAAGATGGCCGGCGAAGCCCGCGGACTCCGCGGCCGAGATGGGCCCGCCCGGCTCGCGGAACTCGGTCGCGGCGCCGGCGGCCCGGTCGACCACGGCCAGGGTCGTCCGCGAGTCGGCCCGAATGGGATGGAAGGCTGTCTCGATGCCCTCACCCGCCAAGCCCTCCACGATGGCCCGCCCGGTCGGCCCGCCGGCCAGCCCGGTCGCCACGACCCTCCCGCCCAGGGCCGCCACGACCCGGGCCACGTTGATGCCCTTGCCGCCGGCGCAACTATGTTTGTCGGCCACGACGTGCGTCTCCCCAGGGCGGAGGCCGTCGACGAAGTAGGTCTTGTCCCAGGCCGCGTTCAGGGTCACGGTGACAATCATGGCTTGATCCTCCCACTCCGCCGGGGCCCATCCGGCAGGTCCAGTCTACCTGGGCCCCGCGGGCCTGTCGAGCCGCGGGCCGACCGAGTGCGCCAACGGGCCCGCTGGAGCTGCCTTGGACCCAGGGTCGAGGCGGCCTGAGACCTCGGGGCGATTGACCGCCACGGGCCCCGGCAGATATGCTCTCCCCAGGTAGCCTAGTCTCTCCCGGCGTACAGGCTCTCGCCGTGCGCCCACTCTTGGGGGTCAGCGCATGCCCGCCGGCCGCGACCACTCGGAGCCGCCGCCCGCTGGTTCCGGCTCCAGCCCGCGCTCCGGGCGCCGGGCCCTTCTCACCGGCCTGCCCGCCTTCACCGTTGTCGCCGTGGGCCAGTTCTTCTCCATCCTAGGCACGAGCATGACCGGGGTGGCCCTGCTCATCTGGGCCTGGCGACTGACCGGTTCGGCGACGGCCCTCGCCCTGATCGGCTTCTTCGGCTTCGGCCCGATGGTGCTCTTCAGCCCGTTGGCCGGCGCCCTCGTCGACCGCTGGAGCCGGAAACTCGTCATGATGCTGTCCGACATGGCCGCCGGCGTGGCCACCATCGGCCTCCTCACCCTCTACCTCCTCGGGTACCTGCAGATCTGGCATCTCTTCGTGGCCGCGTTCTTCACCGGCCTCTTCGCGGCGTTCCAGTTCCCCGCTTTCTCGGCCGCCATCACCCTCATGATTCCGAAGGAGCACTACAGCCGGGCCGGCGCCATGATCGGGCTGGCCCAAGCGGTCGCCGGGGTCTTCGCGCCCGTCGCCGCTGGCGCGCTCTTCGGAGTCATCGGCGTTGGCGGCATCATGGCCATCGACCTTGTCACTCTGAGCCTAGCCCTCGGAGCCCTCCTCCTCGTCCGCGTGCCCCAGCCGGAGGTTTCGTCGGCCGGCGTCGAGGCCCGCGGCAGTCTCCTCAAGGAGGCCGCCTACGGTTTCCGCTACATCCTGGCCCGTCCCAGCCTTCTCGGACTCCAGCTCGTCTTCTTCGCCGGGAACTTCCTATCCAGCCTGACCGGCACGCTGGCCGCGCCTCTCATCCTGGCCCGCACGGGCAACAACGCCCTGGTCCTCGGGACCGTGCAGTCGGTGGGGGCGGCGGGCGCGGTCCTAGGTGGGCTGGTCCTCTCGACCTGGAGGGGACCCAGACGCAAGATCCACGGCGTCCTTCTCGGCTGGGCCGGGTCCTTCCTCATCGGTGAGATGCTGATGGGCTTTGCCCGGGGCCTCAGGGGCTGGTCCGTCGCGGTCTTCGCCGGGGCCCTGGCCGGTTCGCTGATCAATGTGTCCAACCAGGCCATCTGGCAGCGCAAGGTGCCCCCGGACGTCCAGGGCCGCGTCTTTTCGGTCCGTCTTCTAATCGCCCAGGTCTCCGGCCCCACGGCGATGCTCGTCGCCGGTCCGCTCGCCGACCGCGTCCTCGAACCGGGGATGCGGGCCGGGAGCGCGCTGGCCAAGGTCTTCGGCGGACTTGTCGGCACCGGACCCGGCACCGGCATCTCGCTCCTCTTCGTCATCGCCGGTGTGCTCGGAACCTGCGTCGCGCTGGGCGCCTACCTCATCCGCCCGGTCCGCGACGTCGAGACCATCATCCCGGACTTCGACGAGGCGAAGGCGGCCGAGGCGGCCTAGAACGGGCCTGGAGCCGCGGAGCCGCGACCGCCCCGGGCTCACCTAGGCCCGCTCGACGTAGAGCCCGCTGCGCGTGTCTATCTTCAGCACATCACCCTCCTGGATGAAGAGAGGAACATGCACGACAAGACCGGTCTCCAGGGTGACGGGTTTGGAGGCCCCGGAGGCGGTGTCGCCCCGCAGGCCGGGGTCGGCCTTGACCACCTTCAGTTCGACCGAGTTGGGCATCTCCACCCCGATGAGCCTTTCGTTGTGGAACATGAGGTACAGGTTCATGTTCTCCAGCAGGTACTTCCGGCCATCGCCGACCTGCTCCTTGGTCAGGGTAATCTGCTCGAAGGTCTGGTTGTCCATCATCGTATAGTCGTCACCCGACCCGTAGAGGTACTGCACCTCGCGCCGGTCGATGCGCGCCCGGGGCAGCTTCTCGCCCGCCCGGAAGGTCCGCTCGATGACCGCCCCCGTCTCGATGTTCTTGAGCTTGGACCGGACGAAAGCCGAGCCCTTGCCAGGCTTCACGTGCTGGAACTCGACCACCGACCAGAGGCCGCCGTCCATCTCGACGGTCACTCCGGTCCGGAACTCGTTGGTGGAGATCAACTGATGCTCACCCCGCCCTACAGAATCATCAGTTGCTTGGGGAACTTGGACAAGACCTCGCACCCATCCCCCCGGACGACGACGAGGTCCTCGATGCGCACACCGCCCCAGCCCGTCACGTAGACCCCGGGCTCGACGGTGACGACGTTGCCGGTGGCGAGCGGGCGGTCGTTGGTCGGGGCCAGGCGCGGGGCCTCGTGCACGGCCAGGCCCAGGGAATGCCCGAGCCCGTGCCCGAAGTTCCCGCCGTGCCCGGCCGCCGTGATGATGTCCCGGGCCACGGCGTCCACCTCCTTGCCGGTGCGTCCGGCCTTCACGGCCGCCACCGAGCTCGCCTGGGCCTCAAAGACCAGGTCGTAGACCTTCCTCTGCCCTTCGCTGATGGGCGAGATGACGAACGTCCGCGTCAGGTCGGAGACGTAGCCGTGGACCGTGGCCCCGCAGTCGATGGTGACGAAGTCCCCCGCCGCCAGCAGTTTGTCGGAGGCTCGCCCGTGGGGCATGGCCGAGCGCTGACCTGAAGCCACGATGCTCGGGAACGCGGCCGCGTCGGCCCCCTGTTTCCGCATGTGGTACTCGATCTCCGAGGCCACGTCGGCCTCCTGAATGCCTGGCCGGACGAGGTGGATGGCCTCGCCCAGGGCCCGGTCGGTCACCGCCGCCGCCTTCCGGATGAGGTCGATCTCCCCCTCTTCCTTGACCTCCCGCACCCGTTCCACGATGGGGCCGACCGGCACCATCTCGTAGCCCTTCAGGCGCGTGCTCAGATCCTCATAGAAGCTGAACGTCGCCAGCTCGCGCTCGAAGCCGACCTTCTCCTCACCCAGCCTGGTGATGACTTCGGCCACCGTGTCGGCCATCACGGCGCCCTGTCTGACTATCTCCCAGCCGGGACACTCCAGGGCCGCCTGGTCGAGGTAGCGGAAGTCGGTGACGAAGATGGTCTTGTCCGCCGTGACGACGACCGTCCCGTTCGAACCCGAGAACCCCGTGAGGTAGCGGCGGTTCTCCGGACTGGTGACGACGAAGACCCCCGGTCGGCGTTCGAGCGAAGCCAGGGTCTTGCGGACCTCCGCGAGACGTCGGCCGCTCATCGCGACACGGTCGGCCTGACTCACGGGGCCGGCGAGAGCGCCTTGCCGCATCAACAGTCACTCCCCACTGGAGGGCAGGTATGCCTATCCTGCCACCTAAGACGCCGTTCAATTGGACAGTCCGGCGGGTTTTCCTCCCGCCCAGCTCCCGCCCGGCTCCCGACGGGCGTCCCGGGGCGAACTCTCCCGGCGGCGCTCCCTGGCCGCGCCGGGCGTCTCCTCCCACAATCTGGTCCCCCGGCCATGGCAGGCAGGCCCGCCTTGCCCGGCGAATTCCCACGCCACTACCCCAGTGTCCCTGACCGTCCCGGAGGAGGATACCTTGTCATCCGTTCCCACTGCTGGCCGCGTCCCCGGGCGTAGCCCCAAGTCGCGCCGCCGCCCGTACCTGATGGCCGCGGCGACCCTCATCACCCTACCGCTCATCGGGCTCGGGATCGGGCTGTTCGGCTTCCTCCCGGCCTACGCCCCGGCGCCGGTGGAGACGGCCGTGGTCGTCGGTGACCGGGCCTGCCAGCAGCCGGCCCTCCTGGACGAAGCCGGACGGGTCTTCCTCTCGATAGACACCGTCCAGAACCTCTTCGACTCCGATGTCACTCTGGACACCGAGTTCCGGAGGGCCCTCGTTCCGTATGCCGGCCACGCCATCCCCCTGGCCGTGGCCGGCGTCGCCCAGCAGTTGGCCGCCGCGCCGCCGGTGCTCAACGCGCCCTACGTGGCCGACAGCGCCGGAGTCGCCCACGTGCCCCTCGACATCCTGGCCGTCCTTGGCGGCCTCACGTACCGGTACTTCGAGGAGAGCAACACCGTGGTCATCGACCGCCCAGGCGAGACCGTCCAGATGGCCACGGTCGTGAGCGGGGAGGCCTACGTCCGTCAGACTCCGTCGCTCCTGGCCTTCAAGCTCAGCCGCCTGGCCGAGGGTGGCCAGATCCGGGTCTTTGGCGAGACGAAGGGGCGCTACATCGTGCGCGACGCGGCCGGCAGGCTCGGCTACGTTCCTCTCCACGACCTGCGTCCGGAGACCCCGACCGTGTCGCCTTGGCCGGACGGGACGGCCCACACCCCTCCGCCGTCGCTGGAGGGGAAGAAGATCACCCTGGCCTGGGAGGCCGTGGGCGGGGCCAACCCGAACCCGGCCGACATCGGGGAGATGCCGAGCCTCAACGTCGTCTCGCCGACGTGGTTTCACCTCGTGGACACGCAGGGCACCATCCAGAACCTCGGCGACGCCACCTACGTGAAGTGGGCCCACGACCGCGGCTACCAGGTCTGGGGCCTGGTGACCAACGGCTTCTCCCTGAGCCGGACCCACGCGACCATCCCGGATGCCGCCATACGCCAGAAGATCATCCGCCAGCTCCTGGCCTACGCGGCCATCTACGACCTCGATGGTCTCAACATGGACTTTGAGAACATGTATCTCTCGGAGAAGGCCGACTACGTGGCCCTCATCCGGGAGATGGCCCCCTTGGCCAGAGAGCAGGGCCTCGTTCTCTCGGTCGACGTGACCTTCCTCTCGACGAGCGAGGCCTGGTCACGTTGTTTTGACCGGCCGGCCCTCTCCGAGATTTGCGACTACGTCATGGTCATGGCTTACGACGAGCACGTGAGCGGGACCGACCACTCCGGCTCGGTGGGTTCGCTGCCGTGGGTCGAGTACGGCCTGCAGCGACTGCTCGACGGGGGTGAGATACCCGCGGCGAAGCTCGTCCTCGGGCTCCCCTTCTACACTCGCCTCTGGACCGAGGAGCCTGGCCACAGCCCCCAACAGACCGTCTACTCCATGCGCGGCGTGCACCAACTGCTCCAGGAGAAGAACCTGACGCCCGTGTACGACCCCGAGACCGGCCAGAACTACGTCGAGTTCACCGAGGACGGGCTGCGCCAGCGCCTCTGGATCGAGGACGAGGTCTCCATGGCCCAACGGGTCCGCCTCGTGGCCAAGTACGGCTTCGCCGGCGTGGCCGCCTGGCGGCGGGGGTTCGAGGACCCGGAGACCTGGGGGGTCATCGAGCGGGAACTCTCCCAGAGCCCGTAACGCTCCGGCCGAGTAGTCCCCCCGGGACGGCAAGGCCCAGCTTCTCAAGGACGTAGCGGGCCCGTGCCCCCGCCGTATGCTTTTCGAGGGCCAGACGCCGCCCGGCGGAGGCGATGCGCGCCAAGGTCGCCGGGTGGGTGAGCAGGTCCTGAGCCTTCTCTACCATCTCCTCCGGGCTGTCGAAGAACGTCGCGCTCGCACCGTCGATAAAGTTATCTGGGATGAGGATGGGCAGGCGCTGGCTCAGGAGGAGGGCGCCGTGGTAAGGAATCTCCCAGTAGCGGAAGGTATCCCAGCCCCGGCCTCGGACCGATACGGCAATCTTGCTGCGGTTGAGGAGCCAGCAGAACTGCTCCCGGGGCAGGTCGGCGCCCAGGAAAACGCAGAAGCCCTTTTGAAGCAGGGCCTCCGCGCACAGCTCGCGGAAGCCAACGGTTGGTCGGACAACGAACGAGAGGTCGATGTCTCGAGGAACGGCGGCAGCAAGCATGGCCCTCGGGGGAGCCGCCATGGGGAGCGGCCATAGGTCAGAGGCCTGCTCCTCGGGGAGCAGGTTCTTTGCGAAACGGTGGGTGTAGCGGATGCCGCTCGGCCACGTGTCCTCAGCGTCCCGGATGAGGGCGACGGGCACCCGCGTGAACTCGCCCTGGATGAGCTGCCAGGTCGCCACCGAGTCGGGCAGGGTCGTCCCGATGACGACGGCGCCAATCTCCTCCTTGGCGGCCATGAGACGGACGTAGCCCGTGACCGGGCGGTGGGGTGGGGTCGTCGGGTCGGGCGGGTACAGGTTGTACTGGAAGTCCCCATAGTCCTTGTAGGGAAAGCAGAAGACATTCTCCGGACCCAGGACCTCGTCAAACCCCTCGTGGAGGATGTCCTCAAGGAAGTTCACCCGGCAACTCGTGACGAAGAGAATGCGGAGCGGTCCCGCCTCCGCGAGGCCCCTACTCTCCCCCATGGCCCGGCCCTCCTCCGCTCCAGGACCGGCTGCCACGAGGCCGGTCGGGGGTCGCGGGCGGGCCCGCCCGTCCTCGGCCCACCCCGGCATAGGTGAAGCCGAGAGCCGCCATCCTTCCGGCGTCTAGGGCGTTCCGGCCGTCGACGAGGACCGGCCGGCGCATCAGACGGGCGGCGTGTCCCCAGTCCAGGTCCACGTACTCCGCCCAGGCCGTGGCCAGGATAGCGCCGTCTGCCCCGGTCAGGGCCTCCTCCGGCGTGGCGCACATCTTGACCGTCGGCCGCGCGTCCTCCGCGGGCTCGCCGTCCTGCGGCCTGAGAACCGGGTCGTGAGCCGAGACCGATGCCCCACGGACCACGAGGTCGGCGGCGAGCGCCCAGCCGAGCGAGCCACGGTCGTCGTCCGTCCCCGGCTTGAAGGCCAAGCCGAGCAGGGCCACCCTGACCCCTCCGACTCCGTCGCCTCCGAGCAGCCTCTCCAGCTTGTTGAGAACCACAATCCTCTGCGCGTCGTTGACCGCGGCTATCGCCTGGGCCACTGACGGATGGTGGCCGGCCTTCTCGGCAAAGTGGGCGAAGAGGGCCACGTCCTTCGGCAGGCAACTGCCGCCGTAGCCGAGCCCCGCCTCGAGAAAGTCTGGCCCCACGCGGGAGTCGAGGCCCACGATGCGAGCCACGTCGACGACGTCCGCTCCGACAAGGTCACAGACGTTGGCCACCTCGTTGACAAGGGACACCCGCGCCGCCAGAAAGGTGTTGGCGGCCAGTTTCGACACCTCGGCGCTTTCCGGGTCTGTCCAGACAACCGGCACTGGGCCGGCGGGCCGCGGCGCCGACAGGAAAGCGGGCCAGGCAAACTCTCCCCGCGTGATGTCACGGTACAGGCCACGAAGCCGCGACCAGGCCTCGCCGCTCTCAGTCCCGATGACGATGCGCGACGGGCGGAGGGCGTCCGGCAAAGCCTGCCCCATTCGCAGGAACTCGGGATTGGCGGCAACGGCCCACGCCAAGTCAGGGCGAAGGGCCTGCAGGCGGTCGGAGACGGACCGTGTCGTCCCCGGTGGGACCGTTGACTTCAGCGCAACGACAGGGGCCGGGGCCCGGATCACGCGAGCCAGGTCACGGATCACGCGATCGATGTAGGCGACGTTAACCCCGCCTGGGCTACCAGCCGCTAGAGGCGTACCCACCGCGACTAACGCGACCTCGGCCCCGGGCAGGGCCCTTTCCAGATCGGCCTCGAAGGAGACGCGGCTCCCTGCCGCCCGCAGGGCCTCGACGACCCCCGGCTCGCGGGACGGGCTTTGTCCGGCGGCGGCCCGCTCCAGGGTGGCTCGGCTAGAGTCGACGAAGGCCACCGAATGCCCGGTAAGGGCGAAAGCGAGCCCTGTGGGCAACCCTACGTGGCCGCACCCGATCACGACGACTCTCACTCGTGAGACCACTCCCGCCGCGGTATTCCAGCTGCTGCGGCTGAACGTGACCCGCCTTCTCACCGGGGGTCCCCTGGAGCGCGGTTAGACGGCCATTCATCGTATGTCCCTCACACCCCACAGGACACAGGGCGACGCCTTCCGGCGTCGCCCGACGTGCTCCGCGACCTCATCCCGGCCGGCGGCGCAAGGAAGTCCGAAGGGGAGGGGGACAGAACGCCCCCTCCCCCTCTCCCACGGAACGGAACGCCCCTCCAGGAGTGAGCCACTGCTACCGCCGCCGCGCCACCAGGTGAATGGCCTGCCCCGAGATGCCGTGGGCGGCCTCCATGACGACCTCGGACAGGGTCGGGTGGGCGAAGACGATGGGGGCCAGGTCCTCCCCCTTCAGCTTGGCCTGGAGGGCGATGGCCCCTTCGTGGATGAGATCGCTGGCGTGCGGGCCGAGGACGTGCATGCCCAGGACCTCCCCGGTGGCCTTGTCGGCCACGAACTTCACCAGACCCTCGGTCGCGCCCAGAGCGATGGCCTTGCCGTTGGCCGAGAACGGGAACTTCGAGACCGCTATCTCCCGTCCGGCCTGAGCCGCCTGTTCCCGCGCGTCCTTCTCCTCCAGGCCCACGCTCGCGCACTCGGGGCTCGAGAACACCACGCCCGGGACGACCCGGTAGTCCATGTCGCGCTTGGGCTCGGCGAACATGTCCTCCGCCGCCACCAGCCCCTCGGCCGAAGCCACCGAGGCCAGGTACGTCCGGCCGACCACGTCGCCGACGGCATACACGTTCGGGGTTGAGGTCTTCATCCGAGCGTCGACCTTGATGCCCTTCCTGTCGTATTCGACGCCCATCGCCCCGAGGTCGAGGCCGCCGAAGTCCGGCCTGCGGCCCATGGCCACCATAACCGTGTCGGCCTCAAAGCGGACCTCGCCGCCGTCGGCCGTGTCGCAGATGACGACCTTGCCGGCCGAACTCTTCTCGATACGCTTGATGAAGACCCCGACGTTGACCTCCATGCCCCGCTTCTTGAGGCTCATGGCCAGCCGCTTGGCAATCTCCTCGTCGACGGCCGGCAGGAGGTTCGGCGTGCGCTTGATCATCCGTATCTTCGAGCCGAAGGCGTGGTAGATGCAGGCGAACTCGACGCCGAGGACGCCGCCGCCGATGAGGAGCAGGGACGGCGGGACCGCTTCGAGCTCGAGAGCCTCGTCCGACCCGATGGTCAGAGCGAGATCCTCCTTGGGGACCGGGGGCTGCAGGGGCTGGGAACCCGTGGCCAGTAGGACGTACCTGGTCTCAAGGGTCTCGGTCTGGCCGTCCGGGCCGGTCACGGCGACCTTGCCCGGGCCGGGAACGGTGGCCGCCCCCCGGTAGACGGCGACTTCGGCCCCGCCCAGCAGACGTTCGACGCCGCCGACGAGCTGCGCTACCACCTGGCGCTTGCGGGCCATCACGGCCGCCATGTCCACCGACACGGCCGACTTGCCGCCGGCGATGCGTGTGCCGAAGGTCTCCGCCTCCTGGGTCGTCGTGAAGACCTCCGCCGAACGGACGAGGGCCTTGGTCGGGATGCAGCCGCGGTTCAGGCAGCAGCCGCCGAGCTTGTCCCGCTCGATGACGGCCACCTTCGCCCCCAGCTGGGCCGCCCGCAGGGCGGCGACGTACCCTCCCGGACCGGCTCCGATAACCACAAGGTCAAACATCAGGTATCCTCCTTCTCGCTGTCCGGCCGGCTCTCCGGCCGCTTCAGGTTCCAGGCCTCGAGCCCGTACTTCTCCCGCACCAGTCTTTCCGCCAGAGCCGTCTCTTCCGGCCTGAGGTGGCCCGGTTCGAAGACAATGCCCAGAGCGGAGGCCAGACCCTCAGCCACCGCCCGGCAGACTTCCTCGTAGCTTGGGGAGGCGCCGCTTCCGCGCGCGGCCGCTCCCTCGCCGGAGGCCGAGTCCTCCCCCAGCACGTCCTTGAGCCCCGTCGCTTTGGCCCTGATGCGGGCCGCCGCCGCAGGCGGAAAGCCGAGGACCCGGGCCAGGCGGGACGCCTCCAGTTCCAGCGGGATGGACCCGTGCTGGAGGATGACTCCCTTCCTCCGGATTTGCGCGCTCCCGACCACCTTGCGACCGCCGACGATGATCTCGTAGGACGACGGCACCTCAAAGCACGCGCCCAGGGCGCGCCCGCTTCCTTCCGGGGTCGCCTTCTCCGGGGCGAGAACGGCTTCCGCCCCGAGCGCCCGCAGGCCGAGCACCAAGCCCTCGGCCAGACGCCGGTAGGTCTCCACCACGCTCCCGGGAAGACGCCGGCCGCCCACGACGACGGAGTAGGTGACCTCGC
>Ga0315293_10004642_pt1 | contig 12980 bp, 7 predicted proteins | sample YL17G13_20_MG_FD_203071 | JGI IMG/M metagenome (GOLD analysis project Ga0315293, IMG submission 203071) | Sediment microbial communities from Yellowstone Lake, YNP, Wyoming, USA - YL17G13_20 | ecosystem: Environmental > Aquatic > Freshwater > Lake > Sediment | place: USA: Wyoming | collected... | reverse complement strand
ATAGATACTGATACTGGAACTATTTTTTCTGTTTCCCGTAATTGTAAATGTCCGACTATTGTGTATAACCCGGAATCTACAGGATAACGAACATTCGGCGTATCCGGGTTAATAATTTCTGTCATATCCCAGGTAGTTTCGTGCTCTCTCGATTCATAGGCCGACAAAACAAAATTTGGCGATGAACCAATGGGGCCTGATATTGGCCAATACCAAATCTCATCATTATCATCATCTCTGACAGAAAACCAGTAACAATATGGTTGAAGCAGAGCCTCTCCCAAATCTATTGTGTTTTCAGTCAGATTAGTAACCCTGTATAACATCACGACATCTTCGCCTAAATCATAGACGAATTTATCCGTCCGCAGGTAGTATTCAACGCCGTCTTTGACTATAGAATTTGAATCAACAAGAGTCGCCCTCGCAACCTGAGCCGTCCCCAGCAATAGAATCAGCGCCGATATTGATATGATTTCGCGTTTCATTTTTTACCCTTTCCTTGCTTATTTCCGTAAAAAAATGATTTATAAACCTTTATGTATTATGACATAAAATGTTCGCAAAGTCAAATAAATTTTTAGGGAAAGATACGCCCTACGCCCAGACAAAGCCGTTTATGTCAAGTGCGATTGAGCGCACATAGACGACTTATGAAACGTTGGCTTCCTCAGTCAGTTCTGTAAGCTAACTAATCTGTCTATCTGACAATACATTTTTTTGTAAAGTGCAGATTTTGAGATAGTTTCTAAGTTCAATTAAGTCTAACTCATAAGATACCGCTGGCGGTGGTTCTGATGCCCTTCAGCGCCATTTTCAGCTCTTCTATATTTGGTGCGTGCTTGAATGCTTCTTTCGGGTCTATCAAACCGTCTTTCACCAGCTCGCAAAGATTATCCGTAAGGTCCTGCATACCTTCGTGCTGAGAGCTTCTTATAACACTGGGTAAATCGGCTTCACGACTTTCCGAGATTAGTTTGCGGGCAGACGGGTTTGCAATCAGTATCTCAACGGCGGGTATCCTGTCTATGCCTTCTTTGAGGCAGGGCAGCAGTATCTGGCTGACAATCGACCTTATCGCTACACTTAAGGCCTGTCTTGCAAGGTCTCGCTCGTTTGGCGGAAACAGGTCCAAAATCCTGTGAACGGCCTGGGAGGCATTTGCCGAGTGCAGTGTTCCAAAAACGAGATGGCCTGTTTCGGCGGCCCTCATACCCGCTATAACGGTGTTTGAATCCCGCATTTCTCCCACGCACACTACGTCGGGGTCCTGTCGCATAAGGTAAACCAGGGCTTGTTCAAAGCTCTGCACATCAATGCCGATTTCTCTCTGGGACACGATTGCCTTCTGGTCTTTGTATAGATATTCGATGGGGTCTTCGATAGTAACTATGTGGCAGGAGCGAGTTCGGCTAATATAATCTATCATCGAAGCAATGGTAGTGGATTTGCCGCAGCCGGTAGGACCTACGACAAGGACCAGCCCTTGTGTGGTCTGACATATCTTTTCCATTATAGGCGGCAAATTCAGCTCATTAAACGGCGGAATGACGGTGTTGACACGCCTTGCTGCCAGACTTACCATACCCCGCTGCCGGAACACATTTGTTCTGAAACGATGCTCGCCGCCGATTTCGTGGGCGAAGTCGAGAGTGCCGTTCTGCAGGAAAAATTTTTTCTGGGCCGGGCTGAGTATCTCGAAGACCATCTGTTCCAATCTTTCTTTTGTCATTATTTCGCCGGTCGTATTTTTCAGCTCGCCGAATCGGCGCAGTTTGGGCGGCTGACCGACTTTGAGATGCAGGTCGCTTGCCAGGTTTTTTATAGCGGCTTTGAAGTATTTGTTCAGCTCCGGCTCATGGTCTTGGCCGATGTATGGGTCAATATGTTGTTCTGTTTCCATAATTTTGTTTACAAACCAATTATCTAAGCCGCAACCAAGCCGGTTGCCTTTTGAGGTTCGGCAAGGGTGCGATTCATCTTTGTAGGTAGATTTTTTTCACACGACGTAGCACGGGCTTCCAGCCCGTGCAAACACGGCCAAGATGGCCGTGCTACTTTCTTTGCCTACAAACGTGAAGCACACCCGTTCGGCAAAACACACTTTAATAAGATTTGCAAAGGCAAACCTTTATAATGTATTATAAAATTTTTCTCAAAGGCTGTCAATCTTTGGTCTCGCGATGCCCCATTTTTTATACGGGTTAGTGGCGATGAGCCGCCCTAAAACAGCGCAAATTATTCTAAATGCCCACCTTACAGCCAAAGCCCCCCCCGAAAAAAGGACCTCACGAGAAGCAAAACCACGTTAGATACCTGAAAGAAAAAGTCTCTAACGGGGCAAAACACTGGACTTACGCCTCCTAATTTGTTAAAATAGGTATAGTATGAGAATGAAAAACTTAAAGTTGGCAACTCTGATATTAGTTGTATTTCTGGCCGGTTCCGCGAGCGCCTGGTGTCCAACAACCGACTTGAGCGGAGACTGCAAGATTAATTTACCGGACCTGCAGATCTTAGCAGAACAGTGGTTAAGCCCTCCGGAAAGCCCTGCTGATTTAAATGGTGACGATGCTGTCAACGTAGTTGACTTTGTGCTGCTTGCTAATCAGTGGGGCCGTAAAGGAATTCCTCTGTTCATCAACGAGTTTATGGCATCCAACAGCAAGGTCATACAGGATGGGCAGGGTGGATACGATGACTGGATAGAAATTTACAACGCAGGGGATGAGGCCATAGATATAGGCGGTATGTATCTTACAATCAACCTGAATTTACCCACTATGTCGCAGATTCCAACTGGCAGGCCATCTTCAACTACGATTCCATCTCACAAATATCTCTTGATATGGGCTGATGAGGATATGGTTCCACATATAGACCTGCACGCAGCCTTCAAACTCGATGTTGATGCTGTAAATTCAGATGAGATTGGTCTATTTGATAAGGATGGTCGGACATTGATTGACAGCGTTCATTTTGGCGAGCAGACCCAAAATGTTTCTTATGGTCGGTATCCTGACGCCGCTGATACTTGGCAGTTTATGTTCTCCGCCACGCCACGAAACCCTAATACAGGCGGGTATGAAGATATTGTGGATGACGTGAAGTTCAGTCATAATCGCGGCTTTTACAACACGTCTTTCTCCGTTACGCTTGCCACTGAAACCGACGAGGCAGTTATATATTACACGCTCAATGGAAGCACTCCTTTTAACGTTCAGACGGGTGTGCCGACGCCGGCAGCGATACTCTACACCGCACCCATTACCATTAGCAAGACCACCTGTTTGAGGGCGGTAGCAGTAAAGCCAGGCTGGAAGCCCTCCAAAGTCGATACCCACACATATATATTTATCAATGACGTGATAAGGCAGTCGCCTAATGGTGAGCTTCCTGGAACCGGCTGGGCACAGAACGGCACGAACGGCCAGACAATGAATTACGGGATGGACCCCGATATTGTTAATAGCTCCACTTACAAAAACCTGATAGATGATGCACTGCTGGCGATTCCTACTATCTCATTTGTAACCGACCTGGCAAACCTTTTTAGCCCCACAACGGGCATTTATGTCAACGCGGGAGCTGAAGGGATAGCATGGGAACGACCTTTGTCGGTAGAGTTGATAAATCCAGACGGCACTGAGGGCTTTCAGATTGATGCCGGCGTTCGTATCCGGGGCGGTTACAGCGCCAGTGGCGGCAACCCCAAGCACGCATTCCGCTTATTCTTCAGAGATTCATACGGCTATGCCAAGCTGAAATACCCACTGTTCGAAGAAGAGGGCGTTGATAAATTCGACCACGTTGACCTTCGCTGCAGCCAGAACTACTCCTGGGCTTTTGAGGGCAACCCTGCTAATACAGACGTCCGTGACGTCTTTTCACGGGATGCTCAGGGAGAAACAGGCCAGCCTTATACGAAAAGTCGCTACTATCATCTCTATGTCAATGGTCAATACTGGGGTCTCTTCCAGACAGAAGAACGCCCCGAGGCATCCTTTGGCGCGTCGTATTTCGGCGGCGAACAGGAGAACTATGATGCCGTGTCATCAAACTGGACCGCAGGCCGCAGAATGGTAGCTACCGATGGCACCCGTGCGGCACTTGACCGGCTCTACAACCTGACAATAGCGGGCTTCTCGAACCAGGCAAGGTACTACGGGGCACAGGGTATGAACGTCGATGGCACGCGAAATCCGGCCTACGAGAGACTGCTCGATGTTGACAACCTTATTGATTTTATGATAGTCGAATACTACTCGGGTGACAGAGATGGTCCCGGCTCACGCTTCGGCGACATACCTAACAACACCTGGGGAGTTTACAATCGGGTTAATCCGGATGGCTGGAAATGGATGCACCACGATAATGAGCACGCCCTTGGTACGCCTGCTTCAGAGGAGAATCTGGTTACGCCATTTACCTGGGCCGGTGCACAAAAGGATTACTTCAATCCGCACTGGCTGCACGAACAGCTTGCGAACGTCAATATTGATTATCGCTTGCACTTTGCCGACCATGTCTATCGTCATTTCTTCAACGATGGTCTATTAACTCTCAACAAGTCCCGAAACCGTGTTCAGTATCGTGCTAATCAAATAGATATGGCGATTATTGCCGAATCGGCACGCTGGGGCGATTCCAAGCGTTCCACACCCTTGACCCAAAACGATTGGCGAAATGAAATAAACCGGCTGCTCTATACAAGTTCTGATAACAGGCTTCTGACACCTCGAGTAAATGTCGTCCTCCAGCAGTTTAAGAGCGTAGGCTGGTATCCGAACATTAATCCGCCGACATTCAACCAGAATGGCGGGATGGTTTCCAAGGGATTTAACCTCACTATGAGCAACCCAAACGGCTCAGGCACGATTTACTACACACTGGATGGTGCCGACCCGCGCTCCCCCGGCGGGGCCATCAACACTTCACACGCAACGGCTTACACAAAAGCTATTACACTGAACCGTAGCACCTATGTAAAGGCACGTGTGCTCAGCGGGACCACCTGGAGCGCCTTGGCAGAAGCCGTCTTTGCTATCGGGCAGGTGAAAGAGAACCTGCGGATTACCGAGATTATGTACCATCCACAGGATGCAAACGACCCGAGTAAAGAATTCATCGAGCTAATAAACATCGGGCCGCAAACGCTTAACCTCAACCTTGTCCAATTCAAAGAGGGAATCCAGTTTACCTTCCCAGACAGAGAACTGTCGCCAGATGCGTTTGTTGTAGTAGTTAAAGACCAGACAGCCTTTCTTGTTCAATATCCTGACCTTACCGACCGGATAGCCGGCCAATACACCGGCAGTCTGGAAAATGCCGGAGAGAGAATTAGACTTGCCGACGCCTTATGCCAGACGATTTTAGACTTCAAATATAGTGATGGCTGGCGTGATATTACCGATGGCAACGGCTTCTCACTTACCATAATTAATCCAGCCGACCCCAACATCAATCACTGGGGCAAGAAAGACTACTGGCGCGCAAGTGTCTATTGGGGCGGCTCACCAGGTGAGGATGATAGCGGGATATTGCCCAATCCCGGGGATGTGGTCATTAACGAAATCCTCGCACACTCTCACGCCGGCAACCCGGACTGGATTGAACTGTATAATACTACCGATTCACCTATCTATATTGGCGGCTGGTTCCTCAGTGACAGCGACTCTGACCTGAAGAAATACAAGATTGCTCTGGGCACAACTATACCAAAGGATGGGTTCTTAGTTTTCTATGAGGATACCGATTTCCATAATCTTGATGACCCAGGCTGTCTTGTGGAGTTTGCGTTAAGTGAAAACGGCGAGACGGTGTATTTAACTGCCGCAGATGCGAGCGGCCAGTTATTAGGCTACCGCGAATTTGAGGATTTTGGCGCCTCGCCGACGGATGTATCATTCGGCCGTTACCATAAGCTCTCAACCGGCAACGTAAACTATGTCCTGATGCGTTCCAAGACGCCAAATGGCGCAAATGACTATCCGAAGGTTGGGCCTATAGTGATAAACGAGATTATGTATCATCCTGAATGGCCTGAGGGCGGAATATATAGTAACGATGAATATGAATATGTTGAGCTGCGTAATATCACCGCTTTACCATTGACATTGTTCGACTACGATATTGGTCTGCCCTGGATGTTCACAAATGGTATTGAATATATCTTCCCGGATGACACACCGGTTACGATACCTTCCGGCGGCTGCATTGTGGTTGTCAGGAATAAGATTGCGTTTAGCTCGCGGTATCCGGGCGTGCCTCCGAATAAGATTCACGGGCCGTATAGCGGGCATTTGAATAATGCAGGCGAGAGCCTGGAGCTTTCACAGCCCGGCGATGAGGATGAGTTTGGGGTGAGGTATTATATCCGCGTTGACAGGGTTAATTACAGTGACGGCTCTCATCCACAGGATTGCCCCGGCGAGGTTGACCTGTGGCCTATCGAACCCGATGGCTACGGAATGTCACTTGGCAGGCTGTTTGGCCAGTATTATGGCAATGACCCCAACAACTGGTCCGCCATTTCTCCATTCCCGGCGAACCCGTAAATTCTATCAGTGGGCTTGTCCTGAACGCAAGTCGAGGGGACGCGCCCCACGCACGTTATTGCGAGGCCCGAAAGGCAGTGGCAATCTCAAATCTCATTTTGAATTTTGTATTTTGAACATTTAAATTTATTTAGGACTTGTCCGCCGAAGCCTTGGCGAAGGCGGATTTAAGATTTAGATATTAGGATTTCCTCGACCTGCATCCTCTGCCCTTCGTATTCTGCCTTCTGTCTTCTTAACTCTACATTCAATATTCGACATTCAGTATCCCCTTCCCCCTGTTTATACTATGATATTGCGGTTTTTGGGAGTTATTCCGGTAATAGTGTAACAAATTTAAGAATTATAGGACAATTCTCTTGACATTACCGCGATGGAAAGATATAGTGTAATTGATTTTGCGGCCAAGGCCGCAAAGGAGGACGATATGCGATTTTATGAGGTAGGTTCCGTTAATTCAAAAGGGGTAAATGACGGTGCGCACTGTGCGCCGTGAAATATTAACAAGTTTTGAAAGGGTGAAACAATGGAAACAAAAAAGAAAATTTTGTTGATTTTGGTTCTGGCTTTCGGCCTGATTGTCTGTCTGCCGAAAGTAGGCCAGGCAGCGCCGATGGGGACGGCGTTTACCTATCAGAGCCGGCTGATTGATGCCAATAAGCCGGCGGACGGCCTATATGACTTTCAATTCAAGCTCTTCGATGACCCCAACGTCGTCATTGGCAAGAAGATAGGCGGTGATGTTAATGTAGCTGACCTGGATGTTATCGACGGTTATTTTGCAGTGGAACTGGATTTCGGCAGCGGTGTCTTCGATGGCAATGAGCGGTGGCTGGAGATGGGCGTTCGGCCGGGCGACCAGAATGACCCCAACGTTTATACAGCATTAAGTCCCCGACAGAAAGTCACGCCGACACCTTATGCACTGGCAATCAGAGCGCCACTCAGTTTGGTTTCAGGGGGTTCTGAACCAACTATCTCCGGTATTGCGACTGCTCAGTATAACGGCATCGGAGTCTATGGCGAAGCCACGCGAACCGATGGATACGGCGTCTATGGTAAAGCCACAGGTATGGACAGCTATGGCGTCTATGGCGAGGCGACGGCAGAAGACAGTGAAGCCATTTTCGGCTTCGCATCGGGGCAGGCATATTCTGCTGTGGCTGGACAGCATGGGGGACATACCGCAGGGTATCTCGGCCACCAGTTGTACGGCGTGTACGGCGGGCACGTGACAAACGTAAGCTACGGATCCATTGTAGACCCCTACGGCTACCTCGGAGGCGCCATTCACGGCGTGTACGGCGGCACCATAAACCCCGATAATTATGCAGGATATTTTGATGGTCAAACAAAGGTAACAAAAAATTTGATAGTTGACGGCAATGTCGGCATCGGTACATCAACGCCTGCCGCCAAACTGGAAGTCGCAGGTCTGGTCAAGATTACCGGCGGCTGGCAAGGTCCTTACATCCGATGCGGCCGGCCTTGCAACTTGGACAAACCTTCCAGCAGGCGGCGACATAACTGCCGTCAATGCAGGGACAGGCTTGAGCGGCGGCGGGACATCGGGAGATGTTACGCTGGCTGTTAGTGTTCCCCTTTCTCTGACAGGGTCAGTGGCTTCTCCGGCGGCAGTTATTTATGCCACCAACACCAGCAGCGGCTATGGCGTAATGGGTAACAACAGCACCGGCAACTACGGCTACCTCGGCAGCAACTACTGCGGCGTTTATGGCAAGAATGACACCAGCGGCAACTACGGCTACCTCGGCAGCAGCAGCGGCGGCGTCCATGGCTACAACAGCGCCAGCGGCAACTACGGCTACCTTGGCCGCAGCAGCTATGGTGTCTATGGCCAAAGCTTCAGCAGCAGCGGCACAGGCGTCTTTGGCATAAGCAGCAGCGGCAGTGGCGTAATTGGCCAAGGCAGCAGCTACGGTGTCTACGGCTGGGGCACAGGCAGTTCTGGCAGCTATGGCGTCTATGGCTACAGCAACACCGGCATAGGCGTGTATGGCCACAGCAACGCCAACTACGCTGGATACTTTGATGGGGGTGTGTATGTCACCAGTAGTGTGTATGTCGCCGGTAACGTCTCCGCATTATCCTTCACAGACCGAACTCCTTATCCAAAAGACCTTGTAACGGCTTATCAGGCAGTAATGAGTATGGAAAGGCTGCCTGACGGACAATACAATGAGAATGATAAAGAAAATCAAATCGATCATTCAAAGTTAAGCGATTTTATCCGTTCCCAAGACGGCAATCGTGATTTATCTGCTGCGGTTTCCGCGCTCAACGAAGTAGTTAAAGATTTGATTAAAAAAGTCGAAGCCCAGCAGCAGTTGATAGAAGTTCAAAACGCACAAATCCAGCAATTGGTTAAAACATCGCAAACAAATAACAACCTTAAATCGTTATCACGAGGGGAGGAATAAGATGAAAATCAAAGTTATTTTATTGTTGCTTTGGTTGACGTCAATAGCGAATGCAAACTACAACATTAGTTGGCACACGATTGACGGTGGCGGTGGGACAAGCAGCGGCGGGCAGTATGTGCTTGTCGGCACAATTGGCCAGCCAGATGTGGCTTATTCCGCAGGCGCTCAATACGAGCTGCTTGGCGGCTTCTGGCCAGGCGGGCCTCTGTGTATAGTCCAGTTCGATGACTTTGCAAGATTCGCCGAACAATGGCTTTATGCCGGAACCGGTTTGTCCGGTGACATAGACAAAGATGGCGATGTCGATATAGAGGACTTGAGGCGGTTTGCCGATTACTGGCTATCGTGCTGTCCCTATAAATGGTCGCTGCGATAAGAACGGAGGACCCTTCGACTCGCTGCGCTTGCTCAGGGCAAGCAGAAGACGGACGATAGACGTGGGACGAGGACAGGATTAGATTCCGCGGCGGCGTTTTTGCCTTTTTCAAAGGACGAAAGCGCATCTCCCCATCCCCGGCCAATCCATAAGAAGCATATTGTCTTCTAACGAATAGATTCGACAAGCTCACTACAAGAAAAAATGTCTTCCCCCGACAACAACATTCGAGGGCAGGCCTGCAGCAGTTATTTTGTTAACTGTCTCTTGCCCAGAACACGACCGATGTTATTGAAGCGGGCCTTGTATGCCGGGTGCGAAGAAAAATAACTGCCTAAATTAGGCCCGGCGGCAGGCTGGTCAAATTTAGAAAGGCGTGTCAGTAACCGCGTGGAAGCCCGCCCGTCGTAGCGGGCAGCGCCAGCCAGACGAACACCGAACCTATCTGCTTCAAGCTCCAGCTCCTGAGAATAGGCGCTTTCGAGAAACTGCACACCGATTTTTTGCAGCCACGCTGAAAGGACACCGTGACCTGGCGCAACCCTTGCGGTAGCAGAAATCGCACAGTTACTGATAAGGCGGTGCATAGCATGTCCCCGGATGACGTGAGCCATCTCATGGCCGAGGATAAATGCAATCTCATCCTCACTCCATTTGCACAGCTCTATCAGAGACCGTGTCACGAATATAAATCCGCCCGGCAGGGCAAAGGCGTTAGGCTCAGGGCTTTCAACCGTTTCGTAACTGAAACTGCGGAGCTTATTGGCGACACAGTCAGACAGGCGTGAGCCGACTTTGTTGAGTATTTCCTCCGCCGTGCTTTCTTGCGAAAGCAAGAACGGGGGCTGATGGTCAGGTTTCAACTGACGCCTGACTTCGCGCGCAAGGTCTCTGCCTACATCATTCTCAACTTTAATAGCATCGGCCTCACTGCCGGTCATTGATTGCCAAATCCATTTGGCTCTGCGAAATTGAGGGCCGACCCTCGAACCCAGGTTATAAAATAAACCACTCACGCTACGTTAAATTTTTCTCAAACAATGCGTATTAAATTATTATGGTCTGCCGGGAGTAGGTGCGGCTGCCTGCCAGCTTTCAGGGTCGCCCCAGGTTGCCGGATGAGCAGCCGGGTCGCGAATCACCAGTGCGTCGCCGCTGCCATCCGTGGTCGGATACCAGCTATCTCTGTATCTAAACCGCAGTATCGCAGCTTCCAATGGAATCGGCAGCTTCAGAACAATATCTTCGCCGGCGTTGCTTAGGTTGCCGGTGTACTGGCCTGCAATATTAATGCCAGTGCCATATTCCGACTCAAACGCGGTTAAATTACAAATGACCACAACATACTCGCCGGGGCCGAGCGTCATCGGCGGGAAAGTAAAATCAATACCCTCGGTAAAGCGCACGCCATTTAAGTCCAGAACCACGTTGCTGATATTCTTTAGTTCGATGTAATCATATTCGCTGCCCTCAGGTGCATGATACATTACCTCAGTAACTCTGAGACCATCCAGTAAATCAAGGGCGCTAAGGAACGGAAACTCGCCCTCTGTCCTTGTGATAGTGGCCTTCAGCTCAACTGAAAGAAGGAAGTCGCTGCGATTGCCGGAATCATTTAGAGCGTGGATGGCAAGGATATTGTTACCCTGCCACAGCGAGCCGATTCTGTTGGAAATGTCGATGTCTTCGAAAAGAACGGCTGCGGCATCAGCATGCTGCCCTGTTGCATCTGAGTTCCAGAGAGGTGCAGCGGGGGCGTTGCGTTCGGCAACCTTCTGGCCGTTTATATAAGCGATATAGCCATCATCATATCGCACCCTGATTACCATCTTGGTAAAGTCACTGGGTCTATCGCTAACAGTGAACGGGATACGGATGTAGCAGGTATCATTCTTGTTGTACATCGCGGCTTCGACATCGTAACTAATGTAAGGGTCGTATGTCGTCTGCGTATAGTCGTAACCTACGCCGCCAGTCTTAGCGGGTATGAAAACCCCATCATTCCAGCCAGAGTCGTCAAAGTTCGGGTCAGAGTTCCAGGTCGGACCTATATGACCTGCTGAAATAGGAACAATCACCCTCTTGGTGGCATTTTCTGCTGCCAAGGTAACGTCAATGTCTATCGTCCTCAGAGATGGGTTGGAAATACCCGGCGTTGGCAGCACAAAGAACTCAAAACTCTCTGCTCCATCAGGTGCACGGCCATAAGAGACATCAGTCGTCTGCGGGCCATAAATAACCTTGTCTATCTGGTTTAACTGCGCATCAAACAAACCTATCATTTCCGTGTCCGCCGACAGCCTGAAATTCACATGCCCGGGACCGTTGGAATCATCGGCTATATATACGGCAAAACCAGAACCTTCTATAAAGCTCAATGGACTGAGCTTGCACTTATCCTGCTGATTGACAGGATTATCAGTCAGATACATACCTCCTATGTCCACAGGCGAGGGATGCGGATTATATAGCTCAATAAAGTCATCCTCAAACAGAACCAGTCCATTCGTGAACCACTCGTTAATCTTAACAGTGTCAGGATTACCCAACGGCTGAGCGATATTTTCCTGCCCAAAGGTCGGAACAGTCAAAGTCCACCTGCCATCACGGCCAATTCGGCCAATGGACAGGTCAGTTAATTGCAGACCAAACTGGACAGAATCCAGAAGCTGACCATTTTTGTCATATAGATAAACGCTGTCGCCTTCCCTGTTTAGCGCAAATCCGGTATGAAGTCCGGAAGCGGCAGTATTGGTATCGGCGTAAAGAACCAGATACTCTCCGGGACTCATAGTTCCACCCGAGAATACAAACTTATTCGGCTCGACCGGATTATCTGTTATCTTTATGCCGGTAAGGTCCAGCGGCACAGGCCCATCATAGTAAAGCTCGATTATGTCAGGATATTCACCCTCGTGCTCAAAGGCACTGTTATTGTCAGCTATTAGCTCAGAGAGAATGAGCTTGCTATAGGAGGAATCAACCGTCCAAGTATGTGAGGCGTTTGGACTTTCCTGCCAGACGCTGGCGGAGTTCTTGCCAATGACATAAACGGTATAGGATTGTCCGTTAATTAAGCCGGATAACTCTATTGGGGCGCTTATTGGGAGTTCTGCGCTCCAGTGGCCGGTAGGGCTATTGACGGAGTACTTGTAGTGTGTGATGCCAGGCCCGCCGACGATGAGCGTAGCGGTGGTGCGGTGGGTGATTAACGGCGGCTCGCCATAAACACAGGCGCCGGCTGGGACATAGGCGCCCATATCAAGACCGGTTAATCCTGAGCCGATTGCCGGTGAGATCCCCCTTAGATGAAAATCACCTTTAGGGTCAACAAACAATGGGTCAGCATCAATATTTCCCGCACCTAAGTAATGCCACTGGGCAGGGAGTATCGAGTTGTAAACATTGACATCTCCTGTGGGGCCATAAGTGGGAAGCGGATCCTGGAAGAAATGCTCAAACATCGCAGCATTATTCCAGAATATATTGCCTTCCATATATGTACCCTTGCCGGGTGTCCTGGGCGGATTCCTGTATGGCTCACCAAAAGTGACTACGGCGATATTTGTGTCAACAAAAACATTGTTCTGGGCATACAAGTAG
>Ga0315293_10004641_pt1 | contig 12980 bp, 8 predicted proteins | sample YL17G13_20_MG_FD_203071 | JGI IMG/M metagenome (GOLD analysis project Ga0315293, IMG submission 203071) | Sediment microbial communities from Yellowstone Lake, YNP, Wyoming, USA - YL17G13_20 | ecosystem: Environmental > Aquatic > Freshwater > Lake > Sediment | place: USA: Wyoming | collected... | reverse complement strand
GGCCGGGCCCGAGCTACCGCGCGAGGTCGCCAGGGCGCTGGAGGCCCGACCGGTCGCGGTGCCCTGGCCGGTCCCCGGAGAGTTCGACCGCGCGCTGCGGGAGAGCTCCACGCGGTTGGCGCGCGAGGAGGGTCTCACGCTCCCCGGCCTCGAGCGGTTGCTGGAGGAGCGGGTTCGTCCCTTCCTCGACGTGGCGAGACGGCTCGGCTGGCCCGACGAAGAGGCCCGCACGGCCGTCCTGGGCGTCGAGGCGGTCGGGGCGGTGACGGTCGAGGACGCGGCCGGAGCGGCTCGGACGCTGGCGTTCCGGGCGGACCTGGTGGAGGAAGTCGGCGGGAGGGTCGTGTTCACGGACTTCAAGACCGGCGCGCCGCTCTCGAAGGCGAAGACGGACGAGACGCGGCGGAAGCACCTCCTCGCGGCGTTCCGGAGGGGCGAAGCGCTGCAAGCCGCGGCCTACCCGCTGGCGGCGGGCGGGCGCCCTGCCGACGGCCGCTACGTCTACCTGCGCCCCGACCTCGAGGACGACTCCCGGGTACTCGAGGTTGCCAGCGAGGCCCCCGAGCTGCCGGCAATCTTCCAGGCCGTCGTGCGGGCGGTCCTGAGCGCCTGGGACAGCGGCAGCCTGTTCCCGCGCCTGGAGGAGGCAAACAAGCCAAAGGAGCCGTCGCGCTGCTCCCGCTGCGAGGTGCGGGACGCCTGCGTGCGCGGGGACAGCGGGGCGCGGCGCCGCCTGGCCCGGTGGGCGGCCGCCCGGGGGGAAGGGGAACGCCCGCTCTCGGCCGCGGAGGCCGCGCTACGCGGGCTGTGGAGCCTCGGGATCGGGGCCGCCGAGGACGGCGAGGAGGACGCCGAATGAAGGAACGCCACGCGTCCGGGGCGGCAAGGACCGCGGATCAGCAGGCGCGCCTCCTGTCCCAGACGGTCTTCGACCGGCCGCAGGTGCTGGAGGCCGGCGCAGGCACGGGCAAGACCGCCACTCTGGTGGCCCGGCTCCTCGCGTGGTGCCTCGGCCCGGGTTGGCGGCGGGCCGCGGAGGAGCTGCGCGCGCAACATGAGCGGCTTGGGCGTCGGGGGCCCGTCCCCGTGGACCGGATCGCCGCGCGAGTTCTCGACGGCGTGGTGGCGATCACCTTCACGGAGGCGGCGGCCGCCGAGATGGCGAGCCGCGTCGCTGGAGCGCTGGCCGACGTTCAAAGGGGAGGGCTGCCCAAAGGCCTGCTGTCCGAGGCGCTGGGCGAAGCGGCCGACGAGAGGCAGATGCGAGCGTCCTCCTTGCTGGTCGCGCTCGACCACCTCCTGGTCGCCACCATTCACGCGTTCTGCCGCCGCCTGCTCGCCAGCGTCCCGCTGGAGGCGGGGCTGCACCCGAGCTTCGCCGTGGACGCGGAGGGGTTCGTTCTGGCAGAGGTGGTGCAAGAGACCGTGGAGACGGCGTTCCACGAGGCACTCGCGGCGCCCGAGGGGAGCGCGATCTTCTCCCTCGCCGCCAGGGGCGTCAATCCCCTTCAGATGGCCGAGGCGCTCGTGAAGCTGGCCGCCGACGGGGTGCCGCCTGAGGCCCTGGTGGCGGACCCGCTCGGCCCCCAAGCCGTGGCCGCACTCGGGTTGCAGGTCCGGACGCTCGCGGAGGCTGTCCGCCGTCTGGTCGGGGCGCACTTTAGCCGGGTGGGCAGGACGAAGAACGCGGCGGCGATCGCGGCGGGCGTGGAGACGCTGGCCCGCACGTTCGGGAGCGAGGGAAGCCCAGGAACGCTCGGCGAGTTGGTCGGCGCGGTGGAGGGGGCGCTGCCCGAGAGACTCGTCAAGCACCTCGCGAAGTGGGGCAGGGATGACTTTACTACGAGCGAGGCCGAGGTACTCGGGGAGGCGAGGGGCGATCTGCTGGAGCCGGCACGTGGGCTCGCCGGGCTGGTCCGGCACCTCGGGAAGCTCGACCCCGAGGTGCTCGATCTGGCACGGCGTGCCCTCGCGCCGCTGCTTGCCGAGGTGCACCGGGCGATGCGCGCGCGCGGGGCGGAGACGTTCTCGGCCCTCCTGCGGGATGCCCGCGACACGCTCGCTCGCCACCCGGTGGTGCGGGTGCGCTTCCGCAGCGAGATCACGCAGCTGATGGTCGACGAGTTTCAGGACACCGACAGCGTGCAGTGCGAGATCCTTCGCCTGCTTGCGCTCGACGGTCCTGAGGAGGAGCGCCCCGGGCTCTTCCTGATCGGGGATCCCAAGCAGTCCATCTACGGCTGGCGCGACGCGGACCTCGCGGCCTACGACGATTTCCTGGCTCTGGTGCGGGAGGTTGGGGGCGAGGTGATGAGCCTTTCGGTGAACTTCCGTTCCCTCCCCGCGATCCTGGCCGAGGTCGAGCGCGTTGTGCGGCCCGTGATGCGGCACGAGCCCGGGGTGCAGCCGGCGTTCCAGCCGCTCCTGCCGTGCGAGGAGCGTTCGGCCGAGCCGGATCCGCTCTCGGGCCGCCGGGCGGCGGTGGAGTACTGGGTCTCGTGGACGCCGGCCGGGGGTGACCCGGACGGTCTCGGGGAACCCTCCACACAGGCGGCCGCGGAGCTGGAGGCGGGTGCGCTGGCCGCGGACATCCGGGAGCTGCACGAGGGTGGCGCGCCGTGGCGGGAGTTCGGCGTGCTGTTGCGGAGCACCGGGGACCTCGACGTCTACCTCCAAGCGTTGCGCGACGCCGGCGTGCCGTACCTGGTCGAGCGTGACCGGTCGTACTACCGACGCCGCGAAGTCATCGAAGCGGCCGCGCTGGTGCGGGCGGTGCTCGACCCCGGCGACCACCTCGCGCTGGTCACGGTGCTGCGGTCCAGCGTGGTGGGGGTGCCGGATGCGGCGTTCATCCCGCTCTGGACTCGTTCGTTCCCGGACCGCGTGAGCGAGCTGGCCGGTCTCGAGGGCGGCGGGCTGGCCGCGCTGCAGGTGCTCGTGTCCGAGGTGGCGGGCGCACTGCCGCAGGACGTCCCTGGGATCGAGCGCATTCGGGGGTGGGAGCGCAACCTCGTCGCCTTCCTCGGACATCTCGCCGAGCTGCGAGCGTCGTTCGAGGCCGAGTCCGCGGCGGTATTCGTGGAGAAGCTGCGCACCCTCACGCTCCTCGAGGCGAGCGAGGCCGCGCGCGCCCTCGGGAGGTACCGCGTCGCAAACCTTGACCGCTTCTTCCGCACCCTGCTGGACGCGATGGAGGCCGACAGCGACCCCCACGCGGTGCTGCGCGCGTTGCGCACCGCGGTCAGCGAGGTTCGCGAGGCCGAAGAGGGACGCCCGCTGGCCGCGGCGGAGGACGCGGTGCGTGTGATGACCATCCACAAGGCCAAGGGCCTGGACTTCACACACGTGTATCTGATGCAGGCGCAGAAGCGGTCCCGCGCGGAAGGGCGCCCGTGGCTGGACGCCGAGGAGATCGGCGGCCGTTTCGAATACGCACTGTTCGGCGCCGCGACGCCGGGGTGGCACACCGTCGAGGAGCGCAGGCGGCGTGTCGCGGGGGCCGAGATGGTGCGCACGCTCTACGTCGCCATGACGCGGGCCAGGGACCGCCTGGTCGTCGCCGGGATCTTCCCCGCCGGCGCTTCACTTGGGCGTGCACGGGGGCGCTCGCACATGGACCTTCTGTCGCGCCGGGAGACACCGGAGGGTGGCCTCGTCACCGTTGCCGCCAGGGTCCGCGCCGGAGGCGGCAGTCACGAGGACGGTGACGGCGCCCGCTGGGTGTTCCCGGCCCTCAGGCCGGCCGCCACGGAGCCCGCCGCTCCTGGCAAAGTCATTGAGCTCCCCTCACCGGCAGAGGTGAGCCGGCAGGCGCGGCTGCTCGCGGAGCTGAGGCGGGACGCAAAGGCGCGTGAGGCGAGGCCGTTCTCCGCCCCGGCGTCGGAGGAGGCGCACCGTCTCCTGCATGAGCTCCTCGCCGAGGAGCACCTTTCGGAGGTGCGCGAAGCTGCGAGTTCGGCTACCAGACCGGAGGTTTCCCAGGCTGCGGCGGTGGGCGGCGCCGTGCACCGGGTCCTCGAGGAGCTGGACCTCGGTGGGGACCTGGCGGCCTCGTTGGCCCGTGCACGCGAGCGGTTGCCACAGTACCTGGAAACTCTCGTCAGGCGCGACGAGGCGCGCGAGGCGGTAAAGTGGGCAAGCTCGATCCTGGATCTGCTGGCCGCGGGCCGCACCCTTGTTCGCCTGCGCGAAATCGCACCTCACGTCGTGGCGCGCGAGCTTCCGGTGCTGCTCCCACCGGGTGACGGTCCCGACGCCCCCGTGGGCTTCGTCTCCGGGGCGATCGACCTGGTCTACCGTGACCCGGCCACCGGCGAGCTGGTCATCGCCGACTACAAGACCGACGAGGTGGCAACCGACCAGGAGGTCGCGGCGAGGGTCGCCGCCTACTCGTTGCAGGGTGCGGCCTACCGGCGCGCCCTCCGGGAAGCGCTCGGTCTTCCGAAGGAACCGCGCTTCGAGCTCTGGTTCCTGCAGGCCGATCGAATCGAGGAGGTACGGCCGTGAGCCGCATCGGGCCCGGCAACGAGCGGCGGTTTCCCCGCCGTCCCGACCGCAACTGACTCGCCAGTCTTGTGGCAAGATGCGCCCGGTGGGGAGGGCGATGCTACGGCGCAGAAGCGCAATCGAGATCGTTCCCGCCGACGGTGACGAGGCCGTCGGCCAGGCCCGGGAGCTGTTCAGGGAGTATGCCTCCTCGCTTGGCGTGGATCTCTCGTTCCAGGACTTCGCGCGGGAGCTGGCGGAGCTGCCGGGGGAGTACGCGCCACCGCGCGGCGCGCTGCTACTGGCGATTTGCGATGGACGGCTTGCCGGATGTGTGGCGATGCGCCCCTTCGGGGAAGGGATTTGCGAGATGAAACGGCTCTACGTCCGTCACCAGTTCCGCGGAAAGGGCCTGGGCAAGCGGCTGGCGGTCGCCGCGATCGAGCGTGCCCGGGAGTGCGGCTACCCTCGTATGCGGCTCGACACGCTGCCCTGGATGCAGGAGGCGATCGCACTCTACCGCGCGCTCGGCTTCAGGCCGATCGAGCCCTACCGCCCCAACCCGGTCGAGGGTGCGGCGTTCATGGAGCTGACCCTTGTCTGAGCCGGGTTGTGCCGCCGTGCGTGACCTCGCCTGACGGTGGATGCGGGACATGGGCCCAACTTCGTCGGCGCGGTAGACTGTCGCCCGGGGAGTCACCATGAGCCAGAAGCCTGCGTGCGTCTTCCTGCCGGTGCCGGTCACGCGCCCGGCACGTCTGTGGTTTTCCATCATGCTGGCCGTGCTCGGCCTGCCGCTGCTGTGGCTGCTGTTCACGCTGCTGCGGGTGCCCGCGATCCACTACCGGATCGACGGCGGCATGCTGACGATCTCGAGCTCCCTCGGCTCGTCGCAGCTCGATAAGGCGATCATGCTGGCACGCGTGAACCTGGCGCGTCCCGAATGGCTCCGCGACGGCTCCCTGCGTTTCGGCACCGAGAAGCCCGGCTACTGCGTCGGGTTCTTCAGCTACCCCACGCTCGGTGAGGTGTGGCAGGTGTCCGACTGCTCGGAGAACGCGGTGCTGATCGTTGCGCGCGGGGAAACGCACCCGGTGGTGGTGACCCCGTCAGATCGGGACGCTTTCCTGAAGGCGGTGGAAAATGGGAGCCCGTCCACCTTCGCACCCCCCGGCAAGCGCACCCAGTCATGGTGGTTCACTCTGATCTTGGTCCTCGCTGTTCTGGCGCTTGGTGTGCTGGCGCTGGTGACGGTGTTCTTCGTGGCACCCTCCCGGCTGCGCTACAAGGTGGGTGACGGAGCCCTCGAGGTAAGCACGCTGTTCTCTCGCCGGCGGATTCCCCTGGCCGGTGTGCGCGCCTTCAGGCACAGGCCTCTCCTGGGCGCAAGGCTGTCGGGACTGGCTCTACCAGGGTACAACGTCGGCTCCTGGATGCTGGACACGATGGCCACGACCTCGCTCGCCTCGGCCCGCAACGACGGTGTGCTCCTGGAGGGCGACGGCAGGTTCTTCCTGAACCCTCGCGACCCGGAAGGCTTCCTGGCGGCGCTCGGCGACCACGGTGCCACGGTGATTGCCAACCTGCAGCTGCAACGGCGGCGGTAATCGGCACGTCCCGCGCCGACGCGGCGAGGGGTTAGCTCTTTTTCGGCCGGCGCATGCCGGGGTGCTTCACAACCTCCTGCGATTCGCGCAGCTTGATCACGCCGCGCTGAAGCAGGTTGTGGAGGATCAATTGGTTGTAGAGCTTGGCCCCGGGCACGAGCGTGAGGACCTGAGCGACCGTGTACATCCCGTTGATGCGCGAGAGCACGAAGCCCTCTTCGGGGGCGCACTTGAGCTGAACGATGTCCTTGGGCGCCAGCGCCAGCTCGAGCACCGTCGACGGAGGGAGTTGGAGCTTGTCGGCCTCCCTTGCGATCTCCTGCTCGAGAGCCTCCGCCGCCTCGATTGCGGCGCTGACGGTCGGGTGCCTCTCCCGAAGCTCGACGACCTTGCGGTAGGCGTCGAGGGTGTCTCCAAGGGCCATGCTGTTCTCTGCCTGCAGGACGCGGTCCCGCCAGCTGGAGCGCTGGAAGCCGGGAAGCCGGTGCGCGATCCTGACCGGCGGCAGCAGCTCGAAGACGCCGTTCTGCATACCCTGGTAGACGAAAGCGAGCACCGGGAACTCGGGCACGTGGCAGCGCAGAGCGATCTCCTCGATGTTCCTGGCGCTGTCGATCTGTTTGAGGACGGCGAGGCCGGTCGCTGTCAGCTGTGTCTCGTCGAGGGCGCGGCAGACCTTGGGGATGTGGTCGGAATCTGGTATCAGCTCGGCGATGCGCCGCCGCTCGTCCGCCTGGCGGGCGCCCTCGAAGATGAAGTGGTTCACCGGCAGGTCGAGCTCCTTGAAGTCCCTCCGCGGCTGGACGTCGTCCAGGAAGAAGAACTCGCCCTCCTGCCACAGCATCAGGTCGTAGATGGTCTCCTCCGTCTTGATTCGGACCATGTGGTCAACATGGGTGCGGTCCAGCCTGCCGGTCTGAACCAGGAGCTCGCCAAGCATGACGTGCTGCTCCTTCTGCCGGTCGAGGAGCTGCTCGAGCTCCTCCTCGGAGAGGATGCCCCACCCCACCAGGTAGTAGCCAAGATGCTCGCGCGGGTTGTTCGACGTCACCGCCGACACCGTCCCCTTCTGGAAGAGGATCCTCTTGGTGAACCTCTGTCCCTTGATGACAAGGGTGCCGGTTTTCCGACCCATGGAGATCCACTCCATCAGGTCCGGGAAGGGCATCGTGCGGAGGTTGCCGGAAACCGCCATCGTCTTACTCGGCTGGCATCGACCCGGAAGCGGTCGGACCCGGTGCCACGATCACACCCGCCGCCCACGGTCTAGCCACACTTCAACGATACCTTAGTTTGCGGCCGCGCCGATGCCGGGGCACCCTCTTATTGGGAGCGATAGTTGCCGAAACTGAGCTCGACCCCGAAATCCTCTGCCTTCAGCGCGCCCATGACGCCCTGCAGCTCGTCTCGAGAAGGAGAGGAAACGCGCACCTGGTCGCCCTGGATGGCAACCTGCACCTTCTTGAACCTTCGTTCCTTGACGAACTTCACGATGGCCCGCGCGGCCTCGTCGGGGATCCCCTGCTGCAGCGTGACCTCGAGGCGGACGGTGCCCCCGGCCGCCGGCTGGATCGCGCCGGCCTTGAGGTTCTTCACCGGCACACCGCGGCGGGTCATCCTGCCCAGGAGCACCTCCCAGATCGCCTTCAGCTTGAACTCGTCCGGCGCCGTGAGCACGAGCAGGTTCTCCTTGCGGTGCAGCTCCACGCCGATCTTGAGGCCCTTGAAATCGAAGCGCTGGGCGAGCTCCTTGAGCGTCTGGTTGACCGCGTTGTCGACCTCCTGGAGATCGCAGCCGGTGGTGATGTCGAACGACTGGTTGACTGCCATGGATTCAGTCCCCCTGGCTCTGGGTGTCGGCCGCAGCGCCCTTGCCTCCGCGGCGGTGACGGCGGCGTCGCTTCTTCGCTTTGGTACCCGCACCCGGGGGCGAGGGTTCCTCCGCGCTCACTGCGGGGCCGTTCTCGGATACCTCGCCGCCTGCTGCCTCCTCGGCCCCGACGGAAGACACCCCACCTGACTTCTTGTGCCGGCGTCCGCCGCGGCGCCGCTTGCGCCGCTTCTCACCCGTCTTCGGCGGCGCAGCCTCCTCAGGCTGTTCCGGCGCCGCGGTCGCAACATCCGCAGCGGTCACCACAGGAAGGGACCGCAACACCGCATCGCCGGCCTCGCGCTCGATCCACTCCATCTTCTCGTCGGAGCGGTGCAGGCTGGTCATCGCAATGATCTCGATCCGCATGTCGAACTCGCGCTCGAGCGCAGCGATGTCGTGGCGGCGAAAGTTCTGAATGGCGTCCGCGAGCTCGGGGTGCAGCCCGACGCGGACACCACCCAGGTGGCCGCCGGCGGCGCGTGCCTCGATGCGGCGCAGCAGGTTCACGCCCACGAACTCGGGGGACGGGATGTTTCCCGTGCCGCCGCAGGTCGGGCAGGAACGGTGGGTGCGCAGCTGCAGCGCCTGTTTGATGCGCTGGCGGTTGATCTCGAGCAAGCCGTTCGGGCTGATCCGGCCTACGGTCGACCGCGCCTTGTCCGCCTTCATTGCCTCCCGCAGCGCCCTCTCCACCTCGTGCTCGTGCTTTCGCGAGCGCATGTCGATGAAGTCAACCACCACGAGCCCACCGATGTCGCGCAGACGGAGCTGGCGCGCGACCTCGGCGGCGGCTTCGAGGTTGACGGCGAAGATGCTTTCTTCCTGAGAGGGGCCGCGCGAGGCCTTGCCCGAGTTCACGTCGATGGCGGTGAGCGCCTCGGTGGCGTCGATGACGATCGAGCCGCCACCCGGGAGCGCCACGGTGCGCGCGTAGATGCTGTCAATCTGGGGCTCGACGGCGAAACGCGAGAACAGCGGCATGCGGTCCGTGTAGCGCACGAGGCGGGTCTTGCCGCGCGGCATCGAGGCGTGCATGTAGGCCTCGGCCCTCTCGAAGACCTCGTCGTCGTCGACCAGCACCTCCTCGATCGAGCTGTCGAGGTAGTCGCGCAGGGCCTGCACGACGAGGTCCTGGTCGGAGTAGAGAAGGCGTGGCCCCTTACCCTGGGCCGCCTCGGTCTTGACCCGCTTCCACAGTCGCAGCAGGCCGGCGAGGTCTTTGCTGAGGGTGGCCTTGGTCTGCCCGAGCGCGTTGGTCCGGAGGATGAAGCCGAATCCCTCGGGGACGGTGAGCTTGTCACCCTGCTCACGCATGGCGGCGCGGATCTCCTCCTCCTCGACCTTGCGCGAGATGCCGCGCGTTTCGTCGAACGGCATCAGGACGAGGTAGCGGCCGGCGAGGCTCAGGTTGGTGGTGAGTGCTGCCCCCTTTGAGCCGGACGGGTCCTTGGTGACCTGCACGAGGATCGACCGCCCCCGCTCGAGCACCCTCTCGATACGGGGGGCGCTTTCGCCGGTGGGCGGCTTGCGGTGGTACGCCTGGGCGACCACGTCGTGCGCCGGCAGCATGCCGTCCCGCTCGGCGTCGAAGTCCACGAATGCGGCGTTCAGCGCAGGGTTGATATTGGCCACCTGGCCGCGGTAGATGTTGCCGCGAGCGAGGCCAGCCTCGGCCACCGCAACCTGGTAGCCGTCGAGCGTGTCGCCCCTCATGATCGCGACGCGCACCTCCTCGGGGCGCTGCGCGTTGATAAGCATTGTCCTCTTCAAGCAGGCTCCAGTCCCGAACTCCGCCCCGGGCCGCTGCGCAGGGGTTGCGGGCCCGACGTGCGGGAGCGCGTGGAGAAAGGGTAACACCTCCCCCGACAAGGGCATCAGGTGCAGACGCGGTTGCGGCCCGTTCGCTTGGCGCGGTAGAGCGCCTCGTCGGCAGCCCGCAGGACATCCTCGGGTTTCAGGAAGCGGCCACCCTGCTCGGCCGCCCCCGCGCTGACCGTGATCGGCGCCTTGGCGGTCCCCGCAGTACGCGGCTCGACGCGCTTCGGCTTCTTCTTTGGACGGTCCTCTCCGCGCAGGGCAAAGCCATCGTTCGCGATTTCCCTTCGTTTCGCTTCCAGTGCCGCCGCGGCCTCGGTGCGCGACTTGTTGGGGAAGACCAGGGCGAACTCCTCCCCGCCGAAGCGGAAGGCGCGCGCACCGTCGATCGTCGAGATCCTGCTCGCCACCATGCGCAGCACCTGGTCGCCGACGTCGTGGCCGTACCTGTCGTTGACGGCCTTGAAGTGGTCGATGTCCACCATTGCTATGGCGTAGCGACCGGAGAGCTTGGTGAGCGCCTCGTCGAAGGCGCGCCTGGCGGGGAGCCCGGTAAGCCCGTCACGGTAGGCCATCGCAAACGTGGCCTCCACAAGGGCGATCACCAGGATCAGGCCCGCGGTGGCGAGATACGCAGTCGTGGCCTGCCCTCCCGCGGCGAGCGCGAGGAAAGAGGCCGCGACCGCCCAGAAGAACCCGCTCTCGATGTAGGTGCGCCGGCGCGCCCACGCCACCGCCGTCGCCACGAACGCAAAGGCAAAGGCCAGCACCGCGGGGTGGGGCAGGCGCGCGGCCGGGACGAGGGCGGCCGGCAGGAAGGGACGCTCCAGCAGGGCTGCCAGACCGGGGTGGTAGGACAGCCACAGGAACGCCACGAGCGGGGGTTGAGCGAGGACCAGGGAGAACCGAAGAAGGCCGCGCGGCGTGAGCGTCCCGCGCTCGCGCGCCAGCGACAGCCACGCGAGGTTGAGCGGCAGCAGGAGAGCCGTCGCGGCGAAGGCGAAACGCGCGGCGCCCTCTGGGGCGGCCCAAGGGTGGAGCCGCTCGAGCACGCGGTCGGCGAGCGCGAGCGCGAGGAGGGCGAAAACAACGCGCCCGCGGCGAAAGCGCAGACCGAGCAGCACCCCGACCGCCCAAACGACCCAGGGGTAGACGCGCAGGAACGACGTCAACTGCTCCGGCGGCGGCTCGGGGAAGTTCACCGCGAGCGCGGTGAGCACCAGCAGCCCGACCGGCGGCAGGAGTGAGGAGACCGTCTTCACGCGGGAGGTCCCGTCTCTGCCACTCCTTTCAGGATACCTTCACTACGTTGGGGAAGGGATTTTCGCCGGGTCGTGGGCCCGATGGAAGAACATCCCACTGGCCTGCTAAAGTATGCGAGTTTCGGGGAGGCGACGGCATGGTGCGAAACCTCACAGTGGTAGCGGTTCTCCTGCTTGTTGCGGTGGGCAGCACGTCGGCGGCTCCGCCCGCCCTCGACCTGCCTCCCGGTGCACAGGTCGCCGCAAGCGTGATCGAAAGGGGCACCCTTGAGGGGCCGACCCGCTTCCTCGCCGACGACCTGCTGGAGGGTCGCGGGGCGGCGCACCCGGGTGACGTCCTGGCGCGGAACTACGTGGCGAGCGTTATGGAGCTGCTCGGACTGGAACCCGCGGGCCCGGGCGGCGGCTGGGAGCAGCGTTTCGAGATCGTCGGCATCACGACCCACGCACCGCAGGCGTGGAACTTCCGCGCCGGTGGCAAGGAGCTCTCGCTGCGCTTTTGGGACGAGTTCATCGCCGCCACGGGTGTGCAGGCCCCGGAGGTGTCCATTCCCGAGACGGAACTCGTGTTCGTGGGCTACGGCATCCAGGCTGCGGAGTACAACTGGGACGACTTCAAGGGCACCGACCTCAGGGGCAAGATGCTCGTGGTCATGAACAACGACCCCGACTGGGACCCCGCGCTGTTCGCCGGCAAGCGCCGTCTCTACTACGGGCGGTGGATGTACAAGTACGAGAGCGCGGCGCGGGTGGGTGCCGCGGGGGCGATCATCATCCACACGACGCCGTCGGCCGGGTACGGCTGGAAGGTGGTCCAGAACTCGTGGACCGGCGAGCAGGTCGAGCTGCCGGACGCGGGCGAGCGGCGGGTCAAGGTGCGGGCGTGGACGACCGAAGATGCGATGCGGCGACTGGTCGCGCTCGCCGGGTTCGATCTCGACACGCTGGTCGCGCGGGCGCACAGCCGTGAGTTCAAGCCGGTCCCGCTCGGGATTCGCACGTCGCTCGGACTCACCAACACGCTCACCCGCGGGGAGACAGCCAACGTCCTCGGCATGATCCCGGGCAGCGATCCGAAGCTGAAGGAGCAGGTCGTGGTTTTCTCCGCCCACCACGACCACTTCGGCATCGGCAAGCCTGACGCTAAGGGGGACGCGATCTACAACGGCGCGGTGGACAACGCGACCGGGGTCGCGCAGGTACTCGCCACCGCCAAGGCGTTCATGGCGCTGCCTCAGCGCCCGCGGCGCACGGTCCTGTTCGCGATCGTGACCCTCGAGGAGTCCGGGCTGCTGGGCTCGGCCTACTTCGCCGCCCACCCCACGTTCCCGGTTGAGAAGATCGCCGCAGACGTCAACTTCGACGGCGGAAACATCTTCGGCCGAACCCGCGACGTGGAGCTGGTGGGCAAGGGGAAGTCCACCCTCGATCAGGTGGCGGAGGCCGTCGCGGCGATGCAGGGGCGGGTGGTCACCGACGAGGCGTTCCCCGACCGTGGCATGTACTACCGCTCCGACCATTTCAGCTTCGCCAGAGTCGGTGTGCCGGGGCTCTACTTCAAGGGCGGCCTCGACTACGTCGGTCGGGAGCCGGGGTGGGGGAAGAAGGTCACGGAGGAGTGGAACAACGCCCACTACCACCAGCCTAGCGACGAGTACAGCCCGGGATGGAACTTCGACGGCATGATCGAGGACACGCAACTCGGGTTCCTGGCCGGCCTAGCGGTGGCCCAGGCGGACGAGATGCCCGCCTGGCTCCCCGGCGACGAGTTCGCCAAGCTGCGCGAGGCTGCGCCCGCGAGGAAGCCCGAATAAGAGCCGTACCCGCTGACGGGTGCTGATACCAATTCACCGTCCGTTGTAGAGGAATCGCTGTCACTGCGAGGCCCCGAAGGGGCCGAAGCAGTCCCGTGAAACGACGAGATCCCGCCACGCGGCC
>Ga0315293_10004640_pt1 | contig 12983 bp, 10 predicted proteins | sample YL17G13_20_MG_FD_203071 | JGI IMG/M metagenome (GOLD analysis project Ga0315293, IMG submission 203071) | Sediment microbial communities from Yellowstone Lake, YNP, Wyoming, USA - YL17G13_20 | ecosystem: Environmental > Aquatic > Freshwater > Lake > Sediment | place: USA: Wyoming | collected... | reverse complement strand
CGAGGTCAAAGCGGCCGAACCCGTGGTCGACAGCGTAGGTCAGTGCCCCGGTCACCAGGTCGGCCGCCGGCTGTGGGCCGAGGCTGGCCAGGCGCACGCGGGCGGTCTGCAAGTCCTGATCGCTGGTGTAGGCCTGCGCCACCATCAACACGTAGTCGGTGCGGTAGTCCGAGCGCAGGCTGCCGGGCGCGGTGTCGACGTAGCGCACGGGCTGAACCAGCCAGCCGTAGAGCAAGCCCAGGGTCATTCCCACGAGCAAGGCGGCGAGCAGCCGCACCAACGTCTTCATCGCTTCAGCCTCAGACTGCGGATTGTGACACAGGCGCGCGGCGAGGGCAACCGGAGGCGCACGCGCAGCCCCGGCCTGAGCGGCCGGGGCCGAAGCCGGTATGCTACAATCCCGTAGGTGCCGAAGGAGGGACTCGAACCCTCAATCCCGAAGGAACGCGATTTTGAGTCGCGCGCGTCTGCCAGTTCCGCCACTTCGGCGTACGCGTAGTATAGCCAATCGATTCCGGCCGGTCAAGCAGCCTGCCCATGGGGGGGCGGAGGTGCCACACATGCGCCCAGCGGGCGCCCGGGTGCGGCGCGGCTGAACCGGCACTCCGCTCCAGGACAAACACCATGCGCCTCGGCATTATCGGCCTTCCCTCGTGCGGCAAGACGACGATCTTCAACGCCCTCACCGGCGGCAGCCTGCCGACCGGCGTGCGCGGCGACCGGCTTCAAGTGCACACGGCCGTGTCCGATGTCCCCGACCGGCGGGTCGACGATCTGAGCGCATTGTTCAAGCCGCGCAAGACGATCTACGCCAAAGTGACCTATGCCGACATCGGCGGCCTGAAGGCCGAGGCAGGCAAGGAAGGCCTGCCCGGATCGCTCCTCAACCAGTTGTCGCAGATGGACGGTTTTGTCCACGTCGTGCGCGCCTTCGAGAGCGAGATGGTGCCCCATCCGGCCGGGCGCGTCGATCCGGAACGCGATCTGGCGGCTATGGAGGCGGAGCTGCTGCTCAACGACATGCTGACCGTCGAGCGGCGGCTGGAGAAGCTGCGCGAGGAGCGGCAGAAGGGCGTCGGGCGGGAGAAGGCCGTCATCGAGCGTGAGCTGGCGCTCTTCGAACGGCTGTCCGATGTGCTCGGCCAGGACCAGCCGCTGCGTGAGGCGGCGTTCCCGCCGGAGGATGAGCGGGCGATGGGCGTCTTCGGCTTTCTGACGCGCAAGCCGATGCTGGTGGTTGTCAACCTGGCCGAAGGCCAGGCGCCGCCGGCGCTGGCGGCGACCGGTCAGGGTGTGCAGGTGCTGGCGCTGCAAGGCGAGATCGAGATGGAGATCGCCCAGCTCCCGCCCGAGGAAGCGCGCACGTTCCTGACGGAGTACGGCATCGCCGAGGCCGGGTGCGACCGCGTGCTGCGCGCCTCGTACGATCTGCTCGGCGTGCAGTCATTCTTCACCGTCGGGGAGGACGAGGTACGCGCCTGGACGGTGGCACGCGGCGCCACCGCGCTGGCCGCCGCCGCAGCCATCCACACCGACCTGGAGCGAGGCTTCATTCGCGCAGAAGTGATTAGCTGGAAAGAGCTGCTGGACCTGGGCGGACTGGCCCAAGCGCGCGCGGTTGGGAAGCTGCGCGTCGAGGGGCGGGAGTACATCGTCCGGGACGGCGAAGTGGTCCACATCCGATTCAACGCCTAGCCTGCGCCGGACGCCCGGGGCAGCGAACGCTCGATCGATCGAGGTGGCTGATGACCAGGACGCAGTCCGAACCCGGCCCGTGGAGCCTGGGCGAGTTGTTCTCCGGGCTGCAGGCGCCCGAGATCCAGGTCGAAATGCAGGGGCTGGAGACGAAGGTGAAGGCCTTCGAGGCGCGGCGGGCCGGCCTCTCGCCGGCGATCAGCGCCGGGATCTTCGGCGCCGTGCTGCAGGAGTACGACTCGCTGCTGCGGCATCTCTCGCGGCTGGACGGCTTCGCCGACCTTTCCTTTGCCGAGGACACGCAGGACGCCAAGGTCCAGGCGTTCCGGGCCCGGGTGCAGCAGCTGATGGCCGAGACTGCCAACCGGACGCTGTTCTTCCAGCTGTGGTGGAAGGGACTGGACGAGCCGCAGGCGGCGCGCCTGCTGGCGGAGGCCGGCGACTTCCGCTACTGGCTGGAGGCGCTGCGGCTGCAGAGGCCCTACACCCTGTCGGAACCCGAAGAGAAGGTCATCAACCTCAAGGACGTCAACGGCTCGGCGGCATTGGTGACGCTGTATGACTCGATCACCAACCGCTACACCTTCCGGCTGGAGGTGGATGGTGAGACGCGCGATCTCAGCCGCGAGGAGCTGCAGGTCTTCTATCGCGATCCCCGACCCGAAGTTCGCGCCGCCGCCTACCAGGCGCTGTACCGGGTCTACGCGCAGGATGGCCCGATCCTGAGCCAGCTGTATCAGTACCGCGTGCGCGATTGGCGCAGTGAGAACGTCCAGCTGCGCGGCTTCGCTACGCCGATCGCCGTGCGCAACCTGGCCAACAACATCCCTGATGACGTTGTCAACACGCTGCTCGATGTGTGCCGGTCGAACGCCGGTGTCTTCCAGAGCTACTTCCGGCTGAAGGCCGGGACGGTCGGCGTGGATCGGCTGCGGCGCTATGACATCTACGCGCCGGTGGCCGGCACGGAGAAGACCTACCCGTACGCCGAGGCCGTGAACCTGGTGCTGGACAGCTTCCGACGGTTTGAGCCGCGCGTGTCGGCGCTGGCACAGAAGGTCTTCGACGAGAACCACATCGACAGCGAGATCCGGCATGGCAAGCGCAGTGGGGCCTTCTGCGCCACCCTCGGCCCGGACTACACGCCCTGGCTCTCGCAGACGTTCAAGGGCAAGCCCCAGGATGTGGCCACGCTGGCGCACGAGCTAGGCCATGCCGTGCACAGCCTGCTGGCGGCCGATCACAACCTGCTTACCCAGCATGCGGCGCTGCCACTGGCGGAGACCGCCTCAACCTTCGGCGAGATGCTGCTGGTCGACCGTCTGATGGAGATCGATCCGGCGGTAGATGTGCAAAGGACGCTGCTGTTCCGTGAGATGGATGACAACTACGCCACGATCCTGCGCCAGGCGTACTTCGCCCTTTTCGAGCGCCAGGCTGCGGAGATCATCGATGCGGGCGGCACGGTCGACGATCTGAGCACCGCCTACCTGGCCAACCTGAAGGAGCAGTTCGGGGACGCGGTCGAGGTGAGCGATGACTTCCGGCATGAGTGGCTGGCGATCCCGCACTTCCACCATGCGCCGTTCTACGTGTATGCCTACACCTTCGGCCAGCTGCTGGTGCTTTCCCTCTACCAGCAGTACCAGAAGGAAGGGGAAGCCTTCAAGCCGCGCTACCTGCAGATCCTGGCCGCCGGCGGATCGGACTCGCCCGAGCGCATCCTTCAGCGCGCGGGTATTGACATGCGCTCGAAGGCCTTCTGGCAGGGCGGGTTCGATGTTGTCGCGGCGTCACTGCGCAAGCTGGAGGCGATCGAAGCAGGCCGCTAGCGGGGGCACGTAGCGACGAGAGAGCGGGGCGGGTGTCATTCCCGCCCCGCTTCGTTTCCGGTTCTTGTTGCCCGTCTTGGGGCCGCCGCCGCAAATCGTGCTCGTCAGTCGGGGGCGGCTGCGGGAAGAGGCTGGCTCTGGCCGCCTAAGTCGGCCTGGGCCAGGTGGGCCTCCATGGCGGCCTCGCCGGCATTGACGATCGGCGCCATGCGCTCCGGCGTCAGATCGAACTCCAGGATGCCGTACCCCTTGGCCGGCAGCCGGCAGACCAGGCGCTTGTGTTCGTCGATCACGTACTTGTCATGTCCACCGAGCAGCGTCTCTCCCATGGCGCCGAGCCGGAACATCGTCTCGGCCAACACATCCGTCCGCTCCAGGAAGCCCGGCGCCTTCTGTTCTGTAGGCTGCGTGTCCTCCGCGCCCGGCACTTGAAGGCCGTCATCCAGCAGCAGACCGATCACCTGGTCTGAGGCGGACTCCTCCCCCATAGTCTCCTCCACCAAGTCATCGTCGGAGACGAGCAGCGCGATGGGGAAGTTGGACGACAATCCCCCATCCACGACTTTGTGGCCGATGATGTCATGTCCGAGATACAGTCCCCACTCCTTCTTCCAGACGACCTCCTGCCAGACCAGCGGGCAGCTCATCGACATGCGCACCGCCCATGTGGTCGGGCAATCCGGCGCTGTGCGGTGGTTGAGGACCAACATGGTCTTGTCGGTGATGTCGGACGCCACGGCCGAGAAGTCCCTGCCCGTCTTCTCGTGGAACTCCCGGAGGGTCGAGCTGCCTAGCCCGCGTCCGCCGGCGTCCAGCTTCTCGGTCAGGTAGGCCAACAACGTATCGCCGGCATACCATCCACCCCATGCCAGGAGCGAGATCAGGTGTTTGGTGAGATCGCGCTGCGCCAGCCCCTCAATCACCCGGTCGACCACCGGCTCGATGACGTTGGGGATCAGAGGATTGTCAAGCTCCGTCCGGAGCCAGAAGCGCAGGCTGTTGCTCAATTCCACGCTCTCGTCGATCGTGGGCGTCTGGAGGAAGCTGCCGAAGCGTGACGAACCGTCGGGCAGACGCTCATTGATCGCCGCCTTGCATTCGGCCGCGCTGTAGCCAGCCGCCACGAGGATGGCGACGATGGAACCGGCCGAGGTACCGACCACGCGGCGCGCCTTGTGCCCGTGCCGCTCGATGGCCTGCAAGGCGCCGACGAACGCCAGACCCTTGGCGCCGCCGCCCTCGAAAACCAGATCTACATCCATAGTTCACGTCTCCTCACCGGTAGAGTTGATGGAGCGAAGGCCGGTGACTGCCGCTCCGCCATATGAAAAATGCCGCATCCGGCGCGGCGCCCTTCCCGAGCGGGGGCCTCGCCCGAAGCCACGCGTTCGCCATGGGGCGCAGGTTCACGTCGAGGGAGCCCGGGCGACGGCGCAGACATTGACGTCTGTCTCGCGAGCGGGTTGATCGGGGACTCCCCAATCAGCCCGGCAGCCGATGAACCCCTCACTTCCCGGAGAAAGAGGGCTGCGCGGACCCTGCCCTGGGGCCGGTCGGGGAAGTCGAGACTGCTTTCTGACCGGACGACCATGCCTCGTACCCATCCTCGCACCTGGGTTGGATGGTTGGCGCGGCCTGGTTGGCCACAAGCCGATTGTACCTCATCAGGACAGCAATGTTGACTAGTTAGCCCTGAATGGTTAGAATACATTCTGTCCGTTACCCCTCGGAGACCTCTCGATGCTCGCCACGCTTCGCCTACGAATAAACAGCGTGTTCGCTGCGGGCCTGGCACGGCCGGTCGATGCCGTGGCGAATGAGCGCCTGCGCCTGCGCGTCCTGTTCGCCGTCGCTCTGCTCAAGCTGTTCAACTTCATCGGCGGCGCCTGGGACATCCAGTGGCACGTGGCGATCGGGCGCGACAGCCTGTGGATCCCGCCCCACCTGATGGTGTTCCTGGCCTTCGTCAGCGGCCTGGCCATCGTCGTGGTGATGATCGCCTATGAAACCGGCTTGTCGATTGCCGGACAGGAGATGCCGCATGCCGCCCGCCTGGGCCGCCTGCGTGCCCCCCGAGCCTATTATGGGATTCTTCTTGGCTACTTGGCGGCCCTCTTGGCCGGGGTGGTCGACGATCTCTGGCACCACGCGTTTGGCATCGACGCTACGCTATGGAGCCCGCCCCACCTGCTGATCATGGCGGCCACGATGGTCGTCGATTACAGCCTGCTGCTCGGTATCACCGCTTCGGCCCGGCGGCTGGGCTACACATTCACCTGGAAGAGCCCGCTGCTGTGGGGGATCGTCCTGACCGGAGCGTACGCCTACGAGGCGGTGCACTTTCAGATGGGCGAGGCCTTCATCGTCGGGCACCGCTACGGCGGCGCCGGGTTGTACGGCCTGCTCTTCCCCATCCTGATCGGTGCCTTCCTTCCACTCGCGCTCGTGGTCTGTATTCGCCTGGCGCGCCGGGCATGGGTTGTCCTGCTGGCTGCCGGTCTGGCGCTGGCGCTGCAGTATGTCGCCACGGGCATCGCTGCCCTCGGATTTGCAATCCTCCAGCCGGTCTCGATCATCGACCAGTACGTTCTGCTCTATCCGGAATCAACCGCCGCCAAGGCGCGCGAGTTCGCCGCCCTGCTCGGCAACAACGGATTGATCGGCCTGCACCAGGCGTGGACGATGACGCTCGCCATCCCTGCCCTGGCCCTGGTTGCTCTACTCGGGAGTCTGCCATGGGCCCGCCGTCGGCCCCTTCTGACCGTAGCTGTCTTCTCGGTCAGCATGGTGCTGACCACGTACTCCCGGTTCGAGATGACGCCGGCGCTGCAGGACTACCCCATCACCGCCGTGCACGTGGCACTAGCCGCGCTGCTGGCGCTGGCTGGCGGCCTGCTCACCGGCGCCCTCGGGCTGCGCCTGACGCGGGGTTTCGAGTCGTCACCCGCCGAACAGTAGCTGCCGTAGCTGTTCTGCAAGCCAGTGTGGGCAAGGCGCGCCGTCCGCCGGCAAGACTCGTCAAGCTGCAAGCTGAGTTATCGATCCGGTGCTGTGGCGTGCGGGGGGAGAAGTTCGATCTAGCGGAGAGGGTGGGATTCGAACCCACGGTGGCCCAAAGGGCCACAACGGTTTTCGAGACCGCCCCATTCAACCACTCTGGCACCTCTCCGCCGCCGATTATACTGCTGTTGGGCGGCGACGCGCTACGCGTCGCCGTTCCTGATCTGTTGGTGCGCGCGGGATTGGGTACCTGTCCTCCACAGACCAGGAGGAATGCCAAAGTGATCCAGAGCCACAAGGTCGCTCAATGGGGCGGCGCAGCCTTCATGCTAGGCAACTTGTTCTTCCTGGCTAACAAGCTCAACGAGATGAGTCGCCTCTTCTTCTCAAGATCGATGGAGGACGTGATCTCAGGTCGGGATGTGCTGCCCATTGTCATCGGGCAAGTTGCCATGATCGTCGGCTTTGTGGCCTACCTCTGGGTGTATGCCCCGCGTGCGGGCCGGTTCGGCAAGAACGCCCTGCGCCTGTTCTGTGGCGGCGGGATCCTGCTCGCGCTGGGCCACGTTAGCTTCATGCCAGTCGCACGGATGCCCGGAGAGTCGTATCTGTTCCTGCTCGTCATCCTGGGATTGGCGGTGATGCTCACCGGCTTGATTCTCTTCGGGATCGTGAACTTGCGTGGGCTCATCCTGGGCCGCTGGCAGTGGCTCCCTTTGGTGACCGGACTCATGGGCTTCGTTGGCTTCATCCTCTTCAGCGGCGAGGAGATAACGGCCACCTTCCTCGTATTCCGCACGCTCTTTGCCCTGGGTCTGCTCGGACTTGGCTTGACCTTGTGGCTGGAGAACCCCGTTCGGCCTGACGTCGAATGACGCAGCCGAACCTCACTGCACAGGTAGTGCCGGCTGCGATGGGGTTGGAAGACTCAGAGACGCGATGTCCCCATGGCCATCCGACCTCACGCCGCGCGACAACTGACGACTGCCCGCCTGGTGGCCCACGCGCGGGGACCCTGTTGTTTGGCCGCCCAGCGCGGCACGAGCCAGAGGGGAGGCTTCCGGCTTCCGCCGAGCAGCCTGGCTCGAGGCCGACAAAGCGATGAACCGTCGCCGGACGCAGCGATGACCTGAGACGCGTCCCAGCGACGGAGCCGTTTCAGAAAGGAGCAGGTATGTCCGCCAAGCAGAAGATCACGCCCTTCCTGTGGTTCGACACCGGTGCTGAAGAGGCGGCTAACCTCTACGTTTCCGTCTTCAAGAACTCGAAGGTCACCGGCGTCTCGCGCTATGGCGAAGCTGGACCCGGGCCCAAAGGCTCGGCCATGAGCGTTACCTTCCAGCTCGATGGCCAGGAGTTCATGGCGCTGAACGGCGGCCCGCTCTTCAAGTTCACCGAGGCGATCTCCTTCTTCGTCAACTGCGAGACCCAGGACGAGATCGACCGGCTGTGGTCGAAGCTGGGCGACGGCGGCGAGCCGGGTCAGTGTGGGTGGCTAACAGACAAGTTCGGGCTCTCGTGGCAGATCGTGCCGAACGTGCTGGGGGAGTTGATGGGTGATCCGGACCCCGAGAAGTCGAGGCGGGTTGCGCAGGCGATGCTCAAGATGGGCAAGCTCGACATCGCCGGACTGCGCCGGACATACGATGGCGGTTGAGGTGCTCCATACCCTGCCCGCCTGGCTTGGTGCTGCAGGCCGGGGGACCACTGGCCATGATTCAGGCCCACAGTGGCCAGCCGGCCAGGTCTCGTCCTGGGAAGGAACACGCACACAAGCTGCACGCTTGGAGTCTTTCGGGCCCCCTCGAGAAGGCGTCGCCCCGGAAGTTGGAGAAGGTACTCCATGTGGAGGGTAACATGCGCAACCTGGTGTGGATGATCCTTTCGATCATCCTGGTCGTACCGCTGGCGGCATGCGTTCCCGAGGTTCCTTCGCCCCAGCCGTCTCCGACGGCGCCCTGGGTTGTCCTGGGGACCCTGCAAGTCTCGACGCCCACCGTGCCTGCCTTGCCCACGGCACCCTTCGACACCTCGGAGTGCGACAACCCCTACCTGCCCTCCGACGAAGGTGTGGCCTGGACCTTTGCCGGCGAAAGCAGCAGCACCGGAACGTACACCCGGACAGACGAGATCATCGCCTCCGAGAACGACAGCTTCACGATCGCGACGCAGTTGACCAAGGTGTTGTACACGCAGGAGTTCTTGTGCACGGATGCCGGGTTGGTGAACATGGAGCCCAATCAGTCGGACATCGCCGCCATGTTCAGCGGGCCATCGGGGCCCGTCACGGTCCATCGCATCTCGAATTCCGGTGTCACATTGCCGCCGGAGATCCAGGCCGGCGACAGCTGGCAGCAGGTTTTCGAGTGGGATGCTGTCGGCACCAGGGCTTCGGGTCACGGCACCTTCACGCACGATTTCACCGCCGTGGGAATTGAGGCGGTGAACGTTCCGGCCGGGACGTTCGATGCGCTGCGCATCGACGCGGTCATCCAGAGGGAGATCGGCAGCACGCCGAGTTTCAGCGGGACGTACACCACCACAGTCTGGATGGCCGAGGATGTCGGGCTGGTGAAGAGCGTGGGAAGCAGTCAGATCCCCGGTGTCGAGTTCACCGATAGCCTGGAGCTGACTTCCTTCAACTCCCCGTAGACGGCCGGACCTAGGCAAGCCCATCGCCCGAGGAGTCACCAGGCGAGGCTATGACGGCTGACCCGTAGGAGCTCCGTTATCGCCGGGATTCCCGCGCCGCCGCACGGACCGCATGAAGGACCCTAGAATCAGCCTGTTCGCCAGCGCCGGAGCGATGCTCTGGAGCCGGACGGCCAACTTGCCGGGTCCCATCAGTACCTCGCGCCGGCGCCGATGGGCGGCTTCGAGCGTGATCCGCGCACACCCGTCGGCGGTCATCATGCGCTTCGTGTACAGCGCCCGCCCTGCCGCTCCCTTCGCCCGCCCGTCGCGATCCAGGTAGCTCTCGTGAAACTCGCTCACCACCCAGTACGGGCAGATGAGCGTTACGCTGACGCGGCTGCCGGCCAGCTCAAGGCGGAGCGAATCGGAAAGACCGCCCAACGCGAACTTGCTGGCGACGTAGCTGGAGTTGTACGGAATGGCCAGCTTGCCCCCCAGGCTGGAGATGTTCACCAGACGGCCTTTGGATGCGATCAGATGGGGCAGGGCGTAGTAGGTGCAGTGGACCGCGCCGTAGAAGTTCACATCCATCACGCGGCGGAAGAGATCAAGGTCGTGCAGATCCGCCAGGCGCGAGACGACGGACAGCCCGGCATTGTTGATCAGCATATCCAGCCGGCCGTACTCGCGCTGGGTGCGCTCGACCAGGGCTCGGCAGGCCTGCTCGTCGGAGACGTCGGTGGGAATGGCCAGGGCGCGTCCGCCGCGCCGGCGGCACGCCTCGGCGACCGCCTCCAGCCGGTCGGCTCGTCGGGCAGCCAGACCGAGCCAGGCGCCCTCGTCGGCCAGACGCAGCGCCAGCGCCTCGCCGATGCCGCTGGAGGCGCCTGTGATGACCACGGCATGCTCGGAGAATCGTGTGGACACCATGCTGCCCCCCTGCCCGGCGTCGATCGGCTGCCTGGCGCCAGGCGTCAGATTTCGACCCGCGTTCCCCGTTCTGGATAGTCGATCGGAAACTTCAGGTCGCTGAGCCTCGCCCGCAGCGCTTGGGCCGGCTGCCGCTCGCCGTGAACCAGATATAGGTGCTTAAGCGTTCCGGCCGATGCGCGGGCATACGTCTCCAGGTAGTCCTGCCCGGCATGGGCTGAGAACCCATCGACGCTGGCGACCTCGGCGCGCACGTCGTACTCCTCGCCAAAGATGCGCACCGTCTTCTCACCTTCTGCCAGACGGCGCCCGAGCGTGTTGGGAGCCATCCAGGATGTGATCAGCACCGTGTTGCGCGGGTCACCGAGATTGTTGCGCAGGTGGTGCAGGATGCGGCCGGTCTCTGCCATCCCCGAGGCGGAGATGATCACCAGCGGTCCCTTGGCGTCATTGATCGCCTTGCTCTCGTCGACCGAGCGGGTGATCGTTAGCAAGTCGAAGCCGAACAACTTGCCGTGCGGGTCGTTCTGAAGGAAGGCGATCGCCTGTTCGTCAAAATCCTCCGGGTGCCGCTGGAAGATCTCGGTGGCGCTGGTGGCCAGGGGGCTGTCGACGTACACCGGCACGCGGGGCAGCTCGCCGGCATCGATCATCTCGTGCAGCGTGTACACCAGCAGCTGCGTGCGGCCGATGGCGAAGGCCGGGACGATCACCTTGCCGCGCCGCTCGAACGTCCGCCGCAACACCTGGCGCAATCCGGCGGCGGCTTCCTCCGGCTGCGGATGCGGCTTGTCGCCGTAGGTGCACTCCATGAGCAGCACGTCGACCCCGGACGGCGGTACCGGATCCCGAAGGAGCGGCATGCGCAGCCGACCGATGTCACCCGAGAACATCAGGCGCGCCCGGCGGCCTTTCTCCTCCAGTTCGAGCACCACGCCGGCGGAGCCGAGGATGTGGCCGGCGTCGACCAGCCGCGCGACCACGCCGGGGACCGGCTCGAACGGTTGGCCGTAGGCCTGCATTACCAGCTGGCGAGATGCGGCCTCGGCGTCGGCCGCCGTATACAGCGGCTCGACAGGCTCAAGGCCTTTGCGGGCCCGCTTCTTGTTGAGGTACTCGATATCGGATTCCTGGATGTGGCCCGAGTCGCGCAGCGTCAGGTCGGTGAGATGCACGGTGCTGTGTGTGGCGTGAATCGACCCGGCGTAGCCCTGGCGCACCAGGTTGGGCAAGTTGCCGCAGTGGTCGATGTGGGCATGGGACAGGATGACGGCGTCAATGCTTCGGGGCTCATAGGGGAAGGTGCGGTTGACGGCGTAGGTATCGGCGCGCCGTCCCTGGAACAGGCCACATTCAAGCAGCAGGTTGCGGCCGTTGATGCGCAGCAGGTGCTGCGAGCCCGTCACGGTCTGGGCGGCGCCAGCGAACGTGATCTCCATGCTCACCTCAAGTCACAGGGGTCTTGGGGGCCCCACAGCGCATGCAGGAGCGCCGGGCCATAGGCCTGGAAGCGCCAGGGCAGGCAGTCCATCAGCGGCTGCAGCGCCGCCAGGCTGCGCGGGGCGGCGCGGGCGATATCCCATAACACCTCGCGCGGCACCACGATGTCGGACTCGACGCCGCGTTCGGCGGCGGCCGCCTTGCGCCAGCGGCGGAGTTGGTCGTAGCGGCCAAGGATGGCCGGATCGACCGGCTCGGCCGATGGCGGGTGGGGGAGCGGGGCGTCCCGGCCGCGTTCCAGCGCCGCCAGGATCGGTTGGGCGTAACGGTCGGCGAGGCGCGGCACGAGCCCGGGCACGTGTTGAAGGCCTTCCGAATCGGACGGCTGCAGGCGGGCCAGGTTGAGCAGCGCCTCGTTGCCGACGACCTTGAAGGGGGGGCGATCGAGCTGGCGGGCGGTCTGGTCGCGCCAGGCGAACAGCTCGCGCAGCGCCGCCGCCTGTCGCGGCTCGAGCTTGCGGGCATTCGTCAGTCCCCAGAATCCATCGGGGTTGCCGTTGGCTGACGGGTGGACGGTGCAGGCCAGGTGGGTGCAGGCCTCGCGCGCTTCCTCCCAGCGGCCAGCCAGGTACAGAGCTTCGGCCAACCGGTCGCGTAGAGGCAGCAGGTAGTGGGTATCGTAGCGAGCGTATTCAAGCTGCGCTGCCGGGAGCGGGCGCTTGGCCCAGTCGGCGCGCTGGAAGCGCTTATCAAGCGTCACGCCGAACTCCTGGGCGAGCACGTCGGCCAGGCCGCTGGGCTGCATGCCGAGCGTCCGCAGCGCCAGCCGCGTGTCGAACAGGTTCGCAATCTGAAAGTCGAAATCGCGCTTCAGGCAAGCGACGTCGTATTCGGCGCCGTGGAAGACCTTCTCGATGGCGGGCGAGGCGAACAGCGGACCCAGGCTGCGCGCGTCGGCAGCGCCCAGCGGGTCGATCAGGTAGTCGCCGTCCGTCGTGCTGACCTGGATCAGGCAGACGCGCTCCTGGTAGGCGTGCAGGCTGTTGGACTCGGTATCGATCGCCAGTCGTGGGCTGTGCCCGTGGGTGGTGATCCAGCGCTCAAGAGGCTCGGGGGTATCGATCCAGACCGGGCCAGCGGGGGCGGGAAGCGACATGCGCCTATTGTAACCGGTGGGTACAAGGGCTCCTTAGGAATGGGGCCCGGACGTCTTGGCCCGGCGAACCCCTTCGGGACCGACCCCGTCGCTGAGATAGGAAGAAACCACAGACCAGGCGCCGCGGTCTGTAGACAATGTGAGCGAAGGAGGGAGGTCAAAATTGACGTATTCGGTGAAGTATGCTACAAATGACCCGCCTCATCTCGAGCGGGTCGGCGAGGCACGTCAGGGCCCGCCCAGCCTCATGGGTGAACACAGGAGGAGGAGCTGCATGACTGACGCAGGCGTCCAGA